>Ga0066469_1000408_pt1 | contig 11892 bp, 8 predicted proteins | sample LakWasM103_HOW12_2_FD_59579 | JGI IMG/M metagenome (GOLD analysis project Ga0066469, IMG submission 59579) | Freshwater sediment methanotrophic microbial communities from Lake Washington under simulated oxygen tension - Sediment Metagenome 103_HOW12 | ecosystem: Environmental > Aquatic >... | reverse complement strand
CAGTGGACAGGACGGCCGGGGCTGGCGCGGGCGCGGACTGCAGGCGCTCCCGCAGGCGGCGCACGGTCTCGGCCAGACGCGCCTCATCAAAGGGCTTGACGATGTAGTCGATGGCCTCCTGGCGAAACGCCTCCACCGCGTACTGCTCGTGCGCGGTGACGAACACCAGCTCGGCGCGGCTGCCGATGCAGCGCGCCGCCTCGATGCCGTTCATGCCCGGCATGTGCACATCCAGAAAAGCGATCTGCGGCTCCAGTTCATCAAACAGCTCCACCGCCTCGCGCCCATTGCGCGCCGTGGCGACGATCTGCAGCTCCGGCCACAGGCGCCCCAGGATCGCCACCAGGCGTTCGCGCAACAGTGGTTCGTCATCGGCCACCAGGGCCGTGGGAGGTGTCATCTCAGTCCAGTCCTTCCACAATGATCTCGGCACGCACCCCTTGCGGGGTGTTTTCACTGAGCTCCAGCCGCGCGCGGCCCTGGAAGACAGCCTGCAGTCGGGCGCGCAGATTGGCCAGGCCGATGCCCGGCTGGGCTGACTCGGACAAGCCCACGCCGGTGTCGGCCACCCACACCTGCAACTGCTTGTGCCCGTCCGGCCCCGCCTGCATGCGCGCGCCGACGTCTATGCGCCCGCCATCGCAGCCGGGGTCTATGCCGTGGTGCACCGCATTCTCCACCAGGGTCAACAGCGCCATGCTGGGAAAGTGCAGGCCGCGCAGGGCCGGCTCCAATGCCACCGAGAATTGCAGCCGATCGGGCATGCGCATCAGCATCAACTCCAGATAGGCGCGCACCAGGTCAGCCTCGTTGCCCAGCGTGGCACCGTTCTGGTTGATCTGTGGCAGGGCCGCGCGCAGGTAGGCAATCAGGCTCTGGAACACCGGTGCGGCGCGCGGCGAGCCGCTCTCGATAAGTTCCTGCACATTGGCCAGCGTGTTGAGCAGGAAGTGCGGCTCGATCTGCGCCTGCAGCAGGTTCAGCCGCGCGTCAGTGGCCTGGCGCATCAGCGTCTCACGCTCCAGCGCGAACTGCAGGGCCTGGGCCCGCGCGTGGGCATCGCGCTCGCGCACCAGGGCGCCCAGCGTAACCAGCAAACCGACCAGTGCGGCGCTGACGGTGACCCACCAGAAGCCCACCACCCGCGGGCGCGAGCCCATGAAGGCGTACAGGTCGCCCTGTACCGAAACAAGCTGCACGATCAGCGGCCCCAGCGGGGCGGCTGCCGCCACCGCCAGTACCTGGGCCACCCAGCGCGGCACCCAGGTCTGCCGCCAGGCACCGGCCAGCAGGTAAGCGCCGAGCAGGATGGTGGACACCAGCAGCGTTTCGCCCAGCAGCTCGGGAAACGAGTTGCGTGTAATGGGATAGAAGGCCAGCGCGCCGGCCAATGAGGCAATACCGACCACGGCCACGTGGCGGCCGTGGCGCACCCAGACGCTACGCGGTGCGGGAGGGCTGGGTGCGACGGTGGGTTCGGTGGAAGCGGTCATGCGGGGACGATACCGAGCGCCTCCCACCCGGTCAAGGCCAACCGGGGGATGCCGCGACAGAGCGCGGGAATCAGGGTGTGAGCGGCGCGTCCCAATGGCAGCGCCCCCCGGCTGCGCAGCGTTGCGCAGGCGTTGGCGGTTTTTGAGATTCTGCGATTCGCTATAAAAACAATAGCTATTAGCGCATATTCCACGAGGGCTAGCGGCATATTTCACCAAAGCAACCCGCCCCACAGTGGCACCCGGGTGGGTACTAGGGCAGGTGCGGGTAGCCGGTGATTTGCTGGATCGCCTGGTACAGCGGCTGCAGCCGGCCATACATCTTCTGGTAGACGCGGTGGTACAGCGCGTCATAAATGGCGTGGTTGGCAGCAATCGGCTCAAAGGTTTGGCCGATGCGGGTCATAGTGCGCACGGCGGTGTCGAAGTCCGGGTGCAGGCCCAGGCCCACGGCCGCGTCGATGGCTGCGCCCAGGCCCGAGGTCTCATAGACGTGGGGACGCGACGTCGGCAGGCCAAAGATGTCGGCGGTGAGCTGCATCGCGGCGTCGCTCTGCGAGCCGCCGCCGGAGATGCGCAGTTCGGTAATGGGCACGCCGCTGCGCTTCTCGACGCGCTCCTTGCCTTCGCGCAGCGCGTAGGCAAGCCCCTCCAGGATGGCGCGGTAGACGTGGGCACGGGTGTGCACATCGCCAAAACCGATGATGGCACCCTTGGCCTCGGGGCCGGGAATCTTGATGCCCGGCGACCAGTAGGGTTGCAGCATCAGGCCCATGGAGCCGGGTGGCACCGAGTTGACCAGCGCATCGAACAGCACCTCGGGCGCAATGCCAGTTTGGGCCGACTGGTTCTGCTCGTGGTGGCCGAACTGCTGCTTGAACCAGTTGACCATCCAGTAGCCGCGAAAGATTTGCACCTCGGTGCTGTAGGCGCCGGGAATCGCCGACGGATATGGCGGGATGAAGGGCGTGACCTCAATGTATTTGGTGCTGGTGGTGTTGATGGTCGCCGTGGTGCCGTAGCTCAGGCAGCCGATGTGGGGCTCGCGGCAGCCCGCGCCTATGACCTCGCAGGCCTTGTCGGCGGCAGCGGCCATCAGCGACGTGCCCACGGGGATGCCGGTGGCAGCGCTGGCCTCTTGCGTGATGCTGCCCATGCGTGTGCCGGGCGCAACCAGCTCGGGTAGCCACTCGGCCTTGACGGCCAGGGCCTGCCACTTCCAGTCGCTGGCTTTGGCCCACGCCAGCTTCTTGTAGTCAAACGGCAGATAGGCGACCTGCGATCCAATGGAGTCGACAAAGCGGCCGCACAGCCGGTGGTTCAGATAGCCCGACAGCAGCAGGTATTTGTCGGTCTTGTCCCACACATCGACTTGGTGCGCCTTGATCCAGTTGGCCTCGGCCTCGCCGCGGAAGTAATTGATGGTGCTTTGCACGCCAGCCAGCTTGAAGGCCCATTTCCACAGCGTGCCAATGGGCGGCACGGTGTCGGTGCGGCGCTGGTCCAGCCAGGTAATGGCCGGTCGCAAAGGCTTGCCTCGCGCGTCGAGGTTGATGACGGTGCCGCGCTGCGTGGTGACGGCCACGCCCTTGACGGTGTCACGCGAACCGGGGTTCTCTTTCCACAGCCGCTGGCAGGCGGTGCACACGGCCTGCCAGTAGTCCTCGGGGTCGTGCTCGGCCCAGCCCGGATGCTCCGAAAAATAGGCCTCCAGATGCACCTGGGCCTTGGCCACGATATTGCCCTGCAGGTCAAACAGCAGGGCGCGCACGCTTTGCGTGCCGTTGTCGATGGACAGGATGGTGGGCTCAGACATGGCTCGTCTCCGGTGGTGTGCTAACCCAGGGCGCCGGGCTGTAATGCTGTTGCCACAGCGCAAGATAGGCCGCCTGCTCGTCATCCCAGCGCGCATCATCCCAGCCCAGTTCAGCCTGGCAGATGGCGCGGATGCGGGGCAGTAGTTCAACGCCGCCGCCGCGCAGCAGCAGGCCCAGGCGGGTACGGCGCAGCATCAGGTCCTGCAGATGCACAACGGCCTCATGGCGCGCCGCCCAGCGCAACTCCACCCACAGCGTTTCGGTGCCGCTGATGGTTTGCAATTCACCGCTTAGTGCCGCCGCCACGACGTCGTATGCCTGCGGTCCGTAATGGCCTTGCAGGCGTTGGCGTTGGTGGGTACTCAAACCACCCTGCAGCTGCAGCGCCGCAACGCTCGCCAACAGCGGGCTGTCGGGGGGCGGCTGCTGCCCATGGGGCAATCGCTGCGCCACGTGCCGCAAGGCGTCCAGCGCGATCAGCCGGAAAGTGGTCAGCTTGCCGCCCGTCACGGTGAGCAGGCCCTGCTCCATCCAGACTGCGTGGTCGCGCCCTTCCTTGGACGGGTCGGCTTTGCCGGTGTCCACCACCGGGCGCACGCCGGCGTAGGTGGCAATGACGTCATCCGGCGTGAGACGCAGTTGCGGAAACTGGAACTGCAATGCATCCATCAGGTAGCTGACTTCGGCCGGGGTGATGCTGGCCTCCTGCTGCAAATCTCCACGGTGGTCAATGTCGGTAGTGCCCACCAGCGTGGCACCCTCCCACGGAAAAACGAACACCGGGCGCCCATCTTGCGGGTGCATCAGGCTGACGGCCTGTGCCACTGGCAGGCGCCAGGCGGGCAGCACCAGGTGGCTGCCGCGCAAGGGGCGCAGCCTGGCGACGGCTCCCTGTTGCTGGCGCAGGCCGTCGGCCCAGGCTCCGGTCGCATTGATCACCACGGTGGCACGCACGGTGTGGGTTTCGCCGCTGACGGCGTCAACCACGCGCACGCCATTCACATCCCCGTCGGCGCGGTCACTCGCGCGCAGCAACTTCTCCACCCGCAGGTAGTTGATGGCCACGCCGCCCAGGCTACGTGCCTCCTGCAGCACGCGCAGCACCAGGCGCGCATCGTCCGTCTTGGCGTCCAGGTAGCACATGCCGCCTTTTAATTCCGCGCGGTCGATGTGGGGCGCCAGCATCAGGAATTCATCAGCGGAGTAGTGGTGGCGCGCCCGTTGCCCGGCCATGCTGTCGTAGACGGCCAGGCCCAGCTGGAACAGCCAGCGCCCCGGCTTGCGGCCCCGGTAGTCGGCAAAGGCAAAGCTCTGCGGGTCCACCAACCCGGCGGCCTCGTGCATTAGATTCTGCCGCTCACGCACCGAGTCGCGGGTCAGGCGCAACTGGCCTTGCTTCAGGTAGCGCAGGCCGCCATGCACCAGCTTGGAGGAGCGGCTAGATGTGCCCCAGGCAAAGTCGCGCTGCTCCACCAGCAGCACCTTCAGGCCCCGGCGCGCCGCCTCCAGCAGAATGCCGGCGCCGGTGATGCCGCCGCCAATGACGACGATGTCCCACGTGCGGTCCAGCAGCGGGGCTAGCGGCTGCGCTCGGGGGTCTGGCGATGCCATGGCATGCACCGGGGTCATGGCGTGCGAGTGGAAGTGGGATTGGACGTGGAAGCAGGCAGAAGCTTGCCGGGGTTCATCATGCCCTCGGGGTCGAAATGCTGGAACAGGCTGCGCATGGCCGACAGGCCCAGCGGGCCTTTCTCGGCCTCCAGATACGGGGCGTGGTCCAGACCCACGCCGTGCTGGTGGCTGATGGTGCCCCCAACGGCCACAATGGCCTTGCACACCGCCGTCTTCAGGCTGCGCCAGCGGGCCAGGTCGGTCGCATAGTCGCCCGAGAGCCGGTAGGCAAACGTGGTGTACACGCTGGCCCCCTGGGCATAGACGTGGGACAGGTGGGTGTAGGTGTGCACGCGCTCGCCACTCTGCGCCAGCGCATGCGTGGCGGCACCTTCCATAGCCTGCATCATGGGCGTCACGCGGGGCCAGTCGCACGCGGTTTCCACCGTGTCGATGGCGTAACCCTTGAGCCACAACGAATTGCGCAGGTAGACATTGCGAAACCGGTTCTCTTTCCACTTCTTGCCCATGGCCTGCCCGATGGCGACACCCTGATAACTGCGGGCCATGCGCTGAGCACTCTTGAGCGCATGGGCCACGGTGTCGCTCTGTCCGGTGGCACCAATCATCAGCATGCATTTCTGGTCCTTGCAACCGCGCCAGGCAAGGTAGCGTTCCAGCAGGCCGATCACCGTCTTGTGCCCGGCCATCGTCAGCGTGGTCAGCGTCTCTACGGGATTGGACAGGCGCAGCATGGACAGTGGCAGCTTGGCCTGCACGATGGTGCGCACGGCTGCTTGCGCCTGCTCCCAGTCGGGAAAGAACAGGGTGTGGAATTCTTCGCGTTGCGGCAGTGGCGTGATGCGCACCGTGGCCTCGGTCAGGATGCCGATGCGCCCCTCCGATCCCAGCACCATTTCCCGCAGATCCGTGCCCGCCGCCGAGGCCGGAAACGTGGGGACGTTCAACGTGCCAGTGGGCGTTTCGACTGTGCCTCCGGCAAACAGCTGCTCGATGCGACCGTAGCGCAGTGACTGCTGGCCCGACGAGCGCGTGACCACCCAGCCGCCCAGTGTGGAGTATTCAAACGACTGCGGAAAGTGCCCCAGCGTGTAGCCCTGCGCCCGCAGTTGCGCCTCCAGGTCCGGCCCCAGCACCCCGGCGCCAAAGGTGGCCAGCTGGGCCTGGCGGTCCAGGTTGATCAGGCCGCACAGGCGCGACAGGTTGATGGTCAGCACCGGCTGCTCGCCCTCGGGCACCGTCAGATGGCCGACGACACTGGTTCCTCCACCCATGGGAATCACGGCTGCGCCGCAGCCGGTGGCGTAACGCAGCAGCGCGCGCACCTGCTCGCCACTTTCGGGAAAGGCCACGCCGTCGGTCACCACGCCCACCTTGCCGCTGCGCATCTTCAACCAGTCGGGCAGACTGTGTCCCAGGCTGTTGCGCATGCGGGTCTCGGGACTGGTGTCGACCAATCGGTGGGCCGGCAAGCGGCTGGGCGGTATGCCGGCACAGGCCTGTGCCAGCGTGGCGTCCACCGAGGGCACGCCGGCGCCGATGCGCTGCTCCAAAAACTGTAGCGCCTCCGCCGGCAAGACCAACTCGATCGCATCATCACCCCAACCGTTCCAGCGCTTCATGGCTATCTCCTGTGCATTGGCGTGCAGCACCCGATTGCTACACTGAGCGCCACTGTAGCCACGCCCGCCCGCGGTGTATTGCGCTTTCATGACAAAGAGTTTGTTCCATCATGCCAACCCGCCGCATCACCGCGCCTAGCCCCTCGGGCGCTCGGGTGGCGGGCGCGTATGTACAGCCCCTGCTGGAACTGGCGGTAGAGCGCGGCGTGGGCTTGTCGGCGTTGGCCGTTGCCGCCGGTTTGTCCGAAGACGCACTGTCCCCCATGCCCGAGTCCCTGGCTGCCGCGGACTATGTGCACCTGCTGGACGCGGGCGCCGAGTTGGCCGGTCATCCGCACTTTGGCTTGCACGTGGGGGAACGGGTCAGGCTGGGCACCTACAGCGTTTACGGGCTGATCCTGCTGAGTTGCCGCGACCTGGGACAGGCCTTCGCGCAAACCCTGCGCTATGAAAGCCTGGCCCATGATCTGGGGCGCTCCGAGCTGGCCGTTCAGGATGGCACCGCCGTTTACCAGTGGCACAGCCACTTTCCCCATGCCAGCCGGCATTTGGCCGAGAGCGTGTTTGCCGGCGTGCGCGTGTTTGGCAACTGGCTGGCCGGTACGCCCTTGCCCGCGGCGCCGGTGTCCTTCACCCACGCCGCCCCGGCCGATGTCAGCGAACACCACCGCCTGTTTGGCCCCGATGTGGAATTTGGCGCCAGCACCAATTGCGCCCGGTTCGACGCGGCACTGCTGGCCCTGCCCGTTCCGAATGCCGACGTCGGGCTGTACCCGGTGTTGCAGCAGCATGCCGAACAGTTGCTACAAAAAAAATTGCGGGTGCAGGGCGAAACGGGCATCGTGGCCCGGGTGAGGGACAGCATCGCCAGCCACCTGGCGCAAGACCGGGCCAGTCTGGCCTTGATCGCCCAGGACCTGAACCTGTCACCGCGCACACTGCAACGCAAGCTCAGCGACGCCGGCTCCAGCTTCCAGCAGGTGCTGGACCAGACGCGCCAGGAGTTGGCGCAGGATTACTTGCTGCGGCCCGACCTGAGCCTCACGGATATTGCGTTCTTGCTGGGCTACCAGGACCAGAGCGCGTTCAACCATGCGTTTAGGGAATGGACGGGGGAGAGCCCGGGCAATTACCGCGACCGGCGCGGCCAGCGCGGATCGGCCTGACGTCCCTCAGGTCACCAGGGCCACGGCGCCGGCGAAGGTAAAAAACGCCGCGGCAGTGGACACCAGAATGATGCGCGCAATGCGCCCGTTGTCCGCACCAAAGCGTTCGGCCAGCAGGGAGACGTTACTGGCGCTGGGCAGCGCGGCCAGCAACACCAGCACCGTCAAGGCAAAACGGTCCAGCGGAACGCCCATCTGGATGGCGCCCGCCCCAACCAGCAGGACTAGCAAGGGGTGCAGAAAGAGCTTGATAGCGGCTACCGGGACCACCTCCATCCAGTGCACCGGGTGAGCCTCACCGGACTGCGCCAGCATCTGGGAGCGCGCCAATACCGCACCAATCGTGAATAGAGCCACCGGCGAGGCCGAATCAGCCAGCAGCCCCACGGTCTGCACCACCGGCTTGGGGAGTTCGAGCTGCACCGCCGAGACCACGGCGCCCAACAGGATGGACCATGGCATAGGATTGGTGGCCACGCCCTTGAGGGCATTCTTGGCAGCCTGCCCGGCCGAGGCGCCCTCGCCGCCATCGCCATCCAGCCGTGACAAGGCTATGCACAAGGATGTGGTGATCACCATATCGACCAGAATCGTCACAATCGCCGGCCCGGCGGCCTTGGGGCCCAACAGGGCCACCAGCAGGGGCACACCCATGAAACCGGTATTGGGGAAGGCGCCCACCAGAGCGCCAAAGGCCGCGTCATTCCAGCCAATTCGCCCGTGCAGGGTCACTGCCACGACGAAACCGACCATGACCAGTCCACATAGCAGGTAGGTCAGCGCCACGTTCGGGTCGAGCAGTTCTGTGATCGGCGTACTGGCACCAAATCGGTACAGCATGCAGGGCAAGGCAAAAAAGAGCACGAAGGCGTTCAGCCCGGGAATCGCCGGCATGGGCAACATGCCCCGGCGTGCGGCGACAAAGCCGCACAGGACCAGCGCGAAAAACGGGAAAGTGACGGTGAGGATTTGCAGCACCGTTGCATTGTCCGGTATTCGGTAAGATGGCATGCTTGTCTGCCTGCAAAGCCTGAATGTCTGTCCCCTCGTCTCCCAAAGCCTCCCCCACCATCGCCCATGGCCTGAATCTGGCCCAGCAAGAAGCCGTGAACTACATGCACGGCCCGTGTTTGGTGCTGGCCGGCGCCGGCTCGGGCAAGACCCGGGTCATCACCCACAAGATCGGCCGCCTGATCCAGTCCGGCATGGCGCCCCAGCGCATTGCGGCCATTACCTTTACCAACAAGGCGGCGGCGGAAATGCGCGAGCGCGCCAAGGGTCTGATTGGCAAGGCCGCCAAGGACGTGGTGGTGTGCACCTTCCATGCCCTGGGCGTGCGCATGCTGCGCCAAGACGGCGCCGTGCTGGGCCTCAAACCCCAGTTCAGCATCCTGGACAGCGATGACGTGACCGGCATCCTGAAGGACGCTGGCGGCAGCACCGATGTGGCCACGGCCCGCCAGTGGCAATGGACCATCAGTGCCTGGAAAAGCGCCGGCTTGAACGCCGAGCAGGCCCTGGCCCAGGCCGCCGACGACAACGAACGTATCACTGCCATCGTCATGGCCCGCTACGAGGAGCGCCTGACCGCCTACCAGAGTGTGGATTTCGACGACCTCATCAGCCTGCCGCTCAAGCTGCTGCGCGACCATGCGGAAGTGCGCCAGAAGTGGCAGGGCATGATGGGCCATGTGCTGGTCGACGAGTACCAGGACACCAATGCCACCCAGTACGAGGTGCTGAAGCTGCTGGTGGGTGGCAACCCGGCCGAAGGCGCCCGCTTTACGGCGGTGGGCGACGACGACCAGTCCATTTATGGCTGGCGCGGAGCCACGCTGGACAACCTGCGCAAACTACCGGTGGACTTTCCGGCACTCAAGGTCATTACGTTGGAGCAGAACTACCGCTCCACCAGCGCCATCCTGCGGGCCGCCAACAATGTGATTGGCCCCAATCCCAAACTCTTCCCCAAGAACCTGTGGAGCGATCTGGGCGAAGGCGAGCCGGTGCGCGTGGTGGACGCCGACAACGAAGAACACGAGGCCGAGCGCGCCGTGGCCCGCATCCAGAGCCTGCGCGCCGAGGGCGCGCTGGCCCAGGCCGGTAAACAGTACAAGGAATTCCGCGACTTTGCGGTGCTGTACCGTGCCAACCACCAGGCCAAACCGTTTGAAAAGGCACTGCGCAAGGCCAATATCCCGTATAAGGTATCGGGTGGCCAGAGCTTTTTTGACCGGGCCGAAATCCGCGACCTGTGCGCCTGGTTTCGCCTCTGGGCCAACAACGACGATGACCCGGCCTTCCTGCGCGCCGTGACTACGCCCAAGCGCGGCATTGGCCACCAGACACTGGGCACGCTGGGCGTGTTTGCCAGCCAGTACAAGCTCAGCCTGTTCGAGGCGCTGTTTTCCAATTCCCTGGGTTCGGTGCTGGCCGCGAAGGCGGTCGGCAGCCTGCACGAGTTTGGCCGCTATGTGAACGACCTGGAGTACCGGGCCCGCCACACCGAAGGCGCGGAGCCCGCAAAGATTTTCATGATGGATTGGCTCAAGGACATAGGCTACGAAAAACACTTGCTCGATGGCGAAGACAGCGAAAAGGTCGCGGCCGCCAAGTGGTCCAACGTGCTGGAGTTTTGTGACTGGATGGCGCTGCGCTGCGGGGGCACGCTGGACGACACGGCGGGGGTGTCGGAGCGCGAGGTTAAAACGCTTTTGGAAGTGGCGCAAACCATTGCACTGCTTTCGACCATCAGTGAACGCGAGAAGGACCAGGACGTGGTCACGCTGTCCACGCTGCACGCCGCCAAGGGATTGGAGTGGCCCCATGTACTGCTGGTCGGCGTCACCGAGGGCATGCTGCCCTTCAAACTGAACGACGGCGCCGACTCCATGGGCGGGTCGGAAAAGGCCCACGAGTCCGCCAACGAGGACTTGGCGCAGCGGCTACAGGAAGAGCGCCGCCTCATGTATGTGGGCATTACGCGAGCCCAGCGCAGCTTGGCGGTGAGCTGGACGCGGCGGCGCAAGAAGGGCCGGGAGATGGTTGCGGCGCTGCCCAGCCGCTTCATTGCGGAAATGGGGCTGGACAAGGCCACGGTGCGCGAAGATCCACGTGAAAAACTCAAGGCCTTGCGGGCAGAATTTGCCCAGAAAGCGTTGACTAGCGCCGCTGCTGCGGCTCAGATCCGGTAGCGCCCCGGCTTAGCGCAGTCCGTCGTAGCCAGTGCGCACGGTGAAGTCGGCGAAGCCCGAGCCCCCGCTGGGCGCAGAGGGACCAAAAAGCGTGTCATGCAGTTCAGACAGCACCATCATGGCAAGGGCCGCGTCCTGATTGAAACCGATGCGGGACTGGCCCATGCCATCGCCTCCGCTCAGAATCAATTTCGAGATGTACTCACTGCATTCCTTGTGACCCCAGAGGCTGCGTATGGTGTTGGCGATACGGTGGTGGTGCAGTTCAACGATTTGCAGTGCCGCGTCTTTGCGCTGATTGGCTGCCAGGCGATATAACTGATCCGGGTGAATGGGAGCGCCGTCTTCCATCATTGGCAACGGCACGGTCTGTAAAAAAGCCCCCGACTCATCGGGCAGATTGTCGATAACCGGCAGCGAACTGAAACGAGACTCCTGCTCGGCAACCGCGCTTTCCCACAGTCCCCAGGTGGTGTCCGGGTCGTTCTCAACCACCTCCAACCCACGGGAATCCACAGCATCCTTGCTCGGCGTGTCTTCAGGCTGCTTGCCCTTGCCAAGAAAAATACTGAACATGGACCCACTCCGTAGTTTGTGTTAATGCTACTCCAGCCAGAACCTCTTTGCCACCACTTCACGCTTCTGGACAAATGGATGGGCCAAAAACGCCAAAGCCGACTGCAAACGTCGGCTTGAAATTCGTGCAGGATGGCCGCCACCGGCGTCAGGCTTTGCCGATAGTTGAATTGTACGGGTCGATGGTTTTTTTTCCAGGCCAATCGCCTCCCATTTTTGTGAAGTTGTTCACGCTATCGCACTTCTCTTTGGGCCTGCTCGAAACCCTGCAACAGCCAACTCTGGAAAGCAAAAGGCCCGTCGCGCAGGACGGGCCAAGAGCCGTATCAACCATATGGAGCGGGAAAAGAGGCTCGAACTCTCGACCTATACCTTGGCAAGGTATCGCTCTA
>Ga0066469_1000407_pt1 | contig 11942 bp, 8 predicted proteins | sample LakWasM103_HOW12_2_FD_59579 | JGI IMG/M metagenome (GOLD analysis project Ga0066469, IMG submission 59579) | Freshwater sediment methanotrophic microbial communities from Lake Washington under simulated oxygen tension - Sediment Metagenome 103_HOW12 | ecosystem: Environmental > Aquatic >... | reverse complement strand
CCAGAACCCTGCAACGCGCACATTTCAGGCTTTTCGGATTTTCATCAACGCCGAGCTTGAGGAGTTGCAACAAGCGCTAGAGGCGTGCCTGCATATTCTGGAGCCCGGTGGGCGCCTGGCGGTCATCAGCTTCCATTCGCTGGAAGACCGCATCGTCAAGCAGTTCATCGCCAAGCACTCCAAGGATGAGTACGACCGCCGTGCGCCCTTTGCGGCGCCCAAGGTCATGAAGCTCAAGGCGCTGGACCGTATCAAGCCGACCGCAGCCGAGGTCAGCGGCAATGCACGCTCCCGCAGCGCCATCATGCGCGTGGCGCAGAGGACCGCAGCATGATCCGGCTCAATCTGGTGCTGCTGCTGGCCGTGTTGGCCAGCGCCGTGTATTTGGTCAGCGTGCAATACGACTCGCGCCGGCTGTTCACCGAGCTGGATAAGGCCAAGACCGAGGCGCACCGCCTGGAGCTGGAAAACGAGCGCTTGCAGGTCGAGAAGCGTGCGCAGACCACGCCTGCCCGTATTGAGCGACTGGCGCGTGAGAAGCTGCAAATGCGCCAGGCCAAGCCGGGCATCACCACCTACGTCACCTATGCGGAACCGGCCAGCAGTGGAGTGGCACCATGAGCCCCCACGCTCACTTACGTTCGCTGCCCCTCAAGGGGGCGCGTGCCTCCTTTGAGGCGGCTCGGCAGGAGGCACCATGAGCCGCGGCGTGCAGTACACATCGAGCCCGTTGCTGGCCAGTCGCACGCCGGTCTGGCGCAGCAAGCTGGTGGTGGGAGCCGTTGCGCTGGCATTTTGCGGGCTGGCCGCGCGCGCGGCCTACATCCAGGTCGTGGCCAACGACTTCTTTCAGCACCAGGGTGAAGTCCGCTTTGCGCGGACGCTGGACTTGCCCGCAAACCGGGGCCGCATCCTGGACCGCAACGGCCTGATTCTCGCGTCCAGCGTGCCGTCACCCAGCATCTGGGCGATTCCCGAAGATGTGGAAATTGACAAGCCCCGGCTCCAGCAACTGGCCAAGTTGCTGGAGATGCCGGTGGCCGAACTCTCCAAGAAATTCGCCGACGAAGACAAGACCTTTGTCTGGGTCAAGCGCCAGGTGGACGAGACGGTCGCCAAGCAGATCGCCGCGCTCAATATCAAGGGCCTGTACCAGCGCAAGGAATACAAGCGCCAATACCCGGAAGGGGAGTCCGCCGTGCACGTGGTGGGTTTCACCAATGTCGAGGACAAGGGCCAGGAGGGTGTGGAGCTGACGTTCAACAAGGAGCTGGGCGGACGCAATGGCTCGCGCCGCGTGATCAAGGACCGTCTGGGGCGGGTGGTCGAAGACGTTGGCAACCAGATTCCACCCGTCGACGGCAAAGATTTGCAGCTCAGCATCGACAGCAAGGTGCAATTCTTTGCCTACCAGAAGCTGCGCGACGCCGTGGTCGAGAACAAGGCCAAGGCCGGCAGCGTGGTGGTGCTGGATACCACGACAGGCGAGGTGCTGGCGTTGGTCAACTATCCCAGCTACAGCCCGGACAAGCGGCGCAACCTCAGTGGCGAACAGCTGCGCAACCGCGCGTTGACCGACACCTTCGAGCCCGGCTCAGTGATGAAGCCCTTCACGATCGGCCTGGGGCTTGAGACCGGGCGCGTGACGCCGCAGTCCATCATTGACACGACTCCCGGGCGCATCACCATTACCGGCTCCACGATTTCAGATTCCCATCCCAACGGCGTGTTGACCGTGGAAGGGGTAATCCAGAAGTCCAGCAATGTCGGCACCACGAAGATTGCCATGCAGATGCAGCCGCACGAGATGTGGGACCTGTTCACGGCCGCCGGTTTTGGACAAAAACCGCAGATCAGTTTCCCCGGCGCCGTATCCGGCAAGCTGCGACCCTACAAGACCTGGCGGCCGATTGAGCAGGCCACCATGTCCTACGGCTATGGGCTGTCGGCTTCCCTGTTCCAGATGGCACGGTCCTACACCGTGTTTTCGCACGATGGCCAGATCATCCCCGTGACCCTGACCAAGAGCAGTGAGCCTGCGATCGGGGTGCAGGTGCTGTCCTCTCGCACGGCGGGCCAAGTGCGCAAGATGCTGCAAATGGCAGCGGGGCCAGGCGGCACCGGGCAAAAAGCACAAACCATCGGCTACTCGGTGGGCGGCAAGTCCGGCACCGCGTACAAGCAGATTGGCAAGGGATACGGAAGCAACGGCAACCGCAAGTACCGTGGCTGGTTTGTTGGTATGGCGCCCATCGACAACCCGCGCATTGTGGTCGCCGTGATGATTGATGAGCCCAGCGCCGGCAAGTATTACGGAGGCGATGTAGCCGCCCCGGTGTTTGCCGAGACCGTGCAGCAAACCCTGCGCATCCTGGGCGTCCAGCCAGACCTGGCGGTGCGCCCGCAAATCGTTGCCCAGGCCGTCGAGGAAAGTTTCTGATGCAAGAACTCCACACGCCATCACAGGCCGCGCAGTGGCTGCGCCAGCACGTGACGGGCACGTTGCAAGCCGATAGTCGCGAGCTGGCACCGGGTGACGGTTTCATCGCCTGGCCCGGTGCGGCCGTGGACGCACGCCGGTTCGTGGCGGACGCCCTGACACGGGGCGCGGGTGCGTGCCTGGTCGAGCACGATGGGCTTGCGGCGTTTGGTCTGGAAGACGCAAGAGTTGCCAGCTTTCGCGGACTCAAGGCAGCCACGGGAGCGATTGCTGCAGAGTTTTTTGGCTCGCCGTCCAGTCAGATAGCGGTTGTCGCCATCACCGGAACCAACGGAAAGACATCCACCGCGTGGTGGCTTGCCCAGGCCCTGTCTGCCTTGCAAGGCGACGAGGCTCGCCCATGCGGATTGATCGGGACATTGGGTGTGGGGCGTCCCCCGGCGAGCGAGCAGCCACTGGGTGCGCAACAGGGGCGCAATGCCATCACGTCGACCGGACTGACCACGCCAGACCCCGTGCTCCTGCAGCGCACGCTGCGCCAGTTCGCCGATGATGGCTTGAAGGCCTGTGCGATGGAAGCATCGTCGATTGGCGTCGAGGAACACCGGCTCGACGGCACGCGGTTCCAGGTTGCGGTGTTCACCAATCTGACCCAGGATCATCTCGACTACCACGGCAGCATGGAAGCCTATTGGCTGGCCAAGCGTCGCATCTTTTCATGGCCTGGCCTCGCGTGTGCGGTGGTCAATGTGGATGATGCCCAGGGTCCGGTGCTGGTCGATGCTTTGGCAGGCTCCAGTCTGGACGTCTGGACCGTGTCGTGCCAACAGCCCGCCCGGTTGCAGGCGCGAAACATTGCGTATGAAGGACCAGGGCTTCGCTTTGAGGTGGTCGAAGCCGGCGTGTCGCATGTGCTGCAGACCCGCATGATTGGGGCCTACAACGTGGCCAACCTGCTGGGCGTGCTGGCTGCCATGCGCGGCTTGGGTGTGCCGCTGCAGGCCGCGGTACAGGCGTGCGGCAGCCTGCATCCGGTGCCGGGGCGTATGGAGTGCCTGGGCCGTGCCGGGGAGCCCTTGGTGGCCGTGGATTACGCGCACACGCCAGACGCGTTGAGCCACGCATTGGCCGCGCTGCGGCCACTCGCCGCCCAGCGCGGGGGCCGCCTGTGGTGTGTGTTTGGTTGCGGCGGTGACCGCGACGCGTCCAAGCGTCCGCTGATGGGTGCCATCGCGTGCCAGAAGGCCGACCAGGTGGTGGTCACCAGCGACAACCCGCGCAGCGAAAAGGCCGAGTCCATCATCGCCCACATTCTTCTGGGCCTGGCGCACAGCAAAGCGGTCGACGTGCAGAGCAACCGCGCGCTGGCCATTGCCGACACCGTCGCGCGGGCCGAGCCCAACGACGTCATTCTGGTTGCCGGCAAGGGCCATGAGCAGACGCAGGAGATTGCGGGAGTCAAACATGTCTTCTCTGATCGCGAACATGCGCAGCAAGCCTTGCGCAGTCGGCGGCTTCACATGACGGAGGTGCGCGCATGAGCCACATGATGACCGTCCTGCAAGCAGCACAGTGGTTGCCTGGATCGAACCTGATGGGCGACGGGGCGGTGACAGTGCAGCGTGTCAACACCGACACCCGCAGCACCGAGCCGGGGGACCTGTTTGTCGCACTCAAGGGTGACCGGTATGACGCCAATGCGTTCCTGCTGGAGGCCCAGCAGCGTGGCGCCGTGGCGGCCATCTGCAACCCCGGTGCAAACCGCATGGGCGTGACCAGCATGGCGTGCATTGAAGTGCCCGATACCCGGCTGGCCTTGGGCGTGTTGGCCCATGCCTGGCGCCAGCAGTTCACGCTGCCGGTGATTGCGGTGACCGGCAGCAACGGCAAGACCACGGTGACCCAGATGCTGGCCGCCATCCTTGCCGCCTTCCGCCCCGATGGCGGTTCGCTGGCGACCCGCGGAAACTTCAACAACGACATCGGCGTGCCCCTGACGCTGCTGCGCCTGCGCCGGGAACACCAGATCGCGGTCATCGAGCTGGGCATGAACCATCCCGGCGAGATCGCCACCCTGGCCGCCATGGTGCAGCCCACCGTGGCGCTGGTCAACAATGCCCAGCGCGAGCATCTGGAGTTCATGCACACCGTGCGGGCCGTGGCACTGGAAAACGGCTCGGTGATCACGCCCGTAGCACCACAGGGCGTGGCCGTGTTTCCCCGTGACGATGAATTCACCAGTGTGTGGGAAATCCTGGCCGGCCACAGGCGCACCGTCACTTTTGCGCTGGACAGTGCGGTGGGGCCGGATGCCCTGGGCTGCGTCCATGCGCACTGGACCACGGGCGCCTGGCAGGTCCATGCCCGTGGGCTGGGCCGGGAGCTGCATTACCGGTTGGCGATTGCCGGTCGGCACAACGTCAAGAACTCGCTGGCGGCCGCGGCTGCGGCACTGGCTGCCGGAGTGTCCGATAAGGCGGTGGTGGCCGGGCTGGAGGCGTTTGAACCCGTCAAGGGGCGCTCCAAAGCCGTGTTGCTGTCCGTCAAGGGGCGCGAAGTCACGCTGGTGGACGACACCTACAACGCCAATCCGGACTCGGTGCGGGCGGCCATCGATGTGTTGGCCGACCTGCCGGGCCCGCGCTTGCTCGTGCTGGGCGACATGGGAGAAGTCGGCCACCAGGGTCCGCACTTCCACGCCGAGGCCGGGCGCTATGCCAAGGCCAGAGGGATCGAATACCTGCTGACACTGGGCGAGTTGGCGCAGATGGCGACCAACAGCTTTGAGGGCGCGCGGCATTTCCCGGCGGTCGAGGGCCTGATTGACGCGCTGAAGGATGAGCTTCCCCGATTGCACAGTGTGCTGGTCAAGGGTTCCCGGTTCATGCGCATGGAGCGGGTGGTGGAGGCGGTGCAAGCCATGGTCGTCAGTACCCCCGCGCAACCGGAGCGTCGCCATGCGCCGTAATTCCATGCGCCCTGATGCCCTGTTTGGAGTGATTGCATGTTATTGAGTCTGGCCCAATGGCTGCAAAGTCTGTCTCCCGAGTTCGGCTATTTCCGGGTGTTCCAGTACCTGACCTTCCGCGCCGTGATGGCGGCCGTGACCGCCTTGCTGATCGGACTGGCCGCAGGCCCCGCTGTCATCGCGCGCCTGCGTGCGCTCAAGATTGGCCAGCCCATCCGGGGCTATGGCATGGAGTCCCATCTGGTCAAGAGCGGCACGCCCACCATGGGCGGCGTGCTGATCCTGTTGTCCATCGCCATTTCCACGTTGCTGTGGATGGATTTGAGCAACCGGTTTGTGTGGATCGTGCTGCTGGTCACGCTGGCGTTTGGCGCCATTGGCTGGGCAGACGACTGGCGCAAGGTGGTGCACAAGGACCCCGAAGGCATGCGTTCGCGTGAAAAATATTTCTGGCAGTCGGTGATCGGCTTGCTGGCGGCGCTGTACCTGGTGTTCAGCATCTCGGAGAACTCCAACCTGCGGGTGCTGGAGCTGTTCTTTAACTGGGTACGCTCGGGTTTTGATGTGAACCTGCCGCCCAAGGCCGGATTGCTGCTGCCCTTCATCAAGGAGGTGAGCTATCCCCTGGGCGTGTTCGGCTTTGTGGTGCTGACCTACCTGGTCATCGTGGGCTCCAGCAATGCCGTCAACCTGACCGACGGGCTCGACGGCCTGGCCATCATGCCGGTGGTGCTGGTGGGCTCGGCACTGGGCGTATTTGCCTATGTGACCGGCAGCGCGGTGTACTCCAAGTACCTGTTCTTCCCGCACATTCCCGGCTCGGGTGAACTGATGATCTTCTGCGCCGCCATGGCCGGTGCCGGGCTGGCCTTCCTGTGGTTCAACACCCATCCGGCCCAGGTGTTCATGGGCGACGTGGGCGCGCTGGCGCTGGGGGCCGCGCTGGGCACCATCGCCGTCATCGTGCGCCAGGAAATTGTGCTGGCCATCATGGGCGGCATCTTTGTCGTCGAAGCCCTGTCCGTCATGTTCCAGGTGAGCTACTTCAAATACACCCGGAAGAAATTTGGCCAGGGGCGCCGCCTGCTGAAGATGGCGCCACTGCACCACCACTTTGAGAAAAGTGGCTGGAAAGAAACCCAAGTGGTGGTCCGTTTCTGGATCATCACCATGCTCTTGTGCCTGGTGGGGCTGTCCACCCTGAAACTGCGATGAATCCAGACGATCCATTAGCGCCAAACCCGGAACCAACGCCCCCCCAAGAGGGTGTGGTGGAGCCGCGCGCGCCGGAGCTTGTCGACGTGCCAGCCGTTGCCGCGCCTGTGGAGACGGCACGCAGTCTGCCCACCACGCTGACCGCCGCGGCCGATGCGGCAGCTTTCGTGGCGCGTATTTTTGCCGAAGATGCCCCTGCCCCTGCGATCGTTACGCCAGGAGACTCGGAGGCAGAGGGCTCTGCGCAGGTCAAGGAGGAGCCCGCAGAGCGGGCGGGGGACACGGAGCAGAGCCCTCTGCCTCCGAGCCTCCCGAGTGAAGCCATGCAAGGCCAGAACATCCTGATCCTGGGCCTGGGCGCCTCGGGATTGGCCATGGCCCGCTGGTGCGTGCGCAGCGGTGCCGCCAGCGTGACGGTTGCCGACACACGCGACACCCCACCCCAACTGGCCACCCTGCAGCAGGAGTTGCCCCAGGTGCGCTTTGTCGCCGGGGCCTTCACCGCGGCCTTGGTCGAAGGGCAGGGCCTGCACGCGGTGTACCGCTCGCCGGGCTTGAGTCCTGCGGCGATTGCTGCTGTATTGATAGCTGCACAGGCAAGCAATACAAGGGCTGGTGGCGAATTGGATCTATACGCCATGGCTTTGCAGACGCTGCGGGCCAGCCGAGGCTACGCACCTGCCGTGCTGGCCATTACCGGAACCAACGGCAAGACCACGGTGACATCGCTCACCGGTCAGTTGGTCGCCCACGCCGGCAAGACGGTGGCCGTGGCCGGCAATATCGGCCCCACGCTGCTGGACACGCTGGCCGCGCATTTGGATGCAGACACGCTGCCCGAGGTCTGGGTGCTGGAGTTGTCCAGCTTCCAGCTCGACGGCGTGACGGGCTTCGAGCCGACGGCAGCCGTGGTGCTCAACGTCACCCAGGACCACCTGGACTGGCATGGCACGATGGAAGCCTATACACGGGCCAAGACACATATTTTTGGTGCCACCGGACTGATGGTGCTCAACCGCGACGATGCAGCGGTGATGGCCATGCTGCCGCAGCCCACACGCGCCAAGCTGCAGCGTCCGGTGGAACGCGCGCACACCACGTTTGGCAGCGATATGCCCCAGCGCCCCGGCGACTTTGGCATCGAGGAAGTCAATGGCATGGTCTGGCTGGTGCGTGCGCTGGAGGCCGACGAGACCCGCCGCAAGCGCAAGGAAGCTGCCGACGAGTTGTTCTTTCAGCGCCTGATGCCGGTCGATGTGCTGCGCATCCGGGGGCGCCACAACGCCAGCAATGCGCTGGCGGCCTTGGCACTGTGTGCGGCAGCCGGTTGCAGCCTGGCCCCGATCCTGTTTGGGCTGCGCGAATACCGGGGCGAGCCCCACCGGGTCGAGCCCATTGGCATCCTGAATGGCGTCGAGTTTTTTGACGACAGCAAGGGCACCAACGTGGGTGCGACCGTTGCGGCCCTGCAGGGCCTGGGTGCGGACCGCAAGGTGGTGCTGATTCTGGGGGGTGAGGGCAAGGGGCAGGACTTTGCGCCGCTGGCCGCACCGGTGGCCCGCTACGCCCGTGCCGTGGTACTGATCGGCCGGGATGCCCCGCTGATTCGCCAGGCCCTGGAAAGTGCGGGAGTTGCGCTGGTGGATGCCGAGTCCATGGAAGCCGCCGTGGCCCAGGCCAACCAGCGTGCCCATGCGGGCGATGCGGTGCTGATGTCACCGGCCTGTGCCAGCTTTGACATGTTTGACAACTACGAGCACCGGGCCCGCGTGTTTTGCGCGGCGGTCCGGGAGCTGGCCCTCAGCCTCGGCGTGGACATGGAGGGCCTGGCATGACCGCATGGGCGCAATCCATCTCAGGTTGGTTTTCGGCCCGCATGGCACCGCGAACCACCGCCTTGCCCGTGCGCCTGGGTGGGCGTGGCTCCTTTGCCTCAACCAACGTGGTGGCCCCGGTGCGCGGCTTTGACCAGCCACTGGTCTGGGTTGTGGTGGCGCTGTTGCTGTGGGGGCTGGTGATGGTGTATTCCGCCTCCATCGCCATGCCGGACAACCCCAAGTTCGCCAAGTACACACACACCTACTTTCTGGTGCGCCATGCCATGTGGGTGGTCACCGCATTTGTCGCGGCGCTGATCGCCTTCCAGGTGCCGGTGGCGATCTGGGAGAAGTATGCGCCGTGGCTGTTTGTCGCGTCCCTGGTGTTGCTGATCGCAGTCCTGATTCCCGGCATTGGCAAGGTCGTGTACGGCGCGCGGCGCTGGATCTCCATGGGGCCGTTCAGCTTCCAGCCCTCCGAGCTGGCCAAGTTCGCGGTGCTGCTGTACGCGGCGGACTACATGGTGCGCAAGATGGATGTGAAGGAGCGCTTCTTTCGCGCTGTCATGCCCATGGCCGCGGCGGTCGCGGTGGTCGGCTTGCTGCTGCTGGCCGAACCCGACATGGGCGGCTTCATGGTGATCGCGGTGATTGCCATGGGCATTCTCTTTCTGGGCGGTGTCAATGCCCGCATGTTCTTCCTGATTGCGACCATTCTGGTCGTGGCGTTCGGGCTGATGATCGCGCTCTCCGAATGGCGCCGCGAGCGCATCTTTGCCTATCTGGACCCGTGGGCCGAGAAGCACGCGCTGGGCAAGGGCTACCAGCTGTCGCACTCGCTGATCGCCATCGGGCGCGGCGAGATTTTTGGCGTCGGGCTGGGCGGCAGCGTGGAGAAACTGCACTGGCTGCCCGAGGCCCATACCGATTTCTTGCTGGCGGTGATTGGCGAAGAGTTTGGCCTGGTGGGCGTGCTGGTCGTCATCGGCCTGTTCCTGTGGCTGACCCGGCGCATCATGCACATCGGCCGCCAGGCCATCGCGCTGGATCGCGTCTTTGCCGGTCTGGTGGCGCAGGGCGTGGGCATCTGGATGGGATTCCAGTCCTTCATCAACATGGGCGTAAACCTGGGCGCGCTGCCGACCAAGGGCCTGACCCTGCCGCTGATGAGTTACGGCGGTTCGGCCATCCTGGTCAACATGGTGGCCATTGCCGTGGTGCTGCGCATTGATTATGAGAACCGCCAGCTGATGCACGGAGGCCGTGTATGAGCCACGTGCAAAAGTGCGCACTCATCATGGCCGGTGGAACCGGGGGGCACATCTTCCCGGGCCTGGCCGTTGCCGATGCGCTGCGCCAGCGCGGCTGGCGCGTGCACTGGCTGGGCGCACCCAACAGCATGGAGAGCCGTCTGGTGCCACCCAAAGGCTTTGTGCTGGAAACCGTGGAATTCTCGGGCGTGCGGGGCAAGGGCTTGCGCACACTCTTCAGCTTGCCGTGGCGGCTGCTGCGGGCCTGTGGCCAGAGCATTGCGGTGCTGCGCCGCGTCAAGCCCGACGTGCTGGTGGGCCTGGGCGGCTACATCAGCCTGCCCGGCGGGCTGATGGGCGCGCTGATGGGCAAGCCGCTGGTGCTGCATGAACAGAACTCGGTGGCCGGCATGGCCAACAAGGTGCTGGCGCTCGTGGCGCGCCGGGTGTTTACCGCCTTTCCCAAGGTGTTGGCCAAGGGACAGTGGGTGGGCAATCCGCTGCGCGCCGAGTTTCTGGTGCAGGCCGCGCCCGCGCAGCGCTTTGCCGGGCGCACCGGACCGCTCAAGGTGCTGGTCGTGGGGGGCAGTCTGGGCGCCAAGGCGCTCAACACCGTGGTGCCCCAGGCCCTGGCATTGATCCCTGCAGACCAGCGTCCGCTGGTCACCCACCAAAGCGGCGAGAAACAGATTGAAGAACTGCGCGGCAACTACGCCGCCGCCGGCGTGCAGGCCCAACTGACGCCATTCATTGACAACACGGCCCAGGCTTTTGCCGACGCTGACCTGGTGATCTGCCGCGCTGGCGCCAGCACCGTGACCGAGATCGCCGCCGTGGGGGCGGCCGCACTGTTTGTACCGTTCCCGTCGGCGGTGGATGACCACCAGACCCACAATGCCCGTTTCCTGGTTGACCAGGGCGGTGGCTGGCTGGTTCCCCAGCGGGACCTGACGCCTCAGCTACTGGCCGACATGCTACAAAAAACAGAGCGCACTGCGCTGATTTCACGAGGGCTAGAGGCCAAAAAGATGCAGAAGCTTGACGCCACGGCGGCCGTTGTGGCGGCCTGTGAGGAGCTGTGCGCATGAAACACGCCATTCAGCACATCCATTTCATCGGCATCGGTGGGTCCGGCATGTCCGGCATTGCCGAGGTGCTGTGCAACCTGGGCTACACCATTTCGGGCTCGGATCTGGCTGACAGCGCCACGCTGCAGCGTCTGGCTTCACTGGGCATCCGCACCTTTGTGGGCCATGCCGCCGACCACGTGGTGGGCGCCCATGCCGTGGTCACGTCAACCGCTGTGCATGCCGACAACCCGGAAGTCGTGCGGGCGCGCGAGATGAAGATCCCCATCGTGCCGCGGGCCCTGATGCTGGCCGAGCTGATGCGCCTGAAGCAGGGTATTGCCATCGCCGGCACGCACGGCAAAACCACCACGACCAGCCTGGTGGCCAGTGTGCTGGCCGAAGCCGGACTGGACCCCACCTTTGTGATCGGCGGGCGCTTGAACAGTGCCGGTGCCAATGCGCGCCTGGGCCAGGGCGACTACATCGTGGTGGAGGCCGACGAGTCGGACGCCTCGTTCCTGAACCTGCTGCCGGTGATGGCCGTGGTGACCAATATCGACGCCGACCACATGGAAACCTATGACCATGACTTCGGCAAGCTCAAGAAGGCCTTCGTCGACTTCCTGCACCGCATGCCGTTTTATGGCGTGGCGATCATGTGCACCGACGATGCCGCCGTGCGTGACATCGTTGACCAGGTCACCTGCACGGTCACCAGCTATGGCTTCAATGCCGAGGCCCAGATTCGGGCCATCAACGTGCGGGCCGTGGACGGCCAGATGCATTTCACGGTGCAGCGCCGCACGGGCGAAGTGCTGCCCGACCTGGACGTGGTGCTGAACCTGCCGGGTCTGCACAACGTGCTCAATGCGCTGTCGGCGATTGCGGTGGCCGGGGAGCTCAACATTGCCGACGCGGCGGTCATCAAGGCCCTGGCGGAGTTCAAGGGTGTGGGGCGGCGCTTTCAGCGTTATGGAGACTGGCCGCTGGCCGTTGGCGGCATCGCCACCGTGATTGATGACTATGGCCACCATCCCGTCGAGATGGCGGCCACGCTGGCGGCGGCACGCGGGGCCTTCCCCGGGCGGCGCCTGGTGCTGGCATTCCAGCCGCACCGGTTCACCCGCACCCGGGACTGCTTTGAAGACTTCGTCAAGGTCATGGGTTTAGCCGACTCGGTGC
>Ga0066469_1000405_pt1 | contig 11977 bp, 12 predicted proteins | sample LakWasM103_HOW12_2_FD_59579 | JGI IMG/M metagenome (GOLD analysis project Ga0066469, IMG submission 59579) | Freshwater sediment methanotrophic microbial communities from Lake Washington under simulated oxygen tension - Sediment Metagenome 103_HOW12 | ecosystem: Environmental > Aquatic >... | reverse complement strand
TCCTAATGTCTATAATTCCGTTAGGGTCTAAGCCGTTTACGGGTTCGTCAAGCAATAACAGTTCGGGTTCGCTCAATAAAGCCATAGCAATGGCCAGACGTTGTTTCATTCCCAGAGAATATTGTTTGGCTTTGCGCTTGCCATCACGGGATAAATCAACCAGTTCAAGGGTTTCGTGTATTTTATCCTCCGGAATGTGGCGGAGTTTGGCAATGTATTTCAAATTGTCAATGCCACTCAAATGCAAATACAGGGCAGGTGATTCAACCAAAGAACCAATCTTTGAAAACACCAACGGCAGTTGTTCCTGTAAGGGCTGATTAAAGAGTTTTATGGCGTTACCCTGTTCGGGAATGATTCCGGTGAGCAATCGCATAGTTGTTGATTTTCCGGCACCATTCGGACCCAAGAAACCATAGATGGAACCTTTGGGAACGTGTATGGAAATGTTTTCTAATACTTTTTTATACTTGGAATATTGAAAGTTGAGGGAATCGGTTTGTATGATATAGTCGGCCATGGTTAGTGTTTAGTTTAGCTAAAGTAAGGAAAATAACATAGGATTATACTTTTGACAAAAAAAGAATTACAAGGTTCATCCATATTAAATTTTAGTTAAGGAAACTAAGCTACCTGATAAATATCATTGGAAATGAGTGCTTTTAATTGTACTTTTGAATTCATTAAATCTTATTTTATGAAAAAGATACTCGTTCCTTTAGACTTTTCTGAAACTTCGGATAATGCCTTTGTTTATGCGCTTGAATTGGCTAAGCTTTTTAAAGCCGAATTGGTGTTACTGCACACTTTTGATTTGCCTATAGTTGACAGTCAGTCGATGCCTATTAATTATGCCACGATTTATGATGCTATAGAACTGACCAATTTTGAACATTTCAGAGATAAAATGCCAATGCTCAGAACTATGGCCGAAGCCCGTAATGCGGACCATGTTGTTATGAGCCATATTTTGATGGATGGGGATTTGGTGTTCAATATAAAAAAAGTAGTCAAACAGGAAAACGTTGACTTTGTTGTGATGGGAACACGGGGTGCCAGTGGCTGGGTAGATTCGTTTATAGGTACTAATACTGCTGCTGTTATTTCAGATATTTCTGTTCCGGTTTTGAGTGTTCCTGTAGAAGCTAAATTCACTAAAATTGAGACTATTGGCTTTACCACACGTTTCAGAGAAAAAGATATTGAAGCCCTGCAAAAAGTAATAGCCTTAGCTAAAAAATTACTTGCTAAAGTAAAATGCTTATACGTAAAAACACCTTCTTCCGATGTTACTGAAGACACCATAAAACGCTGGGAATCGCATTTTGAAGACGAAGCACATTTACAGTTTTATATCATTCCTAACGAGCATGTAAAAACCAGTATAGAAGACTTTCTGGTCAATCAGGAAATCGATTTATTGGCTATGCTGACTTATAAAAGAAACTTCTTTGTAGAGCTTTTCACGACTACTACAACGCAAAAGCTTTCTCAACATTTAAAAACGCCGGTATTGGCTTTGCACGAATAAAAAAAACCGCAATCTCTTTCGAAATTACGGTTTCTCGGTATAAAGGTTAGTTTATATTAGTTGTTCAACATTACCGGCATTACCAGCATGGTAACGGTTTCCCCTTCATCTAAGCCGTCAATTGGCGTTAGGATTCCGGCACGGTTTGGCATCGACATTTCCAACATGATTTCGTCAGATTGTAAATTAGTCAACATCTCTGATAAGAATCTTGAGTTGAAACCAATCTGCATGTCATCACCTTGGTAATCACAAGTCAAACGCTCTTCCGCTTTGTTAGAGTAATCAATATCTTCAGCAGAAATGTTTAATTCGGCACCGGCAATTTTTAAGCGAATCTGGTGTGTAGTTTTATTAGAGAAAATCGCAACACGACGCACAGAATTTAACAAAAGTACTCGGTTAATCATTAATTTGTTTGGATTTTCTTTTGGAATTACCGCTTCGTAGTTTGGATATTTCCCGTCAATCAAACGACAAGTCAACACATAACTATCGAAAGAGAAAGTGGCATTAGAGTCGTTATATTCAATAGTCACATCAGATTCTGACGCTCCTAAAATACTTTTTAAAATGTTCAAAGGTTTCTTTGGCATAATGAAATCAGCCACTTGTGATGCTTTTACATCGGCACGGGCGTATTTCACTAGTTTGTGTGCATCAGTGGCCACAAAAATCAAACCTTCCGGAGAGAATTGGAAAAACACTCCGCTCATTACCGGACGTAAATCGTCGTTTCCGGCAGCAAAAATGGTTTTGCTAATCGCTGTCGCTAAGACTTCTGAAGGTACGATAGTTGAAGAAGGATCATCTAAACTTACTGATTTTGGGAATTCTTCTCCCGGAGCGTAAGCAATGGCATATTTTCCTGAATTAGAACTAATCTCAATTGTGCTGTTTTCTTCTACTGTAAACGTCAAAGGTTGTTCAGGGAATGTTTTAAGGATATCCAATAACAATTTCGCAGGAACAGCTACGCTGCCTTTGCTGGTAGAATCAATTTCTAAAGTAGCCGACATGGTAGTCTCTAAATCAGAAGCCGATACGGTTAAGGTTTTGTTGTTTAATTCGAACAGAAAGTTATCTAAAATAGGCAAAGTGTTACTGCTGTTAATAACGCTACCTAGTACTTGTAGTTGTTTTAATAAGTATGAACTCGATACTATGAACTTCATTTTAATTTATTTTTTACAAATATATCTTAAACTAATAGATTTCAAAAAGTTTTTTATTAACATTACTTGCTGTATTTGCGCTTGCGCAAAATGGTAAAGACCACGCCAAATACCAAGAGGATAACAATTGGTACTGCTACAGTTATGACCTGCGAGTAGGTGTACTTGGCATAGACTTTTTCTTTATCCAAAATCGGCAAATCTACTTCCTTGCTGCGAATGTTAATAAGTCCGTTATCGTCTAACAAATAATTGACGCAATTCATCATAAACTCCTTGTTTGCGTACAAATTATTCGTCCATTTATCATAGCCTAATTCAAGGGGTTGAAAGTTTTTATCCAATTGATTTTTAATGATATCGCCATCCGAAACGACTATCATTTTATTGTCTTTGCCCACTTTTTTCCAAGTCGAATCTTTGAAAGGTAATACACGGTTTTCATACATCGAATGGAATTGCCCTTCGAGCAAAACGGCCACCGGAAAATTACCGGTTCCGGTGAAGTCTTTTTGTTCCGGTCGTTCAGAAACCATTTTCAAATTGATTTCAGAAGGCGTTCCGATAAGTTTGGAATACGGAGAAGATTGTAATAAAACAGTTTTTTTAATATCATTTTTCAAAGGTTCAATCGGACTGGTGAACTCAAACTTAATACCGTCAAGATTACTCACTATAGGATGTTTGGTGCCTTGTGAGGGATAAATCAGCGGCGAGAAAAACCACGGATATTGCGTGTATTGGGTAGCACTTCCTTGTTCGCCTGTGGCTAAAGCGATTGGTGTTGCCATAATGTCTTTAATCAAATCAGGACGCAAACGGATGCCATATTTGAAGAACATATCACTCAATCCTAAATCTCTTGGAAACGCTAAGTTGGAACCGTTTTGGTTGTACAAACTGTCCATTTCCATATTCACCTGATCCACCAGCCAAAGCGTTTTGCCGCCACTGATAATGAATTGGTCTAAGACTTCTTTTTCTTCATCGGTGAAAGCTTCGGTTGGTTTGGCAATAACCGCCAAATCATATTTTTTTAAATATTTCAAACTCTCAACAGGATTTTTGGAAACCGAATCCATAGTAAAGGTTCCGATGTAATAATTGTCGCGGACCGATTTTACAAAGTCAGCAATCAGGATGTCGTGCAATTCTCCATTGCCTTTGATAACCGCTACTTTCTTTTGTTTGGCTTTGGCTACGGTATTAATAGCATTCGCGAAAGCGTATTCTAAATGCTGTACCGAACTTACCACTTTCTCGGCAGTAGAAGCCCCCATCATGTTTTTCAGCAACGGAACTTTTACAACTCGATTACCGCAAGTAGCTACTGCCCAAGGGAAAACCATTTCCTGTGTTTGCTGGCCTTTATCATTAACCGTAACATTAACCGGAGTCATGCCTCTATCCACAAAGGATTGCATGGTTTTATCCTTTTGTTCTTCGTCTTCCAACGGATTGACAAACTGGAAAATGATGTTTGGGTTTTCAGCCTTGAATTCTTCTAATAATTGTTGGGTTTCCGTTTGCAGTTTTTTGAATTCACCCGGAAATTCTCCTTCCAGAAAGACGTCAATGTATAGCGGTTCTTTGACTTCGCTTACAATATCTAAAGATGTTTTGGATAGCGTATATCTTTTATCGGCCGTAAGGTCAAACCGTTTGAAAACAAAATGCCCTGCCAAGTTCAGCACCACTACCAAAGCTACTGTGGTTGCTATTTTTTTGAAGTTATTTTTTGGAGCGCTCATTACGATTTCAAAGATTTTAATTTAAACACGGTAAACGATAAAAATAAGAAAGCCACACTCACAAAATACAAGACATCGCGAGTGTCCAAAACACCACGTGACATGCTTTTGAAATGATAATCCATCCCAATGCGTGCGATGTTGTCTTCAAAACCTTTGAGGTAAATGGAAGCACCTTCAAAACCATAGTAAAACACAAAACACAAAAACACCGAAAGCAGGAAAGCCACAATCTGATTTTCGGAAAGCGTTGAAGTAAAAATTCCAATGGCAGTATAAGCGGCAATTAAAAATAATAAGCCAAAGTAAGAACCCATCGTGCTGCCCATGTCGATATTGCCTTCGGGCATACCTAAGCCGTAAATTACATACACATAAACTAAGGTTGGAATCAAGGCGATTACAATCAATAGGAATGAACCTAAGAATTTACCGTTTACAATTTGCCAAACTGATAAAGGTTTGGTTAACAAAAGTTCAATAGTTCCTTGTTTTTTTTCATCCGAAAAACTACGCATGGTAACCGCCGGTATGAGGAAAATAAGTATCCATGGCGCTAATGTGAAGAACGGACTCAAATCGGCAAACCCGCTTTGTAATATATTGTATTCGCCGTCAAATACCCAAAGGAAAAGGCCGTTGAGCAACAGGAAAATGGCAATCACCAAATACCCGATGGGCGAACCAAAGAAGGATTTTATTTCTCGTAATGCGATTGATTTCATTATGTTTTTTTACTTTTTTACTGAATACTAATTTACTGTAAGCTGACTAGTTTATCCACGCTCCACGCCTCGGGTTTATCGTTGAATAGTTTTTTGGTAAAGGTCCACACATCATCAAACAAAGCCGATTGGCGGTAATTCTCCAAATCTTGTTCCGTTTCCCAAAAGCTGTAGGTAAAGAAAATGCACGGATTGTTTTTATCCTGATATAATTCTAGATAACGGTTTCCCGGCGCATTTCGTATTTTTTCTTTCATTAAATCGAAATTTTCCAAAAACATTGGAATGTTTTCTTCGTGAAAGCTCATTTTTACTATTCTGATAAACATGGTCTAATTTTTAAATTCTATGGTCACGCCATCCCGGTAACTCAATCCTAAAAGGGAAGCAGCAGCACCTACTGTTTCCGGATTGCTCCTGAAGATGGCGATCTCCAAAAATCCGGCCTCGTTGAATATGGCCAGTTTTTGCCCTTCATAATCTTTCAATGGGTAGCTGGAGGAAATCCCGATGTCGGAGTATTTGGGTAAAATGGTTTTAATTGACTGGCCTTTAAATTTGACTTCATATGGCCTGCCTTTGCCCATTTCTAAAAACAATTTCTTCGAAATATTAGTCACAACATTTCCAAAATGGTCAATATAAATTACATTTCCTTTAATCTGATTATCCTGAGTAAGTGCCTGCAATTCGGTAACCTCTTTAATGGTTTTGATTTCTTTACCAATTACATTCGGTAAGCCGCCTTTGGCTAAATGACAAGCTACTTTGACAAACACATCCAAATCAGTAGCATCATTCGGCAATCGGTCATGGATATTAATAGCTACTAATTTTTGCGGCATAATCTTTTGAATCAACATGCTCAGGATTCCGTTATCGGCACAAATAAAGTACTGATCGTTCCATTGCATGGCAATGTGTTGGTTTTCTATATTCAATTCGATATCCACACCAATTAAGTGCACGGTACCTTTTGGAAAACTATTGTAAGCGGCTCCGATAATGTAGGCTGCTTCGGCCACATTAAACGGATCAATGTCGTGGGAAATATCAATAATGGTGGCTTCGCGAAACTCCGATAACAATTTACCTTTCAAAGCCCCGACAAAGTGGTCTTTTACTCCGTAATCGGTCGTTAAGGTGATTATTGACATAGATTGTTTATAACTTGGTTGAAATAGGATTTCGAAATTGTAAAACCTATTCTTTTATTTGACTAAATTTGGATACAAAGCTAATTTATTTTAGCGAATTTTTTTAATTTAATACTACTGCTTTTGAACGAACGTATCATTGAATTACACGACATCGCACCCAAAGAATTTTGGGGCGCTCAGGATGCCCATCTTGAAACTATTAAAAGATATTACCCTAAACTCAAAATCGTAGCCCGAGGCACCACCCTTAAAGCTTTCGGAGAGAAAGAAGAGTTAGATGAGTTCGAAAACCGATTCAATCGTTTGATGTTGCATTTTACTCGTTACAACAATATTGATGACAACGTCATTGACCGCGTGATACAAAGCAATTCGCAGGAAGAGCAGCGTATGCCGGACCATGACAAAATTTTGGTACACGGCCTTGGAGGCAAACTCATCAAGGCAATGACGCCTAACCAACAAAAATTGGTAGATTATGTAGCCAAAAATGATATGGTATTTGCTGTAGGTCCAGCCGGAACTGGGAAGACTTATACCGGAGTCGCATTGGCAGTAAAAGCACTGAAAGAAAAGCAGGTCAAGCGAATCATTTTAACACGTCCTGCAGTAGAAGCAGGGGAGAACCTCGGATTTTTACCGGGGGATATGAAAGAAAAACTCGATCCGTATATGCAACCTTTGTATGATGCTTTGCGTGATATGATTCCGCCACAAACTTTAGAAGATTATATCCTGAAAGGAATTATCCAAATAGCTCCTTTGGCTTTCATGCGAGGAAGAACGTTAGATCATGCCTTTGTGATTTTGGATGAAGCACAAAATACTACGCATTCGCAAATGAAAATGTTCCTGACGCGTATGGGTAAAAATGCCAAGTTCATCATCACAGGTGACCCTGGTCAGGTAGATTTACCGCGTCGTACCATTTCAGGTTTAAAAGAAGCGTTATTGGTGTTAAAAGACATTGAAGGTATTGGAATTATTTATCTGGATGACAAAGACATTGTTCGCCACCGCTTAGTGAAAAAAGTAATCGATGCGTACAAGAGTATTGAAAATAACGATTAAACAAAAATCAAAACCCTGCCAAGTTATTGACAGGGTTTCTTTTTATAGTGAACTTTTAACTATTAGAACTCGACTCTGATAGGCTGTACATATAAGGTGCGTACTTTCTCCCCGTCTTTATAGCCCGGTGCCCATTTTGTTTTTAAAGATTTTAAAACTTTAATTGCAGCTCGCTCTAAATCTTTATTTGAACTACGCAATATTTTAATGTCTGACATACTCCCATCTTTTTCAATTACAAATGACATAATAACTTTGATAGAAGTTCCATCACTATCAGTTTCTTGTCTGTCGATATTGTTTCCGATATATTGGTGAAAAGCTTTTATCCCGCCCGGAAATTCAGGAAGTCTGTCCAGTTCGTTCGTAGTGTTAACCGTATTGCTTTTTTTCTCGCCGTCATCTGTTCCTGTAGTTTTGGTTCCGGTGTCAACTGTTGAGGTAACAATAGTCCCTGTTGTATTAGTGCCATTCGGATTGGGGTTGTCAGTGACATCGTTTTTAGGGTCACTGTTTTTTTTCACGTCGTCCGGATTGTTATTCGATTTAACAATGATTGGATCTTTTAATTCTTTTTGTTTGATTTTTTTGGTTGGTTTATCCGTGTTGGGTATAATAATATCCTTCTTTGGGTTATCCTTTTTTGGCGGATGGATATCGGAGAATTTAATAACGATTACTTCGTCGGTTATGGGTTTAATTATAGGTTTTTCACCAAAAGAAGTTAGAAACAAACCTAAGCCAAAAATAGCTAAGAAAAATAAACCGCCACTAAGTAATGCCAATAGTGAGGTTTTGGAATTTTCCTGACGCAATTGGTAAGCGCCATAAGCTTTGTTTTTGCCTTCAAAAACCAGATCAATCCAGTTTTTGTCATAGATACTAACGTTTGACATAATAAAAATTGTTTTAGAGTTAAGTATCTGTATTACATAAGCGAGTAAGTTTAATTATATAACGCAGCAAACTTCAAAATAGTATAGTTACTGTTAACTATTTTAATTATAGACAATAATTTAAGACAAAAAGTTGGAAACTATAGTAAAAAAAGCAAAATTTATTATCGACTTTCAATGATTTCGGCTAATAATTTTTTAGCACGAAGTAATTTGATTTTAACGTTGCTCAAAGGCTCGCCAAGCTGTTCGGCAATTTCCTGATAACTCATTTCCTGAAAGTAACGCAGTTGAATGACTTCCTGATAATGTGGTTTCAATTCTTTGATGAATTGCAATAAACGTGATAAGTTTTGTTCGGTAATCAATTCGTCTTCGGCTGATGGTGAACTGTCGGCAACATTGTAAGCCTGTTGGTCTTCTTCATCAGTGATTTCTACGAAAAGTGTTGATTTCTTTTTGCGAAGCAAGTCGATGTGTACATTTTTGGCAATAGCAATCAACCAAGTATTGAACTGAAATTCCGGATTGTAAGTGGCGATTTTATCAAATGCTTTAGAGAAGGTTTCTATAGTAATATCTTCCGAATCGGTTTCGTTTTCAGTGCGTTTGAGCATAAAGCCATACACTTCGTTCCAGTAATGGTCGAGTAAAAAAGTAAAGGCAACCTGATCTCCTTTTTTGGCTTTTTCTATGTAGTTGATTATTTCCAATGCACTGGTTTTGAGAAAGTATTGGTGATAAACACATTCAACTGGGTAAAGACCAAAATAATTTCAATGATGGGAAACCAATACATTACGTCTTTTTCTTTTAGTTTTCCGGCAGCAAATCCCATGGTTAACCAGGCAAAGATGTAACGGAACCCAATAATGCTCACCACGGCTATCCATTGAAACTGAAACGCCAGCAATACAATGGGTAGCAAAATAAACAACAGTTGCGATGCGTAAAAAAGACTCAATTGGTTTCTGTCAAACATCTTATAATGCTTAGCCGTCGAAACGTGGCGGCGCTTTTGGGTAAACCAATCTTTAAAGCTTGTTTTTGGTTCCGAATAGGTAAAGCTTTCCGGTAGAAAGCAAATCGTTGTATTGTCACCGGTTGCCGCCTGATTGATGAACAAATCGTCATCGCCGGAACGGATTTTCATGTGATCCATAAAACCTCTTACCTTAAAAAATTCATCACGACGGTACGCCATGTTGCGTCCAACGCCCATATAGGGTTTCCCGATTTTTGCCCAGGAAAAATACTGTGTTGCCGTTAACAGCGTTTCAAAACGAATGATTTTATTCAGGAAAGAATTGGCAATTTTATCATAAGCACCATAGCCCAAAACAATGTTTTTGTTCATGGCAAACTGCGAACTCATACTCGAAATCCAGTCTTTGGAAACCGGATGGCAGTCGGCATCGGTAAATAGTAAGTAATCGTATTTAGCCGCTTTGATACCAAGAGTTAAAGCGAATTTTTTATTCCCCCAAAACGCTTCGTTGTTTTCTACTTTTACCAATTTTACATTGGCATATTGTTTTTCAAATTCTTCAAAAATTTCTAATGTATTATCGCTTGAAGCATCATCAATCAATACAATTTCGAAAGTAGCATAGTCTTGTTCGGCTAATAACGGCACAAACTTTTTTACATTTTCTTCTTCGTTTTTGGCACAAACAATTACAGAAATCGGGATTCTTTTGGGTGTAGCTACTTGCGGTTTAGCAAATGAAAATTTACCAAAAACTACAATATAATACAGGAATTGAACAACAACTACGGCAATGAATAAACAGAAAATAGATAGTAACATGATGCTTTTTCGTCTTTTAAAAAGGGTCTGCAAATGTACAAAATGAATTGTGAACTGTGGATGAAGAATTGCTAATTTTTGAAAAGACTATTTTCGGTTCTTTTTCATTTCATGGGCAATGGCAACCGACTGATTGTCCTTAGTTTTTTCCAATTCCGAGATGATGTTTTTGTGGTTTTTATCGTCGCGGTTTTGCGATAATTTTTTTTGCGCTTCTATGGAAGTGATTTCAATTTCAAAAGCGATAATGCCTCTGGCTTCGCGCATGGTTTTTTCGGATAAATTTTCTACGCGAACCGGATTTACTGACTTGGCTTCGTATTTATCAACCAATTTTTTAAGCGAATTTACGGCTTCTTCGTGGGTGTAGATTTTTACTTTTCCATACACATGAACCGCCAGATAATTCCAGGTGGGTACATTTTCATGATCGTACCAGGAAGAAGAAATATAAGCGTGAACTCCCGAAAAAATCGCCAAAACAGCATCGTTGGTTTTAAAGCTTTCGCCTTGCGGATTGAGTTTTGAAATGTGCCCAACTAAAACTTGTTTTCCATTGGCATTGACATCTAAAAGCAGTGGAATGTGCGTTGCCCAAAGCTTTCCATCCGTTTGATTAACCAAAATGGCAAAACCGTTTTGATGGATGAAGTTTTGAATGTCTTCCTGATTTTCATTTTTATATAAGTCGGGAATGTACATTTTCTGGGGATTAGGGATAAGTTTAAATCACATTTACTTCGGCTTCAATGGCGATGCCGAATTCTTTTAGTATGGTTGCCTGTATGTCTTTCGAAACGGCTAAGATTTCCTGACCCGTTGCGTTGCCATAATTGACCAAAACCAGCGCCTGATTTTTATGTATTCCGGCATCGCCAAAGCGTTTTCCTTTAAAGCCGGCTTGTTCAATCAACCAGCCTGCCGGAACTTTTACTTCGGTTTCCGACACTACATAATGTGGCATTTCGGGATGCAGGGCGTGTGCTTTATCAAAATCGGCTTTTGGAATAATTGGATTTTTAAAAAAACTACCGCTGTTGCCCAATTCTTTCGGATTGGGTAATTTGCTTTGTCTGATGGCAATCACCGCATTGCTGACGTCTTTCAATGTTGGCGTGACTACGTTTTGTTTTTCTAATTCTTTGGTAATATCACCATAAGAAGTGTTGATTTTATGATTCCGCTTCGTCAATTTAAAAACGACCGAAGTAATGATGAATTGGTCTTTGGCTTCATGCTTAAACACACTTTCGCGGTATCCAAAATGACAAGCTTCTTTATCGAAAGTTTTCATTTGCTGAGTGGTAATTTGCATCGCCTCACAAGACACGAAAGTATCTTTGATTTCCGTGCCATAAGCACCGATATTTTGCACGGGAGTAGTGCCTACATTACCCGGAATTAGAGACATGTTTTCTAATCCGCCAAAATTTTGGGCAATCGTCCACAACACAAATTCGTGCCAGTTTTCACCGGCCATGCTTTCTACCCAAACCAAATCATCGTCTTCTTTCAGTACTTTTCTGCCTTTCAAATCGATGTGAATGACTAGAGCATCAATGTCTTTTGTCAGCAACATATTGCTGCCTCCACCCAGAATGAATTTTTTTTCGTTTTGATTTTGCTGTAAAACAGTTTTCAGTTCCTCAATGGTATGAACCGCTACGAATTGTCTGGCTTTGGCTTCAATGCCGAAAGTGTTGTATTTCTTTAATGAAAAATTATGTTGGATAGTCATGATAGAACAAAATTGAGCTTCACAAAAGTAAGGCAAAGATTTTAAACGAATTTCTTAAAATAGTTTTTATACCAAATGTGCAGCATAAAAATCGGCATGATATAAGGCATCAGTTTTGAG
>Ga0066469_1000378_pt1 | contig 12624 bp, 12 predicted proteins | sample LakWasM103_HOW12_2_FD_59579 | JGI IMG/M metagenome (GOLD analysis project Ga0066469, IMG submission 59579) | Freshwater sediment methanotrophic microbial communities from Lake Washington under simulated oxygen tension - Sediment Metagenome 103_HOW12 | ecosystem: Environmental > Aquatic >... | reverse complement strand
ATGGGCGAGCTTTTCTTCCTCTCGCATCCAGGCCAGTGACGCCTGCTCAGCCGCACTGAGCGCTTCGATGGGCATGGTTGCCAGCGACAAACCCAACGCCGGGGCATTGAAGCTTGATATTCCGCTGGAATCCACTACGAACGGGGGACCACCAGCTCCAGGGCCAGCACCAACGCCAGAGGGCTGGAAACTATCTCCGCCGCCGCCACAGGCGCTCAACACCAGGGCGGCTAGCAATCCAATGGGAAACGCTTTTGACGATGACATGATGAATGCCCTTCACATGAAGCAAGAAAAATGCGACCGCCGCAGCCGCGCCGACTGCCTCTACTGAATGAGTCCGCGCGCTTTGGCGACATCGCAGCCATTTCTTCCGGGAGTATTCAAGGTAACGCCCTTCTCTTTGGCGCGCGCCTCCATGGCTGAGTGCTGCTCGGCCTGCAGCAGTTTGCATTCGTCATAGGTTTTGACGGCGCGCATCTTGGCCTGGTTGGCGGCGCGCTCTTCCGCGGTCATCAGGGTCCAGCCTGGCGTGTTGTTCTTGTCGAAGCGCATGCCGCGCATGCCACGCCCACCAGGCCCCATAGGACCGGTGCCGGGGCCTGCGCCCTGCATGCCTGGGCCAGCGCCCATGCCACCGCCCATGCCAGGGCCAGGGCCAGGTTGCGCCAGAACCGATGCAGTCAATGCCGCACCCAGCACGGTGGCGAATGTGATGCTCTTGAGGGTCATGGATGTTTTCATGATGTGCTTCCTTGGTTGTTGAACGTCTGCGGGGTGCGGACAGTGCCTGCATCCCTGAGGCCTATTGAAGCGCGGACATGTAAGCGGCGTATTGCGCTGCGAGGCCCTTTTGCATCACCAGGTTGCACCCGGGCATTGCGTTACAGTGGGTTACACAGCGCTTTTCCTGAATGCCTCAATTGGGTGTCCAGTACGCATGTGCGAGTGACTTTGTGCCGACCCATACCAACCATGGAAAAGACCGACTGCATCCTTGTTGTCGACGACGAGCCCGAAATCCGGCGCCTGCTGCGCGACTATTTGAGCCGCAATGGCTTCGAGGCGGTGATGGCCCGCGATGGCCGCGAAATGTGGCAAGCGTTGGAGCGGCACGCCGTTGATCTGGTGGTACTGGACCTGATGTTGCCCGATACCGACGGGCTGACGCTGTGCCGCGACCTTCGTGCCAAGTCCAATATGCCCGTGCTCATGCTGACCGCCAGGGGTGAGGAAGTGGATCGCATCGTGGGTATCGAAATGGGGGCCGACGACTATCTGGTCAAGCCCTTCAATCCCCGCGAGTTGCTGGCCAGGATCAAGTCCATCTTGCGCCGCACGCGGGCACTGCCACCCAACCTGCTTCCCGAACCGGCGCGCTGCCTGCGGTTTGCAGACTGGTGCCTGGATACCGCAACCCGCCTTCTGACCACGCCGGATGGCGTCGCCACGCCGCTATCGGGCGGTGAATACCGTTTGCTGCGCATTCTGCTGGATCATCCCAACCGGGTGGTGAACCGCGACCAACTCACCGAGATGATTCATGGCCGTGAGGCGGAGCCGTACGACCGGGCCATTGACGTGCAGATCAGCCGTCTGCGCGTGCGCCTGCACGATGACAGCCGCGAGCCCCAGTTGATAAAGACGGTGCGCGGTGAGGGTTACGTGCTGGCGGCAAGCGTGGAGGCCCGAAGCACATGCGGTTGAATCTGCGCGCGCTGCCCGACAGCCTCTTTGCCCGCATGGGTCTGATTTTGCTGGCGGGTTTGTTCGTGGCACAGGGAATCAGCACATGGCTGCAATGGGACGAGCGGGCCAAGGTTGTTGCCCAGGCACGCGGGCTCAATTTTGCAGACCGGGTGGCCGAGTCGGTTCAGGTGCTGGAATCCAGTGGTCCGTCGCAACGGACAGGAGCGCTCTCAGCCCTGAGAAACGCGGGGGTGCTGGCGGAACTTGTCAACGATGACCAAGTCTCGGCGAACCTGCCACGGGGTGCAATTCAAAGCATCGTCAGCGCGCGGCTGGGTAGCCCACGCGACATTCGCCCGGTCGGCGTCCACGCTGGCATGGGCGCCCAACCCGGAAACCCGCAGCGCAGCGTTGACGTGCGCCTGCTGGACGGCCAATGGGTGAGGATCACCGCCGGACGCGAAGCCGATGCCGCGGTCCCCGCGCTGCCCACTTCGCTGGTCCTTCAACTTTTCGTCACACTGGGCATTGTGACCGTGGCCGTCATGGCCGCGGTACGGCAGGCCACCCGTCCACTGCAACAGTTGGCTCTGGCTGCGGACGCCCTGGGCCGTGACCTTGACGCATTGCCGCTGTCGGAAGCCGGTCCGACTGAAACCCGCAGTGCCGCACAGGCCTTTAACCGGATGCAAAAGCGTATCCAGTACTTGATCCATGAACGGGCAAGGGCATTGGCGGCCGTTTCACATGATCTGCGCACGCCGCTGACACGCCTGCGACTGCGTACCGAACTGGTCGACGATGCTGAATTGCGCGAGCAGATGGCGGGCGATCTGGAATCGATGGCCGCCATGATTGAAAGCACACTGGACTACCTGCGCGGCTTGAAGAACACCGAGCCGGTGCGGGCGATTGACATCAACGCATTGCTGGAGAGCATGGTTGAAGATGCGCGGGTGATTGGCAGGTCCATCCATCTTGAGGGGCAGGCCCGCGCTCCCTACAGCGGCAGGCTCTCGGCACTGCAACGCGCCCTGCAAAACCTGATCGACAACGCGATCAAGTATGGCCAGGGCGCCCACATCGTCGTCACCGATCGCGTGGACGAACTGCGCATTGCGGTTCAAGACCATGGGCCAGGTATCCCTGCCGCCGATCTCCAACGCGTGACAGAACCCTACTACCGGGTGGATGTTGCCCGGAATTCCGGGACCGGCGGTGTAGGACTGGGCCTCTCGATTGCGAAGGACATCGCCTTCCTGCACGGTGGAGAACTGCAGTTGTCTAACCGGGCGCAAGGCGGACTGGAAGCAACGCTGTTGCTACCGCGTGGCTAACAAGTCCCTGATTCGGCGTTACTTCAGGCTGTCGCAGTCGGCGCCGCCGGTCAGGCGCACCTTGAGCGGTGTGTTGGCGCCTTCCTGGTACTTGCTCCACACGCTCTCGGACACATTGCAGGTCCAGGTCTTGCCACCCGAGGCCAGCGTCAGCACATAGTTCTCCCGCCGCGTACCCTCGCGCTCGGAGCCCAGTGCGCCCACGCCTCCCCCCACGCCAGCACCCAGGAAGTTGGTATTCAGGTTGCTCACCGTGGGCCAGACGGGCATCAGAGCATTTTGGGTATCCGCCTTCAGCGTGCGCACGCTGCGCCAGCGGTTCACCTGGTAGCGGCAGCGGTCGTCGTACACCGGCTCATTGCGGTAGCGCGGCGTGCATTCGCGCCGTTTCACAAAGGTGCCGTCGCCCTTGTCGATACGCTCGTCGTGGCAGATCTGTCCGTCGGGCACCTGGCGCGTGGAGCGCTGCTCGCGGCTGCGTGAGACGCCGTAGGCATCGGCCGGCACGCTGTCGCACCAGGCTGTGTCCGACACCCTTGCCAATTGCTCAATCTGGATCTCGCGCGCCCATGTGCGCTGTGCCACCGTCGCCGTGGTTTCCTTGGTGCTGGTGAACAAGAAAATGAAGCCGACCACCACAAGGGCCAACGCGGCCAATGCCCAGCGCAGCCAGCCCAGGTTGCGTGCAACCGGTGCGGGTGTGACGACGGGCTCAGCCGCTGGCGTGGCCGTGTCCACAACGATGGCCACCGGCTTGGTGCCATCCTGGCCCGCGCCACAATTGGTGCAGTGCGCGGCTGCGGCCGAGTTGGGGGAGCTGCAATAGGCGCAGCTCCAGTCGGCTCCGACGAACTTGTGGTTCCTGGCCTCGACCTCGTCACCGGGTTGGGGGAAGTAGCGCTTGCTGGGGTCTTGCGCCGCGCCGCAGGTTGGGCAATGCCGGTGGCTGTCGCCCAGCAGGCCCTTGGTGTTGCACTGGGTGCAATCCCAGAGCATCTCGTAGTAGATTTCTTGTTCGGCCATCGTGCATCCCGGGTCGCAAATTCACTGGATTTGCTTGTGCGGGATTATGGCGTGGGGCACGTGCACATTGCCCCATACGCACGGCGACGGGGAACTCTAGGTACAAATCGCAAAACCGGCCTGGGCTTTTGCCTCGTACATCTTCTTGTCAGCCATGTGGAGCAATCCGTCCGGTTCCACAAATTTGTCGGGGCCAGCCTGTGCAATGCCAATGCTCAGCGTGACGCCAGAGACTTTGGCCGCAAACTTGTCAGCCAAACGCTGACAGACGATCTGCGCATCCTCCAGGGTGCTGTCTGGCAATATCAGACAGAATTCATCACCGCCATACCGGCACGGAACATCGTTTTCCCTGCACACTTCTATCATGGCATCCGCCACATGCCGCAGTACTTCGTCTCCCGCGAAATGCCCCTTGGTGTCATTGACCGACTTGAAGCCGTCGACATCAAAATAGACCAATGTAAAAGCCCGGTTTCGACGTTTGGCCACACTGCATTGACGGCGCAAGAAATCGTTCATGGCACGTTGGTTGAACAGGCCTGTCAGTGAGTCGTGCTGTGACAGTTCCTGAAGCTCGCGGGTACGTTCCGACACCTTGAGCTCCAGTTCCTGCGCATAGGACTGAACCTTGTCCTTGGCCAACTCCACCTCCGTCAACAGCGCGCGGATGTAGGTGTCAAAGATCAGGGTGGTATCAAAATACAACAGCTTGTCGAGCGCCACCATCACCTGGCGGAAGTGCGCCTTGTCCTCAATGTATCGATCCAGCGCGGCGTCAATGGTGTCCTTCAGCGTTTTCACCGCGCACAGGTACAGCTTGGGTTCCACGCCAATTCGTTTGTGCACCATGCCGATACGCAGGCGGTTGTTGACGTATTCAAGGTCGTAGTACCCCTCGAACAGGCCCAGCACATATCCCCGTTGCGCCGAGTGCAATCGTGACAGCGTATCCGCATCGCCGATCAAGAGAGCAATTTCGTCGATAGCGGTCTGCTGCGCATAGAAACTGGCGACGATGGCGTCAATGTGTTCGGCCACCAACCGCTTGCAGCTGAGAAGCTGCTCGGCATCCGCTTCGGTGAATCCCAGCAAGTGCTTGCGCCTGGCTATTTCGGATTCATTGATTTGCAATTGCTCAAGCAGAGTCTTTTTGGTGTGATCCATTGCTTGCTCTCTTGGGTACCAAGGGGCAAGCAATTATCAAACCAAAGGAGAATCTCCAGCCTGTCAGCATGGGTATCAAAACGTCACACCCCACATCAATACTGGTACACCCCGCGCCCCGTCTTGCGCCCCAGCCGCCCCGCAGCCACCATCTCCCGCAGCAGCGGGCAGGGCCGGTATTTGCTGTCGCCAAACTCGGCCAGGTAGACCTCCATCACGGCCAGGCAGACGTCCAGGCCCACCATGTCGGCCAATGCCAGCGGGCCGATGGGCTGGTTGCAGCCCAGCTTCATGCCAGCGTCGATGTCTTCGGGTGTGGCCAGTCCCTCAAACAGCACGAAGAAAGCCTCGTTGATCATGGGCACCAGGATGCGGTTGACGACGAAGCCGGGGGAATTCTTCACCGTGATGGGCGTCTTGCCCAGGGCTTTGGCCATGGACTGCACAGCCGCGTGCGTGGCGTCGCTGGTCTGCAGGCCCCGGATGATTTCCACCAGCGCCATCATCGGCACCGGGTTGAAGAAGTGCATGCCAATAAAACGGTCGGGCCGGCTGGTCATGGCGGCCAGCTTGGTGATGGAGATCGACGAGGTGTTGGACGCGATGATGACGTCGGCCGGCAAGATGGCGTCAATCTGCCTGAGAATCTTGACCTTCAGGTCGTGGTTCTCGGTAGCAGCTTCGATGACCAATTGCGATGCCTTCAGATCCTCATAGTTGGTGCTGCCCTTGATGCGCGCCAGGGCGGCGTCGCGGTCGGCAGTGGTGATCTTTTCCTTTTTGATCAGGCGCTCCAGGCTGCCAGCCAAGGTCGCAATGCCCTTGGCCACGGCCGCCTCTGAAATGTCGACCATAACCACGTGAATGCCCGAGGTGGCGCAGATCTGCGCAATGCCGTTGCCCATGGTGCCTGCGCCGATGATGCCGACCGTAGTGATGTTCATGATTTCAAAAACTCCAATTGCAGAATGTTGTGTACGCGGGCATGGTAAACCCGGTGTGGCATGGGAATTTGCCGCAAGTCAAACGAATCGATCGATTGAAACAGGGTTTGAGCAGGGTACAAGACAGGGCACTCCCCGGTCTTGAGAACAAGCTGTTGTTGAATCGGGGCGGCCAGTCATGCACAATTGCGGAGTTATTAACACGGGATGTCAAAATGAAAGCTCTTCTCTGTTCTGGATTGATTGCGCTTGTTCTTGTGGGCTGTGGCGGAGGATCTGGTCTAGACTGCTCTGCCAGTGTCAATGCCTGCAATGCCGCGCCGGTTGCAGACGCGGGTGGCCAGCAAAATGTCTTGGTTGGGACCACCGTTACCCTGGATGGCGGCAAGAGCTCTGATGCCGACGGAAATCCGCTCACGTATAGCTGGTCTGTTGTTTCTGCACCACCCGGAGCCAAGGCAATACTGTCCACAGCAACATCCAAAGCAGCGACCTTCATTCCAGACACCGCTGGCATCTACCTCGTGGGCCTTACGGTGAACGACGGCAAGGTGAGCAGCCCGGTCGCCGTCGCCACCATCAACGCGAGCAATACCAATCTCAGCCTGGCCCAAACATCGTATGCAGACGGCGGTTCGATACCGCTGCGGCAGGCAGCGACAGGCGTGGGCGGCAGCAACCTATCTACCCCGTTGAGCATCGGAAACGTTCCAACCGCGACCAAGCGATTTGCCATCGTGATGGATGATGAAACGGGGCTCTGCCAAACCGGTCTGGGAGCATGCCGCCATTGGGGTGTTTTCAACATCCCGGTAGCAAAGATCCTGATCACCGAGGGTGAAAACCTCTTGCTCCAATCGGGCGTGGTGTACGGTTCCAACTACACTGGTTCGGTAGGCTATCTGGGACCCAACTCGGCGTCCGGGCACACTTACAAGTTGACGGTTTACGCGCTGTCGGCCGATGCGCCGTTTGTCACGGGTGTGCCTGAATATAACCGGGCCCGATTTGAAGTTGACTTCAAGCCTTACATCCTGGGCAAGGCAACGCTGACAGGCGTCTACCCTTAACGAACGACGAACGCTGCGGAGTCATCGGATTGCCACCGGCGGTGGCAATTCCTTGGCCTGCAATCCGCGGGCCTGCACCACCAGCTTGTTGTGTGCATCCAGAAATGCAGCGGCGATGACCTTGCCCTCGTTGGTATTGCTCCAGCCCACGCCGCCTGCACCCCCCATACCTCCAAACGCCAGGCCGCCGAGCCCCAGATCCGTCGTTCGGGCAGACCCGGTGGCGGCTGATACTTGCTCCGTGGTCTCGTTGTCGGTCAACAGCAGCGCGACCTGTGCCTCCTTGAACTTGATCTGTTCCACGACACCGATCAATGCGCCCAGGTCACGCACCACGGGTATGTGCGCCAGCACGCCGCCCAGGCTGCGGCCGGCGTCTTGCTCACTGAAGGTCAGATTGGGCGTCAATGTGTACTGCGCCTCGTATCCCTTGCCTTTTTCGACCGTATTGCCCTGTTTGCGCAGCACGCCGCTTTCCTTGAGCTGCTGCTCCTGAACAGTACCGCGCAACCCGGCGGCGCGGTCCACCACGCGAAAACAACCACTCTGTTGTGCCAGCAGGCGCACCAGCGGTACCGGTGAACTGGGCAGGTTGTAGCTACTGCTCATGGTGTAGCCATTGGGATTTTCGGCCAGTGCCAGGGTTGCGATGGGTGCATCGCATTTCACCAGGGACTTGTTCTCGCCTTTGGCGCCCACCGGACCTGCCGAGCCCGTGACTTCGGAACTGCCGCCGCCCAGTTCAGTGCCCTGCTTGCCGCAGCCCGGCAGGCCAGCAATGGCTGACACTACGCAGACACCGATTGCCAAAGCGCGCGGCGAAATCGGGGAGGAGAAAACTGACATAGCCATGGATGTGTTCCTTAAAAATGCGGGCGAATGGTACCCCACAGGAACACCCGGGAACCCATTGCAGGATTGCGCTTACGTTTTGAAACGCTTTCAGCCGCCCGGCAATTCCACGGTGAAGCAGGTGTGTCCATCCGCCGACGTGGCCGTGATGTGACCACCGTGGGCCAGCACAATAGCCTGCGTGATGGCCAGCCCCAGGCCGGTACCTTCGCCCGTAGCGCTCTGGCGCGAAGCGTCGGCGCGGTAGAAACGTTCAAAAACATGCGCCAAATGCTCGGGCGCAATGGTGGCACCGGGATTATCGACCGCCAGCTTGGCCCGCCCCGTCTGCATGTCCAAACGCACCTGCACGACCCCGCCCGGCGCGGTATAGCGCAAGGCGTTTGACAACAGGTTGCTCAGCGCACGGCGCAGCATCAGGCGGTCGCCCATCGCAGTGGCCTGCCCGATTGACTCCAGGCGAACACCTTTCTCGTCGGCCAGCGCCTCGTAGAACTCAAACAGCTCCCGCACCTCGCGCTGCAGATCGATCCGCTCGCGCTGGACCAGGGGCTGGGCGGCGGCTTGCGCGTGGTCGGCCTTGGCCAGAAACAGCATGTCCGCAATCATGCGGGCCAGTCGCTCGAACTCCTCGGCGTTGGATTCCAGAATGTCCCGGTAGCCGGCCGCATCGCGGTCGCGCGACAGGGAGACCTGGGTCTGCGTCATCAGATTGCTCACCGGTGTGCGCAGCTCATGGGCAATGTCGGATGAGTAGTCCGACAGCCGCCGAAAGGCCTCCTCCAGCCGTTCCAGCATTTCGTTGAGCGTGGTGGCCAGCGCCGCCAGTTCGGTGGGCACCGCGTCAGTGGGCAGCCGTTGATCCAGCGTATGGGCACTCACCAGTGCGGCGCGCGCGCGCATGGCCTTGAGCGGCGCCAGGCCCCGCATGGCGGCAAACCAGCCGAGCAAGCCCGTGACCACAGCGGCACCGGCCACAAACAGCCACAGCGTCTGGCGCAACGCATCCATGAAGAGCTCGTGGTGCGCAATGTCCAGGGCTACCGCAACCTGCAGTGGCGGCGCTCCGGGGATGCCGGTCGACATGGCCGACACCAGGCCCCGGAAGCGGTGGCCACCACTGGACCAGTGCAGCAATTGCGCGCCATCGGCCGCCAGACCGGTTGGGCGCCAATCGCCGGAAAACTCCCCATTGGGTGGCGCCAACACGATTTGCCCGTCGGCGCTGGTGATCTGCAGCAGCAGGTCATGGTGGCCGGTAGCGGCATCGCTCAACAGCGATGGCAGGCGGGCCAATTCCGTCGTCGACGTAACCCGGGCAATGGCGTGGTGCGCCAGCATCAATTTGGCTTGCAGGGCCTCGCGGTCCAGCTCTTCAAAGTGGCGCTCAATGGCCTGGCTGATCAGCCAGCCCAGGCCCAGCAGCACCACGGTAGCGCCGATCGCGAACAGCAGCGTCAACCGTGCCGTTAGCGACAGGCGCAATTTCGGACGGATCACGGGAGCTGCGTTCATGGTGTGCTGTGGTAGTGTATTGGCTGGTTTGAAAGGACGCCATGTCAGGTAGCGGTTTGCGTGCAATGCGCGGGGGGCTGTGGGGGCTGATCCTGTGCTGCGTCGGCGCCTTCGCCGGTGAGCGCATTCGCATTGGGGCCGAAGATGACTGGAGCCCGTATTCCTTTTCTGTGAACGGCAAGCCGGTGGGCTTTGCCGTCGACCTGGTGCGTGCAGCATGGGAGGCCGCTGGCGTAGAAGTGGAACTGGTGCCTTTGCCCTACGCGCGCTGCATGAAAGAGGTGGACCGCGGAGCTCTGGCAGGTTGTTTTGACACCCTGCGCGACCCCATCCTGGAGAGCAAGTACCGCTGGCACCAGCAGCCGCTGTTCAGTGCACGCATAGGCATTTACGGCCGCAACGAAGCCGGCACAGCACGCAAAGACTTGACCATAGCCAGCCTGCGTGGCAAACGCATTGGCACCACCCACGGCTATGACTATGGTGCGGCGTTTGACGGCGATGCCACCATGCGGCGCGACGTCGCCCCGTCGGATCTGTCGTCACTGCGCAAACTGGTGGCCGGTCGGGTGGACTATGCGCTGGTGTTTGACCGCGTGGCCGACGCCATCGCCAAGGCGCACCCCGAACTGGGCAAGGGCTATGCGCTGCACGGCGTACTGGTGGAGCCCAATCTCTACATCTCCTTCTCCCCCACCTTCCCCGGCATCGAGCGCATCGTGTCCCAGTTCGACCAGGGGCTGACCAAGTTGCGCAAATCGGGGGAATATGCCCGCATCGAGGCCCGCTGGCGTTAGACGCGTGCCCCCACGGGGGCCGTCCGCGCTTTGGGGCGGGCCGGCAGCGCTAAGCCCCTGGCACTTCCAGCACGTAGCCCATGCCGCGCGCGGTGCGGATCAGGCGCGGCGTATACGCATCGTCGACCTTGGCGCGCAGGCGGCGGATGGCGACATCGATGACATTGGTGTCGCTGTCAAAGTTCATGTCCCACACCTGCGACGCAATCATGGAGCGCGGCAACACCTCGCCCTGGCGGCGCAGCAGCAGTTCCAGCAGCGCAAACTCCTTGGCGGTCAGGTCGATGCGGGTGCCGGCACGGGTGACGCGCCGGCGCAGCAGGTCCAGCTCCAGGTCAGCGGCGCGCAGCACGGTGGGCGCGATGCTGACTTTGCCCCGGCGCAACAGCGTGCGCACCCGCGCCAGCAGCTCCGAAAAGGCAAAGGGCTTGACCAGGTAATCGTCGGCCCCCAGCTCCAGGCCCTTGACCCGGTCCTCGATCTGGTCGCGCGCGGTCAGGAACAGCACCGGCATCTGCTTGCCGCCCTGGCGCAAGCGCTCCAGCACCTGCCAGCCGTCGAGCCCGGGCAGCATCACATCGAGCACCAGCAAGTCGAAGTCACCCGTCAGCGCCTGGTGCAGGCCATCCATGCCATTGCTGGCCAGCTCCGTCAAAAAGCCCGATTCGGCCAAGCCCTGGCGCAGGTAGTCGCCGGTCTTGTGTTCGTCCTCAACAATCAGGATCTTCATGGAGTTGTGGGTGACACCTGGTACGCAGCCGCCCGTCAGTTGGCCGCGAAGCAATAGAACAAGCCCGCCCCGCCGGAGCCCTTCAGGTTGTCCTGGCTGCAGCCGCGCGAGCCATGGGATGAGTTCCACGACTTCGCATCCCAGGCTTCGCCGATACCCATACGGTCATGGTGGCCGACGATGGCCGAGCCTTCCGCGCTCTTGGTCCAGTTGCCGCAGGTGGTGTCGCCGCCAGCCGTAGAGTACCGGCCGGCCGGGTCTGAACCGGTCAGCATGTCATGGGTGTTGACCGTGTCGCCCCGGCCACTGACCGGTTCGCCCTTTTCGGTCAGGGCCGTGAGCTTGGTGACGTTGGTCGAGTCGGAATGCAGGTCGTCGACGCTTTTCGCCACTACGACGCCCTTGACGTTTTGCCACGGCCCCTTGCCGATGCGCTCGCGTGCGTTGACGCCAGGTTCGGTCGCCGTCTTGGTGGTGCTCAGGTAGGCGCGCCACCCCGTGTGTGTCGCACCGGCCGCCTTGGCCAGCGCCGCACAGTGCGCGTCGGCACCCGCGAGCCCCCCCAGATCCGCACCATTGCCCTTGCCGGCGCTGGTCACAAAAAACGACATGCCGGCGGGTTGGGCCTGCGCCGCGGGCGTCAGCGCGGCACCAACCGCCGCAATGGAGAGAAGAACGCCGACCGCAGAACGTGGGAACTGTTTCATTTGTAGATCTCCTGGGTTGTTAAAGATGGGGGAAGGCACATTATTGCGTTGACGGGAAATCCGCGCTGGCGTCGGGATCGAAACGTGCCGCAAGCCGCCTGTCACCCGCGTTATTGCGCCGGCGCCGGGGTGCGTGCTATCTTCTTCGCCGTATCCAATACTTTTGCAAAAGGACCTCGGGCATGAAACATCTCAGCGGCGTGGATTCGGCGTTCCTGCATCTGGAGTCGCCTGAAATGCCCATGCATATCGGCTCCCTCAATGTGCTGGACCTACCCGAAGGCTACACCGGCGATTTCTTTGAAGACACCAAGGCCATGCTGGCGCAGCGCCTGCACCTGGCCGAGGTCTTTACACGCAAGCTGGCGCTGATGCCGCTCGATATTTCCAACCCGGTCTGGGTGGAGGACGAGGACATCGACCTGGACTACCACATCCGCCACGTCACGCTGCCCAAGCCCGGCACCAACCGCCAGTTGCAGCAGTACGTGGCGCGCCTGCACTCCAGCCTGCTGGACCGCAGCCGTCCACTGTGGGAGCTGTTCGTGATTGACGGCTTGAAGAGCGGCCAGGTGGCCCTCTACATCAAGGCCCACCATGCAGGGCTGGACGGCCAGGCCGGCGTGGCCGTGGCCAAGGCCTTGTTCGACCTGGAACCCACCGGCCGTGTCATCAAGCCGCCACGCCCGCGCGGGCGGCGCCACCACTACCAACTGGGCGTGGCCGAACTGCTGGGTGCTGCCGTGCGCAATACGGTGGCCCAGTCGGTGGGCCTGGTGAAGTCCTTGCCGCT
>Ga0066469_1000377_pt1 | contig 12646 bp, 9 predicted proteins | sample LakWasM103_HOW12_2_FD_59579 | JGI IMG/M metagenome (GOLD analysis project Ga0066469, IMG submission 59579) | Freshwater sediment methanotrophic microbial communities from Lake Washington under simulated oxygen tension - Sediment Metagenome 103_HOW12 | ecosystem: Environmental > Aquatic >... | reverse complement strand
CTGCACGCCAACAGCGCCAACCAGGCGCTGGACCGCATCATCAACTTCTTCCCCGAAGAGCGTCGTCCGCAACTGCTGATGGACCTCTCACTCAACCTGCGCGCGCTGATCTCGCAACGCCTGGTGCCGAAGCAGGACGGCAAGGGCCGGGCCGCCGCGGTGGAGGTGCTGCTCAACACGCCGCTGATCTCCGACCTGATCTTCAAGGGCGAAGTCGCCGAGATCAAGGAGATCATGAAAAAGAGCCGCCAGCTCGGCATGCAGACCTTCGACCAGGCGCTGTTCGACCTCTTTGAGACCAACGTCATCAGCTACGAAGACGCCTTGCGCAACGCCGACTCGCTCAACGACCTGCGTCTGCAGATCAAGCTCAACAGCCAGCGCGGCAAATCGCAGGATCTGAGCGCCGGCACTGAAAACCTGGCTATCGTCTGACTCTCTCTCATGGCAAACATCAACGCGAAAACCTACGAATCCACCCCATCGCGCAAGGTCGCCTTTCTCGGCCTGGGCGTCATGGGCTACCCGATGGCCGGGCACTTGGCCCGGGCCGGCCACACCGTCACGGTCTACAACCGCACACCGGCCAAAGCACAGGCCTGGGTCGCCGAATTTGGCGGCAAGCTTGCCGCCACCCCGCGCGAAGCAGCCACCGGTGCCGACTTCATCTTCGCCTGCGTCGGCAACGACGATGACCTGCGCAGCATCACGCTGGGTGCGGATGGCGCTTTTGCCGGCATGACCCCCGGCGCCATCTTTGTCGACCACACCACCGCATCGGCCGAGGTCGCCCGCGAATTGGCGACGGCGGCACGCCAGATCGGCCTGCAGTTCATTGATGCACCGGTATCGGGCGGCCAGGCCGGCGCCCAGAACGGCGCACTCACCGTCATGTGTGGTGGCGACCCGAAAGCCTTTGACGCCGCCCGGCCGGTGGCCATGGCCTTCTCGCGCGCCTTCACTCTGATGGGCGCCAGCGGTTCTGGTCAGCTGACCAAGATGGTGAACCAGATCTGCATTGCCGGACTGGTACAGGGCCTGAGTGAAGCGATTGCCTTCGGCCAGAACGCCGGCCTGGACATGCTGCAGGTGCTCGACGTCATTGGCAAAGGCGCCGCACAAAGCTGGCAACTCGACAACCGCGGCAAGACCATGGTGGCCGACCAGTTCGACTTCGGTTTTGCCGTCGACTGGATGCGCAAGGACCTTGGCCTTGTCATGGAAGAAGCCAGACGCAATGGCTCGCGCCTGCCGGTCACGGCACTGGTGGACCAGTTCTACGCCGACATTCAGCAGATGGGTGGTCGGCGCTGGGACACCTCCAGCCTGATCAAACGGCTGAAATAAACAAGGCGCCCATGGGCGCCTTGTTTATTCTGGGGCACTGAAGACTTACTTCTTCTTCTCGTTCGCGGCCGGCTTGGGCAGCAAGGCCTGCAGCTCTTCTTCGCTGATGATCTCAAATATGCGCACCACCTTCTGGACGCCGCTGGTGCTGCGGGCGACATCGGTTCCGCGGTCGGCTTCGCGCTGGGTCACACGCCCCATCAGGTAAGTGACGCCACGCTCGGTAACGACCTTGTAGGCACTCGCATACAGGTCGCGTGCATCCACCAACCCGGCCTTGACCTTGCCCGTGGTCAGCGAGTCGCTGGAACGCTGCGTGAAAGAGGTGTTGCCCATGACGCCCAGCTCGTTGACGATGGCGCGCACATTCTCGACGCGCGACACCACCTGCTCCGCCAATTGCTTGTCCTGTGCGCTGGGCACTTCACCGGTCAGCAGAACTTGGCGGTTGTAGCTGGTGATGTTGATGTGGACGCGATCACCCAGGTTTTCCTGAATGCGGCTGGCGGCACGCAACTCAATGCCCTCATCCTCCAGTTGCGCCCCCGAAGTACGACGATCAACAGCGACCAGGCTGCCTGCCACCGCACCGCCAACGATCACTGGCGCACAAGCACTCAGGGTTGCGGCCAAGCCAGCTGCCAGTGCAGCCGTCAGACAAAATTTTCGGGCTATCAGTTTCATGTCGGCGTTTCCTGTTCTCCAAGCAATTGGGCATCCACCGCATCGCAAATGCAATGCAGTGCCAAGATATGCACTTCCTGGATGCGTGCTGTACGCTCGTGCGGCACACAGATGTGCACGTCCGTGTCGCGCAGAGCCTGATTCATCTTGCCGCCCCCCCGGCCGGTCAGACCGATCACCACCATCTCGCGCTCGTGCGCCGCCTCGATGGCCGCCAGCACATTGGCCGAATTACCGCTGGTGGTGATGGCCAGTAGCACATCGCCCGGCTGGCCCAGCGCACGCACCTGGCGCGAGAAGACGGCATTGAAGCTGTAGTCGTTGGCGATCGCCGTCAAGATCGAGGTGTCGGTCGTCAGCGCAATCGCCCCCAGTTCGGGGCGCTCACGCTCGAAGCGGCCAACAAACTCGGCCGCGAAGTGCTGCGCATCGGCAGCCGAACCGCCATTGCCGCAGGCCAGCACCTTGCCGCCACTCGTCACGCAGGCCAGCACGGCCTGCACGGCGTCGGCAATCGGCTTGCTCAAGGACTGCGCCGACTGGTATTTCAAATCGGCGCTGTCGATAAAGTGTTGTTGAATGCGTTGCTCAAGCATGGGGCAATGATAACTGTGAAGCCTTGTCCGCGCCGGGGCAGGTGCTTGTTTCAGTCTGTAAAGGCTGCCTGCAGCCATTGCACACCTTGCGCCTCCAGCGCCACCACGTCAAAACGGCAAGGCGGCGGTTCGCGCCAACGCAACAGGTAATGACGTGCGGCGAAAATGATACGTCGCTGCTTCTGGAAACTGACGCTGGCGGCCGCGCCGCCATGGTGCGAACTAGCACGTTGTCGCACCTCGACAAACACCAAGGTGCCGTCCGGCGCCCCCATGATGAGGTCGATTTCGCCGCCGCCACGTCCGGGCGTCCGATAATTGCGCTCCAGCAGGCGCAGTCCAGCGCGCTGCAGATGGCGCAGCGCCTGTTCTTCGGCTGCGTCGCCGGCTTGTTTGGTGGTTGGACTGTCGCCTGCCGCTCGCCATTTGGGGAACACCATTGAACGCTTCTTTCGCCTCCGCCCTGACCGCCTCCCATGAGGCAGCTGCTTCACAGCATTATCCCCAAGGGGCGCTGTATGTGGTGGCCACCCCCATCGGCAATCTGGCCGACATCACCTTGCGCGCACTGCATGTGCTGCAACTGGTCGACGTCATTGCCTGCGAGGACACCCGCCACACCCAGAGCCTGCTGCGCGCTTACGGCATCGAGCGCAGTTCGCAACAGCTCCTCGCGCTGCACCAGCACAACGAAGCCGAAGCGGCACAAGGCGCCATTGCTCGGCTGCGCGCCGGCCAACGCATCGCTTACGTCAGTGATGCCGGCACGCCTGCCATCAGCGACCCCGGGGCGCGCTTGGTCGCGGCAGTGCGGGCTGAAGGGCTGCCGATCGTGCCGCTACCGGGCGCCAGCAGTGTCACCACCGCGTTGAGCGTGGCCGGTATTGCCGACGATGACGCAACCGGCTTTGTATTTGCCGGCTTCCTGCCGGCGAAAACGAATGAGCGCGTCACCGCCGTGCAGGCGCTGGCTAGCGAATATCGCGCCGTGGTGCTGCTGGAAGCGCCGCACCGTATCGAACCGCTGGCGGCAGCCCTGGCCGTGCTTGGCGAGCGAAAACTCACGATCGGACGCGAGTTGACCAAGCAGTTCGAAGAAATCGCCACCGTGCCAGCGGCTGAATTGAGTGCCTGGCTGGCTGCGCAGGCCAATCGCACCCGCGGTGAATTCGTGCTGGTGCTGCACCCAGCCCCTGTGGCGGCCCAGGCGGGTGAAGCGCAAGGGCTGCGCATTCTTGAGTTGCTGCTGGCCGAGTTGCCGCTCAAGACGGCTGTCAAGCTGGCCGCCGACATCAGCGGCAGCTCACGCAATGCGCTCTACGACGCCGCGCTGGCGATGAAACAGCTCAGCAAAACATGAAGGCCAGCACAGCCACATCCTCGCCCAGATTCAAGGTGAGGTAACTTGCCAGGCGGTAAGCCAGGTAGACCAAGGTATCCATCGAGAGATCGGATGACGGCGAAGAAGACAACATGAGCGAAAAGAAATGAAGTGTTGAAACAACCCGATGGGGCATCTTCACTTCCGATGAAGATGGCGCGTTTCCACGCCAGGAGTCAGCTCATTTTATTGACTTGGCAGGCATCACAACAAAATGCACAGCGTTCAGCCCAAGCGTTCGCGCGCAAGCTGGCCATCAGCACTTGAGGCCAGTTCGGGACAGGTCGTGAGAATTGCTGTCATCCGTTGCCGAAGCCGCTGCATCACCGCTGCCTCGGTGGCGAATTGGCTCATGGTCACGGCTGCACGCAGTTCCAGGCTTTGGGCGCCTTGCTGACAGGCCAACTCCATCGCCTGCTCCAGACAGCGCACCCCTTCTACGCAGTGCCCGTCCGCCAAACCCAGAAGCGCTGCGCCACGCAGGCGCAAGAACTCGGGCAGAAAATAGATATCCAGGCGACTTTCGCAACGCGCGATGGCTTCCTTCGCCACAGCGGCGCATGCTTCGTGCTGCCCCAGGTGGTGCAACGCATCCACCTGAAAGGCCAGAAAAGTGCCCTCGACCACCAGCATGGCCTTGCGGGATGCCTCAACGCTCTGCTGAATGATTTCCACGCCCTCCGGCCGCCCGAGCAAGACGGCCGCCCATCCCGAGACGGCACCGGCTGCGGCTTGCCACAGCAAAAGCCCATGCCGGCGCGAAAGCTCCTGCAACTCCTGTCCCAGAGCGGCGGTTTGCTGCGGTTTGTTCATGAAGCGGTAAAGAACCGCGGCAAAGGTCAAGGCAAACCCCAGGGTATGGGCATGCCCCAATTGGCGTGCTGCCGCAATGGCGGCTTGCACCGTGGCGACAGCCGTATCGGGCCGCCCCTGTATCCAGTGGATCCAGGCCTGAAATGAAAGAGAGGAGATCCCGGTGTCCTCGCCATAGGTACGAACCAGATCGAGGGAAGACAGACCACGGCCAATCGCAACGGCCTGTTCCAGATGCTCATACGCCTCTGGATAGCGCGCCATCCAGAACAGATTGTTGCCATAGGCGTAGTGAACCTGCATGGCATGCTCCGGCTCGCCTGAAGCCTGGGCGATACGCTCCAGCTTTTCGGCGAACTCCAGAGGAAAGGCTTCCGGCGTGCATGAACGACCGCCCAGCCATAGCCCCCAGGTAACTTGGAACAGCTCTGTATCGTCTTTCGTCGTTCGACTCAACTCCAGAGAGCGGGCAAAACACACCTTGGCCTCTTCCGCCCCGTAGCCTTTCATCGCAACCAAGGTGGTGCCCAAGGCGGCTTGGAGAGAAAGTTCGAGCCCATCGGCGCCTGGCATGTCCAGCCCCCGCAACTGGGCCAAACCGGATTCGAAATGGAAGACAGCATCCTGATTGGCAGAGCGACTGGCGGCCAAGCGGCCCGCCGTCAGCCAGGCCGCGGCAGCTGCCAGCGGTTCGCCGGCAATGGTGAGATGCTGCGCCAGACGCTCCGGACTGCCTTTGGCAAGGTGCTGGAACGGCCCCTGGAAAAGCCTGGCCAGACGGCCATGGATGCCCTTGCGCTCGTCCAAGGGCAAGGTCTGGTACGCAGAATCCTGGAACAAGGCGTGCTTGAAGCGGTAATGTCCCCGCTCCTGCGGCTGAATCAAGCCGGCCTTGCCGAGGCGATCCAGATACGCCGGTATCCGATCGCCTGGACCATCCCATACGGCCCCCAGCAACTCAAGGCTGAAATCACGACCGATGGCGGCAGCCTGTTGCGCCAGGCGTCTGGCTTCGCCGACCGACTCCAATCGCACCGCCAACAAATGCCACAGCGTGCCCGGTATCTCCACCTGGAGATCGGCCTGCAGACTGCGCGCCATCTCTTCAATGTAGAGAGGAATACCGTCTGCACGCAGCAGAATGTTTTTCAGAGCCCGTGCATCCCAGTCGGCGCCACCGGCCGTCTGACGCACCAGCCGCTCGGCTTGCCGGTCCGACAAGGCCGGCAAAGTCAACGTCTTGAGGTCAGGCAAGGCCGCAAACTCGGGCCGGGCACTCATCAAGAGCAGACAAGGCGCCACCGGCCGCGCCAACAAGGCTTGAACCCATTCGAGGGTGGAAGCATCGGCCCAATGAACGTCTTCCAGCAACAGCAGCAAAGGCTGCTGCTGTGCCAGACACCTGAACACATCCAGCAGGGCGCTCTCCAGGCGGCGTTTCTTGTCACTCGGCGACAGTGGCAACGACGCGGTCTCCTGAGGCAGCTGCAGCAGTTCGGCCAGCACCGGCAGATGGGCCGTCAAGGCGTCGCCCAAGGACGCCAGCCAATGTGCCAAATGTCGGCCACGGTTGACGCCGTTGGTCTCGGGACCACCGCCCTGGTTCAGCCGATGCTGCAGAAAATCGACGAGGGGATGGTACGGCGTGTGCTGGAATTCCGGCAGGCAGCGCAACAGGCACCAAGCACCGCCGGCACTCGCCACCTGCGGCTCCAGCATCTGGATCAGACGGGACTTGCCCATCCCGGCCTCGGCACGGATCAACAGCGCCTGGCTGTCACCTTGGCGCGTGCGCTCCCACAAGGCGCGCAGCAAGCGTAACTCGGTCGCACGGCCAACAAAAGGTGTGAGCCGATGGGCGGCTGCCTGCAAGCGGTGACGCGCCGTACTGCGGCCCTGAAGCAGGAAATGCCGCAGTCCGGCCGTCTCGCGCACATCGCTCAGCAAGAAGTAGCCCTCCACCAGCCCTGCTGTTTCGGGACTGATGGCAGCCTCCCCCGATGGCGCCTGCTCCGCCAAGGCACTGGCACGCTGGGTAATCAGCCCCGTCGCATCGGGCAGGTTGAACCGCTGATCGTTGACCACCCAGCCGCAATGGACTCCCAGCCGGATGTTCAGGCCAGAGGTGCCGACCGCGTAGCGGACCATCTCCAACGCCGCTTCCAGCACTTTCACGGGCGCATGTTCATGCGCCTGCGGATAACCGAAATAAGCCAGGATCTTGCCAGCATGCAAGGCGATGCCGTGCCCCCCGTGCGTGCTGATGATGCTCATGCAGTTGCCATGGCTCTCGGCCACAAGGCTCGCCGCGGCCTCCGGCGGCAGCGCATGTGGCGCCTGGATGTCACACACAAGCACACAGACTTGACGGCGCTCTGCGTTCGGCACGGATGCCGGCACCCAGGGCGGCGTGGTCAACTCGCCTCGACGGATGGCCTGCACCAGGGCCAGGGTCTGCGGCTCGGGCTCCAACCCCAGCTCGCGCTGCAACAGTGCGCGGCAGACCTCGAACTGGGCCAGCGCGGCAGCGGTCTGACCATTGCGAGCCTGCAACTGCATGAGCCGGCGATGCGCATCTTCGGCCCAGGGTTCCAGCTCGATCTCCTTGTGCAGCAACACGATGGCACGCGCGAACTGGCCGTGCTGTTCATGGCACTGGATCAGCCTCTTGAGCAACTGCAAGGCCTGTCGCTGCACCGCCTCGCGGCGCACCTCCAGCCAATTTTCGAAATCCGGCGCATCCGGCAGGCTCAAACCGCGCAGAAAGCCCTCGCGGTGCAGCGCCCATTGCTGCTCCAAGCGCTCAAGTTCATCGGTACCGGAGGCAGGGACCGGCTGGCTAAAGGCTTCGACATCTAGCCAGTAAGTGCTGGCGCGATCAAATCCGAGTTGACTCTTGCTCGTGACAAAGAACTCTTCGTCCGCCCCCCCGGCCGTCAGCGTCTTGCGTAAATCGTGCAGGGTGCGGCGCAGGTTGCCGCGCGCCGTCTCCGCCGGTACATCGGGCCACAGCAGATCCGCCAGTTTTTCCCGACGGTGTGGCCCCTCCCCCGACTCCAGTGCCAGATAGGCCAGCAAGGCACGCGTCTTGTCATAGCCGAATCCGTCCAAGGCAACGCCGTTGTGCATGACGGCAAAGCTGCCCAGAAAACGCATGACCAACCCGTTGGGCGGCGGTTCAAAAAAGGAATTCATCCCATGACCATGAAGTGCGAACGATTTGTGAACGCTCGAAATTTAGGATGGATTCTCAAAGGGAGATGCCCTGCCTGGACTGGGCAAGAAATCTAACCAGGCAATGAACGGTTGCGGGTAATTGCGGCCGCATGTCTAACGGAAAAGTAGTCACTGCCATGAATGATATCCAGTTGTATCGCGTCAAGCTGTGGGTTGAACGCGCCCGCGGCGGCGACGAGGCCGCCTTTTCCGCCCTGGTTCGTGAGTTTCACAGCAATGTGTGGCGTTTTATCCTGAAATCGGTGCACAACCCCCAGGATGCCGAGGAACTGACCCAAGAGACCTTCATCAGCGCCTGGCGCAGCCTTCAGACCTTCCGCGGCGAATCCAAGTTTTCCACCTGGCTTCTGGGCATCGCCTTGAACATTGCCCGCAACCACTGCAACCGCTCTGCCTCTCGCAAGGAGGTGGAGTTGCCGGAAGACAACGTTCTCGAGTCCTTGCTGCCCCAGGCGGAAGACCCCTCCGAACTGACCCGGAGCAAGCAGATGCTGCTCGAACTGGACCGGGCCATCTCCCGTTTGCCCAGCGAACTGCGGGAAGTCGTGATTCTGGTCCGGCTGGAAGACCTCTCCCTTGAAGAAGCAGCGGCGTTGCTCCAGATTCCGCTGGGCACGGTCAAGAGTCGCTTGAGTCGTGCCCGTGAAAGGTTGACCGATGACATGTTCACGCACATGTCATGAATGCACTGTATTGGAACCTTTTCTCCGCTCCTGTTACTCATGGGGTGAGCCATTGCTTTGACAAGGCACCGTCCCCAACCGCAACGTGGAATCAGGAATGACCCATCAGCAGGCGCATGAACTGGATCGCTACCTGAGCGAGCTGGCCTTGCATTACCAATCCGAGCAAGTCCCGGCCGGCGCCGTGGAGCGCGTGCTGGCCCGTTTTGCCGGCCACAGTCGCATGCTGAATGATGCTGACCTGGAATGGCTGGCCGCTGCCGGCCCGGGTTTTCGGCCGTCGCAGGAACCTCTCTGACACCTCGACGCACCCGTCCGCAGGCGGGGCCATGGCCATCGGGTCGATCGGACATTGGCCACCAGCACTTGTATGACCGCTCTCATCGTCAAGAGCGCGAACTTTGTCCCCGTGCCGCGTTACCCATGGACTGCAGAACCGCTTTTCAGGCATCTCCTGCAACCACGAAAGCACACCATGACTTCTTCTGATGACCACTGCCCAACGTCCTCGGCACCCGCCGTGGGCAAGCCCGACGCCAAGGCAAGCAACCCCTCTGCACTGCCAGATGAGCAACTTGAACAGGTATCTGGAAGTGGCAGTATCTGGCCCCCTGCTCAACCCCCGCGCTATCCGATGGACGGCCGCGTTGTTGTCCCGCCCGGCCAGCCCTATCTGGGTGATCTCAACGGCACGATCACCATCGAGCCGTAACCAACGCAGCCAGGCGCGGGGGCCTGCTCCTGCGTCGCTCCTGTTCTGAGTCCCTGTTTGCGTCCGATCGTCCACCATGATGCCGTCAGCCCTTCCCTCTCTTCCGGCGGACGTCCCCGCGGAAGATCTCGCCTTCCTCCATGAAGTCGTCCGCCGCAACAGCGGGCTCCATTCGGCGGCATTACCCTCTGCGCAGCGCCTGAAGGAGCCCGCCGTGCGTTTGCGCTGGAAACGCTGGCTGCGTTTCGGTGGCGGTTATGACTGGCGGCTTCTGCGTCGGCGCATGAAAGCAGCAGGCCTTCGCCCCGGCGTGCTCTACCAGCCCCGAGCCGTGGCCCAGTTGCCAGCTTGGGCAGACACCTTGCAGGCACTGCGCGAGCAGGCCCGCTGGCTGGCCAATCAGCCGCAGGACATCCCCGAATTGCTGCCTACCGGCGCCATGGCCTTGCCTTTCGCCGATCTTCTGGCCCCCTGCCTGCTCCTGGCGCGACGCCGCCTGTCTGCACTGGTGGCGCAGCAGTCACCCGCTGGCGCGTCAGACATCCTCGCCAGCACGGCACAAGCCGGACTTGAGTTGGCCCTGCTGCAACGCCTGGGCAAGATCGTCGGCCCCTCCCTGCTGGCCTTGTTTGACACCCAGCGACAGACATCGCCGCTCTTATGGGCTCTTTTTGATCAACCTGAAACGCTCCCCAAAGAACACTATCAGGCCTTCGTTCTGGCGCAATTGACGAACGGCTACCAGACGCTCGGAGAAGGCTGGCCGGTGGCATTGCGCTTCATGGCCGAGCTGGTGGATCAGTGGGCCGAATCCACAGCGGAATTCACGCAGCGCCTGCACCAGGACCACGCTGCTGTGTGCAACACCTTTTTCCCTGGCTCCCCCAACCCGGGGGACGTGGTGGCCGTGGATGCCACCCTGTCGGATCCGCATGCCGGCGGACGCACCGTTCTCAAACTGAGTTTTGCCGATGGCCGGCGACTGGTCTACAAACCCCGTCCAATGGCGATGGAAAGCATTTTCAGCCGCACGCTTGACTGGTTGAACACCAACTGGCCTGGCAATCACCCCCGGCTGCAAGTTCCCCGGGTCCTGGTTCGGGATGACTATGGTTGGATGGAATGGGTGGCCGAAGCGACCATGGCCGCTGGCGAGGAATCCATCTACCACTGGCGCCTGGGAAGCCTGATGGCAGCCCTGCGCGCTTTGCAGGGCTGCGACATGCACCAGGAAAACCTGGTGGCGGCTGGGGCGCACCCGGTGTTCGTGGACGTGGAATGCTTGCTGCATCCCTCGGCCAATCCGTTTCTCGAGATGCCCATTCCTTACTACGCAGATCACCTGCCCAAGGAATTGCTGCACATGGGCATTCTTCCTTTCTACGGGTCCGCGGACAACGCCCAAGGCATGGTCAATCTCGGTGGCATTGGCAAAACCGCCGAAGAACGGGGACCTCAGGAAACCGTATTCCGCCACGTGAACAGCGACTGGATGCACATGACCCGGGATGCCATTCGCCAATCCACCCATCACCACCCCCGCACCGCGGCAGGTTGGGTCAACTCATTTGTACATGCCGAGGCCATCGCAACGGGTTATCGGGAAACGCTCGGCTTCATCCTGGCGCAGCGTGAATGGCTGCTGACGGATGAACAAAGTCCTTGGCAGGACCTTCGCCTGGCGTGCGGTCGCCATCTGGCGCGCAACACCTGGAACTACGGCATGCTCATGGATGGCGCCGTGGCGCCCGAAGCGATGACGGACGGCATCATGTTCGACCTCACCTTCGAACCACTGCACCGTCACCTGCATCTGCTGTCGTCGGGGTACCGGCACATGGCCCCCGCCGAGCACCGGGACCTACGCCACCTCGACGTGCCCCGCTTCGGTTTCGCCGCCGACAGCCTGCTGCTCTACGACGCCCACGGACGCCCCTTGGGTAACATGCACGGCGCAACCCCCTTCAGCGCCATGGCCGAGAAGCTGCGCGGCCTGCGGCCGAATCGGGTGCAGTGGGAAGCTGACCTGCTTCAGCTGGTCCTGACCGAGTACACCCCGCCCAAAGACATGAGCCTTGCCGGGCTGACCACGGACCTGCTGCGCCGTCACCGGGCCCTGGACGATGGTGTTGCACTCTGGATGGGCCTGGGCAGTCAGGGCGACGGCATCAGCGTCCACCTCATGGCCCCCGGCCTCTACACCGGCACCTCCGGGATCGCCCTGGCCCTGGCCTGCGCCAGCCAGGTGTTGCCGAGCACCGAATCCGCCCGGCTCGCCGTGAGCGTCTTGAAGGATTCGTTGATGCTTTTGCCTCGCCATTGGACAGGCAGCATGCCCTTGCCCAACCCGGGTTACGACCAGGGTATGGCCGGCATCCTCTACGCCTTCGATGTCTGCGCGCATCTGACCGACGACACCCACCTGAAAGCCGAGGCCCGCACCCTGGCACTTGACTGGCTGGCCGCTTTCACACCTGGAGAGAACACCCGACCAGGCCAATTCGTCGATCTTCTCAATGGCATCGCTGGGCTCCTCCTGGTGCTGCTGCGATGGCATCGCGCCCATCCGCAAGACCCCGAATTCCTACGCGCCGCATGTGCCTGCGGCGACCATCTGCTCCAGCAAGCCCGCACTGAAACCGCCGGCATCAGTTGGGGCGAACCCGACTCGCCAGGGCTGAGCGGTCTGTCCCACGGCGGCAGTGGTTTTGCCGTGGCACTGACGGCCCTCTACCGCGTCACCGGCAAGCGTCGTTACCGGGCTGCTGCCTTCGAGGCGCTCGCCTACGAGGCCACCTTGTTTGTTCCAGAATGGTCCAACTGGCGCGACCTTCGGGGCTTTGACGGTGGCGACATCCATCAAGTGCAGCGCTGCGGCTGCTCATGGTGCCATGGCGCACCCGGCATCGCCTTGGCACGTGCGGCATTGCTGCATCTCCTGGCCGACGACCTTGCGGCGTCGGAAAGCGCCATGCTGGAAAGGCAGATGGAAGTGTCATTGGCCACCACCTGTGAAATGCTCCAGCACGACTCGGGGCCGCAAGTAGATGACTTGTGCTGCGGCAGCGCCGGCAGCATCGATATCCTGCTGGAGTGCTCTCGCTTGCTGAATCGACCGGCGCTGGCAGAAACCGCTCGGCACGAGGCGCGAAAACGGATCCAGGCCTGGACGACCCCAGGGCTTGAGCAAAAA
>Ga0066469_1000374_pt1 | contig 12703 bp, 9 predicted proteins | sample LakWasM103_HOW12_2_FD_59579 | JGI IMG/M metagenome (GOLD analysis project Ga0066469, IMG submission 59579) | Freshwater sediment methanotrophic microbial communities from Lake Washington under simulated oxygen tension - Sediment Metagenome 103_HOW12 | ecosystem: Environmental > Aquatic >... | reverse complement strand
TCATAGATGGTCGTCTTCCCCAGCCCGCTCATTTCAGTCATAGCGGCCAGCGTCAAACCCAATTCAAGACGTCGCTCTCTGATTTGCTCACAAAAAGTCTGAATCTTCATCCAAAACTACCAATTCAAAAGTACGTATTTTCCGCTATATCGAACACTCTCTGAAAATTCCATCACTTGCTTTACAAAACGTCGAATTTGCTTTCGATAGTCCCCTTAATGCACCCTATTGCCGAAGTAAGTTGATGCGCGATTTGACTTTCAATAACTACATGCGCTAGGGACGCCTGGCACAGCAAGCAAACCATTTTTTCAAGACCGCCGACTAGATAGATCGGCAACGCCCCAGGGGGAGGCGACCAAATCCCTATGCAAAGTCTTGCTGTGCCAGGTCTAGCCGCTGCATGGGCGACCGTCTTATCAATGCCGCCTGCAGCAGCCACCCACCCAGATGTTCATTGAGTCTATTGATTGGGGAAAGATTTTGGAAAGCAGATCTGCAACACGATTCACGCAAGTGATATCCACGTCGACTAACGACCTACCCACCGCCCCTGGCACATGTGTATCACAGCTGGAGCTCTCACACCCCAACCAATGGATGACAGGCGCCAAGGAACTGCAAAGCAGTATAGAAGCAGTCTCCTCGAAATGGTTTGGCTGGGGGGTGTGAAATGAATGACGAGAAGCCTTCCATAAATATCCTGAAACACAGCCGACTGCTCGATCACCTGGTCACCCATCACGATCGTCGAGTTCGAGTCGCAGCAGCTGACTTTATTACTGCCTTCCAACTACCAGCTGACGCGCCATTTCTGAAGCTCAAGCTACTCCGACTTCTGAAGGGTCTGAATGACCTCCAAGGTGACTTGATATTCACCAAAGCGCTTGAATATCCAACATCCTCAATCGCAATTCTGGTTCAAGCTACCGAATGCATGGAAGACGACGCTGAACGCGCGACCGAAATTCCAACGTCAAAATGGTTGCAGAAATTTGGCCAGTACGCGGCGCTCGTAGAAACCGTCGACGATGACGCCGAGTCTTTGAAGGCTCTGGCGGCAGCATTCGTTCTCAGTCAACTGATCCATAAACCAATCGACAAGAAATTTGCAGACCAAGTCCGTCTTCAGTCTCGCTCGCCAAGTTCTGAGCAAGCCTCTTCAGCGAAGAAGAAAGAACGAACCTGGGACAGCAATCACCAGACCCATCTCAAGAGAATCAAGATACTGACCGGATGCAGCACCTATTCACCATTTGCAGAGTTCCAGGAATCCGCGGCCCGTCACTACATAGACGATTCAAAATTTGCATCACGTGCAGAACGCCGTGGCCAAGCCGACAGCCGCGCACTGACGACAGATGCTTTCAAGGACGTGGCAAACGCCTTGCGGCACGGACTGATTGAATTCAGTCCACTGGCTACTGCCATTTGCACAGGCTTTATGTCTGGCTTGACCTGGCCATTGGTCAAGCGAATTCCGCTCGTTGCGCCAAAAAATGATGACTGGGTAATCTGGCTCGACATCGACCAGGGCTGCTTTCACATCAACCTAAACCCGATCGTACGTGGCGCGGCGGCGGCACGTGGCGGCGAAAAGTACATTCCTGCGACTCGAGTGTTTCGTCGCTACTTGCCTCAATATGTCGCCAAATCACTTCAGTTTTTGATACTAAAGAAACCGGATGAGCAATTGCTGGGATCGCTATGTGGTTGCACTGATGTGCCTCCGGAATTTGATATTCACTGCACAGATGACCGTCGCCAGAAAAATTCGATTGCGAGGCTCTATAACACTCGCTCCTCAATATCCAACATGCTTTGCATTTCTGGTGTCGCCACGGCAATCCTTCTTGGCTGCTTCGAACGCATTCCTCATGCAAAATTGTTCTACAACGCAACGAAACCCCATCAACTCATCTCTGCACTCTCTGCTCTGCAGGCACTTTTCAATTGGGGGGAGATTCCCAATGAAGTAGAAGAAGAAGCACCATCAATCGGTTCGTCTGTGGTCCCAGAATTTGAGGCACTCGTGCAGATTGCATTGCAACTTGTATCAGCCGTTATTGCTGCGCAACCTCCAAGAAACTACCGTTGGAGGCACCTCAAATTATTTCACAATGCGTTTGTCGACTACGTGATTTTTGTAGTGAGTCTCAGCGCCATGGGCAGGGATGCGGAGAAGTTATTGATCCAGGCCATTTCATCCATCAGTTCCACTGGACTGACTGGACTGCATGACAAGATCACATCCAACAGTCTCGGCGCTTCGCCAGTGGTCTTGGCAGAAATCGTGCGGCTGCAGGTGCGAGCCTATTTGAAGCACCTTGAATGCCTGCTCGCGAGGATGAAAAAGCTAAACATTGAATGCGATCCGATTCGCGAGCGTCTTTCTCAGATCCTGAACGACGGGGATGTCGACGCGTTCTTTCGCATCGGAGAACACGATGAGTTGAACACAAGGGGCACTGCGTCACTTTATCGCGATTTGTCCGGATGGCTGGAGATAAAGCCAGACGGGGGCCGGCATTTCTGGGAGTCCCTAATGAGCCTGGAAGGCGCCCCAGATCACTACAGCGATGCACAGGCGCGGCATACCGTTCGCCACGCGGCCTACTGGAGTTCGTCCAGCACGCTGGCCATGGACCAAATGCAAGAGAGCCTCTCCCCCATACAGGATCAGATTTTCAAGCAGATCGGGATTGAATTGGTTTGGGGGCTGCGGAAATGAAAAAACTCTACGACTGCAGCCTTCCATCATTCTTCAGCTCAGCCGACATCGACATCGACTACCGGACGACCCCATGGACCTTCTTGCGCGCAGCGGAATTCTCTGACTGGCAACAGACTTTTTTGAAAACGTTTACTAAACTTCCGGAACCTCTATTGTGGTGCGCCTCCATCCACTTGTTTGAGTGCATTACCACTGAGAAAGATTTTTCAGCGATTCAGGAGACCGGGATTGTTTATCGGTCCGGTGACGCCTCTCGACTTGAGTGGACGAACGCAGATGGTCGTACTGATGCGCGCGAGCTATCTGCCATTTCAGCTATCGCGCTGGAGCGGTCGGGTGGTGATCCCAGAGGCTCCGGAAATTTGGTTACGCAACTTCTTAACGTTTTTCCGCTAATCGCGCCACATCTTCCAGCGAAACTTCCGCCAGCACATTTTTTCAGTTTGTGTGCGCAGGCATGGGCGTTCACAAAGTTGCCCATGTTCCTCTTCGCCCACGTGATCGACGACGCGCCAATGGGTGCTTTAAGCCGGTCAGTCCTTGCTCGACGAGACTGCAACTATGCGCTGAGTGAATATTTCAATGCCGCGCCAATTGAAGTCGAGGAAGACTTTGCTCTTGAAGGCTACTTTCACTCCGAGGTTCAGGATGAGAAGCGAGTTGTCATCGACAAGATGTTCGGCAAACTCACATTGGAAAATCCGCTCGAACTCACCGATCGGCAACTACAAATTGAAATTGCCAAACGTTTGCGCACACTCACCAGCGATGCGGAGACTGCCGGACCACTTTCGTGCTTGATTCTGTCCCACTGCGCCAGCATGTTTTCCAGTGGTAGCCATGCTTTGTCCAGCCAAATTGGATATATAAAAAACGGAGTACCAGCAGTTTTCGCCGCACTTGTTGGAAGAGACATGGAGCGCCTTTCTTCGGAAGAATTCGCGACCCGATACAAGGAAGGGTTGAGCACACTCTCCGGTGAAAACCTACGCAAAGCCAAGGCGTATGTCGGCCATTTCCATTCATATATTCAGGAATGGCTGGACGTTGCGCCGTTGCAAAAGTCTACTCTTCCAGACGTGGCTGCAACTGCCATAGATGCGAACGTCGTTTGGCCACCCGAACGTTCACTGCTTCAATTGCGGATCAAGCAACAAGCAAGTTTCGACGAGCACCTTTCTTCCCAATCGTCTCTTATTGTCGACCTGATACACGCCTGCAAAGCGCGCGGAAAGGAAATCTTCCTTCTTCAAGTCAGAAATATTCGCGTGTCCAACGGCGTGGTGGAGGTCGAGATCGTTACGTGGGGTCGCTTGCATGGCCTTAAGACTGAGGCTGCACAGCGAGTGATCGCTCTATCCGATGAATCATTGGCCGCCAGGACATTAGCTTGGCAGAACACGCGACTGGGTGAAGGTGCACAGAGCCGTGACCTATTGTTTGGCACAAAAGGTGATCAGAAGCGCTGCTATCGGCTGGGACTGATGTACCCATGGCTCAACCAGACGTTGAAATTCTGCACAGGCGACTCAACGAGCTCTTTGCATCACCTACGACACACAGCGGCCGATGAGGTCCTCGCCGGACTGGATTTTGATGACAACTTCCATGTTGTGATCGATCGGCTTTGTGTGGATTTGGGTCACGCATCTTTGAATTCGACTCGCCGATATTTGCACAGTTTTCCCCGCCTGATCCGGCAGCGTCTCGACCGCCATCTGCATAAACTGGAGTTGTCGAGCGCCATCGTCAGTTCGCTGACCAAGGTCAATGCCAGCACCTTGCGAAAACAGATGGAGCGCGCCAAAGAGAAGGACGTTTTCATATGAGCGCGTCCATCGAAAAATCAGACGACCTTGAGCGCAACGCTTCCTATTGGAAGTCGGTGTCGCTCTATTCACGCAGAGTTATGTTGCCGGACTCAACCACGGACTTGCCATTTTGTTGCCCAGTGTCATGTCCAGCGATTTCAGCGTCCAGAGCGTTTAGTCTGATTGACATGGCGTGGGCTATCCGGGATATCCAGGATGGCTATTCTCAATCACAGGCCGCCAGTCAACGTCGAGTCGACGCTGCAGTGGTCGCCAAAGCCTGCGCCGAGCTATTGCGGCTTGGCAATGCCTCACTTAGAGCGCAGGGCGAGTTGCGCGGTGTTCGCCTAACCGAACCCCGTGCGGCACTATCGGCCATGGACATTGACATGGCGAGCGCATGGCAGTCCAAGTTCGAGTCATGGGTGAAGCATCTTTCAAACACGTCCATTCCACTGATCAATGAAAACGTTTGGGAGGCTTGGGAAGATGCTAAGTGGGGGATCTACATAGAAGTTTCGCCCAAGTTGCGTGCTGACATTTGGCTTGGATTTCTTGTCAGCCTGAAATTCCCAACGACAAAGATGGTTCTCAAGCGCGAACCTATGAGTGTCCAAGAAGAATCCGACCTGGACGCATGCATCTTGTTGAGTATTGGGCAAAACGGACCACTGAATTCAGCGGCATCGCCACGCGGGGTTGACGTCAAGCACCGTGGCGATCGTCCGGCATGCTATTTACATATTGCCAATGAAGATGAAATTGTCACCGATCACACCGGCCCGGCGTTCGAGACGAGCGGCCTTAAGGCGTTGATGTTGGCTATCCGAATCACTTCTGTTGCTGTACATGGTAGGAAAGAATGAAATCGTGAAGATTCTCAAAATTCAAATACAGTTGGCTGACAAGGCCATATTCTTAAGCAAGCATGAGCAAGGCCACCGCGAGCGCGCAGCTCTGGAGGAAATATATACACTGATTCCCGTCCTCCGCGAGATTGAGGGTGCCCTGCCCTCTGCTGCTGTGGGAGCAATTGATGATCAGGTTTTTCTTTCCCTGTCCTTTCTGGCCGGCACGGGAATTGAGATGGATACCCAACGCTGGGCATCAAAGACCCGGCGCGTGCTTGAAATCGACACCCACCTCGCGACACAAATTGAATTGACTGAGTGTCTAAAGCTCACACGGCTTCTCCTTGCCAAGGCGGCCATGGGCGAGCCAGATTCAATTCGCGACTTTCGGGTGCGATTCGAGATGCGCGTAAAGGGAAAATTTGCGAACCAGTTCAGGCGGGAGCTTGGATCCCGGTATTCCGTGACACTCGAGGGTGAGCCGCATTGGATACAAAAGCCGTTGCTGCCGACACAGTATGTGGAAAATCAATTGCGTAATTTTCGCTTTACGGTGCAGGAAATGCGCCGGAACACGACCTTCAAATGCAATGACGTTGCTGAGCTACATTTGAAGCCCATAGTGAGCCACTTTCTTCCTGATCCACGTGCCACTTTTTCCTGTACGCGAATTCATGCTGCGCGCAGCTTTGCGCATGGACTGCTCTTGCACAGCTCAATGGAATCGCGGTTGCCCATTGACGCGGTGGGTCGACTGGTGATTGACGATCACTCAGGAGATGTTATCGCTCTTCAAATCGAAGGGTTGCGATCCTAAGGACAATGCGTTTTGAGTTGCAACCCTAGCCGGAGCTGGGGCGTTTGAACCGATGCGACGACTGTTTTAATCCGCCCAGACAAGCAGGCTGCGGGCAGCCCGCGTACTATACGGATCCCTAGATTTGTTGAAAGCCTTTCATGAAGCACATACTCATTGCCAGCGCGATCATTGGCGCATGCACACTCACCCAAGCAGCCGGTTTTCACCTTGAAAGTCCGGACATCAAAGCTGGAAAGATGATCGACAGACAATTTGAATTCAATGGCTTTGGGTGTGCCGGCGAAAACAAGTCCCCTGCGCTGCGGTGGCGCGGTGCACCTGCCGGAACCAAGAGTTTTGCCGTGACCGTTTACGACCCAGACGCACCGACAGGTGCAGGATGGTGGCACTGGTCAGTCATCAACCTTCCGGTCGACGTGAGCGAACTGAAGTCTGATGCTGGCGCCGTGGGCGGCGCAAATCTGCCCAAGGGCGCCAACAATGTACGCATCGACTTCGGCGTTGCTGGTTGGGGCGGCGTGTGCCCCCCTCCAGGTGATAAACCGCACCGTTACATCTTTACCGTGCACGCACTCAAAGTAGAGAAGCTGGAAATTCCGTCCGACGCAACGGCCTCCCTGGCGGGCTACATGATCAACGCCAACTCTCTAGCCAAAGCCAGCTTTACGGGCAAGTACGGACGGCCTAAGGCGAAGTGAAAGGCCTCAATCCGAAATTTCATCATTCCGGCAGCCAATTACAGAAGCTCAACAGCCGCTACGGGTCTGAAGTGACTACAGCATCTGGCCAACAGCGGTTCCACAGTTGTTGAATCGCGTTGCCGGTTAGCAGTCATAGAAACAATGCTTTTGCACAGTTTGAACGACTCCTAACTGGAAGGCCAATTCAGTTTAGGAGCACCCGCAACTGGCCATCAACAGTCGGCCGCATCGCTTCTTCATTGCAGACATTGGATTTGCGTGATTTCCAGATAGCTGACTTTGGACAGGATTGGCCAACCCTCCTGTGCACCAGCTTCACACCAGACGAACTTCCACCGTCGCGTAAGGATCGTGCCAAGCGCATCCGCGCCATTGCGATATTAGGCCTCGCCGTTCAGACGGATGGGCGATGAAGATGGCAGGCGGCGCATCTGTCGGTTCGATTTCATGATCATTGATTGGGATATGACGGCCAGACGGTATGCTGGCAACGTTGGGGCCCAAATACTTGAGCGAAACAGTCGATGTATGGGTCAAGCGCTTCATTAGCTGAAATCCAAGGGTGTCACTATCCGTGCGGCCGATTTGGCATTCCTAAGCCCATATGCCACCAGCAAGCTCAAGCGATTTGGTGACTACCCAACCAACCTGAATCCCGAGTCGATGCCGACTCGGACGACACTGCCGCTATAAGATTTCGCCGATGTGGCCGGTTTTGCACGAATCGTACCGACGGGCCGACAAGTCAGCCATGCTCAATGTTCTGCGTTTGTCAGGGCTGGGATTTGTGGCCAGCAATTTACATGCGCGTTGGGAGGTTGAGCGGGGTCTGGGAGCCGTACGCCGATCAGACCAGATTGAAGCCTGGTTGCATCTCCATTGCGATCAGCATGATCAATGGGTTGTTCTGGACTCAAAAGTCCGTGGTCCTGGCGTTCTGGCCTGGCCTGAGCACGTGGCGCTTCCAACAGTCTTCAGCTGTAGTGATGTTGGCTTGACTGAATTTGAGGTTGGGGCCATTCGCGAGAGATTTCTGAAACGGCTGCCTTCACCTAAGACATGACGGAAACTCTAGGGCGTCAAGCTTGTGATCCAGTCGATATTGAACATCTTCCAAAACATTTTTTAGATTTCCAGCGCGAGAGGCAACGGCAATCGTAAAGTGTGCCTATGGCTTTCATGGGGTATTCCATCGTCTGCTAGGACGGCTATGAGCGGCGCGTCTCCTTTGCACCATTTCAGCCCGTTATAAACGTTCAATCAGCCGACGTAGCGAACAACGTTCATCCGCCCAAGACGGGGATTGCAGAAAGTTATTGCTCAAACGATGACAATGGAGTTGGCTGATAGTTTAGCTAAGAAATCGACTCAGTTTTGGGGCGAAAAGTTCCACCAATTCAACTGGGAAATGGTGCGGAACCCGATCAGAAGCCTGCCACCACACCGTCACGCCTGGGATCGCTGGCACCAGCCCAGGCATCCCGGTATCGAGAAATGGCGAATGCGCCGCCGAAGTCGAGACCGGTAAGGCCGGGGACGTCGGCTCGATGCCCCAAGGCGCGCAAACCCGCTGCAAGTTCAGCTTGAAAACCGGACTCAAAATCCAGTTGTACCGAGCCATGTGCATGCTCGATCTTCCAGCGTCTTGCATCAACTGCTCGTTGCACGTCCCAGCCACCGTCGATCATCCGTGTCAACAACTGCACCTGGCCTTGGGGCTGAATCGGCCCACCGGTCACGCCCAGGCTTGCCCAAGCCTGGTTGTTACGCAAAACCATGCCGGGAATGATGGTTTGCAGTGGCCGCTTGCCGCCAGCCACCTGATTCACGTGACCTTCATCCAGAGAGAAACAGGCGCCTCGATCATTGAGGTGAATCCCAGTTCCCGGCGCAACCACGCCCGATCCGAATCCAAAAAAAGTCGACTGAATCAGAGAAACCAGTCGACCCTCAGCGTCAGCCGTGGTCACATACACGGTACCGCCCCATGGTGGCTTGCCACCACCAAAATCCTGCGCACGTCCGCGATCAATGCGCGCAAACATGGCCTGGCGCACGGCCGCATCACATATGGGCGCCAAGGCGACAGCAGAAAGTGGGCCGTCGCCAAGCGTCGTGTAGCCATGTGAAAACGCGAGCTTGAGCGCCTCGACTTGAAGGTGCGTCCAATTCACAGACTCTACCGTGTCAGCACTTACCACACATTCATTCAACAGCGCCAACGCAATGAGCGTGACAAGGCCCTGCGTATTGGGCGGAAGCCCTAAGACCTCGCAATCGCGATACGAGGTCCTCAACACTTGCATGGGTTCGACACGATGATGACGCAAATCTTCCTGGGATAACGCAGCGCCGTTATCGCGCGCGGCGGTCGTCAAAGCCTTGGCCAACTCACCAGAGTAAAAGTCTTGCCCCCCACTTTCCGCGATCAGTCTGAGTGAGCGGGCCAGCGCCATATTGCGAAAAGTCTCGCCAGCCATCGGTGCCCGCCCCAATGGCGCAAAGACAGGGGCAAACGAACTGTCAAATCCGGGCACGTCCTTGAGTCGAACCAACTCGCGAGCCCATTTGGCGGCAATTGTCTGGCTGACCGGGAAGCCGTGTTGTGCATAGTCGATGGCGGCACTAAAAAGTCTGGCAAACGGCAAGGCGCCAAACTGGGAAGAAAGCGCAGCCCAGCCTGATACGGCACCTGGCACGGTCACGCTCTCCCAGCCAAGCAGCGGCATCGCGGCACGCTCGGCAAAACGGGATGGTGACCATGCCGCAGGTGCTGCGCCAGAGGCGTTGACCCCATGCGCTTGTTGCCCGTCCCACACAATCGCATACAGATCCCCTCCGACACCATTGCTCACCGGCTCGACAACGGTCAATGCGATGGCGGTCGCCAATGCGGCATCAATGGCATTGCCGCCATTCCGCATGGCGTCCAGACCTGCCTGGGCCGCAAGATGCTGCGAAGTCGCTACCAGATTTCTGGCAATGGTGGGGGTGCGCTCGCTCATGGTCTATTCGCTCTTGATGTCTTTCGCTATAACGATCTTTCGCCAATAGTTTTCGACCTCCTGCATATAACCCGCCAACTCGCCTCGCGAACCGGGCGTTGGCGTAACGCCAAACTTCGCCAGCCGTTCCTGTGTAGCGGGCATTCTCAGTGCCTTGACCAAGGCAGCATTGAGCTTCTCAACCACGTCAGCAGGCGTTCCCGCCGGCGCAAACAGACCGAGCCAGAGTGATGCATCGAACTTTTGGAGCCCCACTTCATCCAACGTCGGAACGTTCAGTCCCCTCACACGGGTCAGACCACCTGTAGCAAGGATCTTGATCTTTCCTGCATCGGCCTGTGCCCGCGCAGTTACTATCGCATCAAACATCATGTCGATTTGCCCACCCGCTAAATCCACCATGGCCTGACCCGTACCTCGATACGGGATATGCAAGATGAAGGTGTTTGTATCTAGCTTGAATGACTCGCCTGCCAGATGAGCTAGCGAGCCCACGCCAGACGACGCATACGACAAACGGCCGGGGTTCTTGCGCGCGTAGTCAATGAACTCCTTGATGTCCTTTGCCGGCACCTGGTTGGACACCGCAAGCACTGTGGGAGACAAGCCAATCAGCCCGACCGGAACAAAAGATTGTCTGGGGTCATAGGGAATTTTTTGCCCCAACAACGTCGGCAATGAATGTGTGCTGGTACTACCTAATGTCAGGGTATATCCATCGGGTACGGCCTTTGCACCTGCATCACTGCCAATGGCCCCCGCTGCCCCAGCCCGGTTTTCGACGATCACGGATTGCCCAAGGGGTTCACGCATCCCCTCCGCAACCACCCGGGTGATTACATCGTTGGGACCACCAGGAGGAAAGGGAACGATCACGCGTATCGGCTTTCCTGGAAAACCTTGCGCCTGCGCCAAGAGGCTATAGGTCAGAACGGCACCAACAATGACCGCCTGGAATCCATGGGAGATAGTCCGTCTCGCCGAATCTTTCCGATTTACCTCATAGGAACAAGTCACACTACCCAGCAGTGTCTCTGTAACTAAAGTCACCATATATTCCCTCAACACTATTAACAATCTGGCCGCAGTAGACGCTGAGTTGTGTAGACAACGGGACTTGTACTGCATTGAGCGCCACAAGAAAGACATCATTTGCGCGGCAAGTCTAAAGTATTATGTTTTTCGTTTCAATAAACATTTTATTCGCCAATAAAGTATTTGTCTAAGTGCAGAAATCCAAATAGTGGGGAGTCGGTGAATGAGAACAGCGAGAATGACTCGACAATGAGGGTTACGAGAGTCAATTTCCGTCTTCCGTCCGTGCTCTTCAGACTATAGAACCAGCCATGTACCATCAATCCGATCAAACACCTGCCCCTGTTTGTCATGTTTTATCAAGTGCTTGGCAATCTTGTTGGAAGCAGTTCTGGGGAACACGTCTACAAACTGCACATAGCGTGGCACCTTGAATGGCGCCAGACCGCTTTTGCAATGCGCAAGAAGGCGCTCAACCGGTAGCACCTCACGGGGATTCTGGCCTGCGTGCAGCAACTCAACCTTGATCTGCACCATGATCTTGACCTCTTCCACCCGTATCGGGTCCGGCACCGCGACGGCTGCACAGTCAAACACCTCATCGAGCTCCCTGACAACCGCCTCGACCTCGCGCGCCGCGATGTTCTCGCTGGAGCGGCGAATCATGTCCTTGAAGCGCCCGACGATGCGGTAGAAGCCGTCCTCGTCCCGCACGAACATGTCTCCGGTGCGAAACCAGGGACCGTCGAACGCGGCGGCGTTGGCATCGGGCTTGTTGAAGTAGCCCTCGAACATATGCTCGCCGCGAATCTGCAGTTCGCCCGCGATGCCCGGCCCCAACGGGCGCCCGGCCTCGTCCACGACGCGCGCCTCGCGCCGCAAGGCCGGCATGCCCACCGAAACCGGCTTGGCCGCCGAGAGGTAGCCCTGCGGCATGGTCAGGCCCAGTCCGATTTCCGTCATGCCAAAGGACTCAACGGCGGGCACCTGGAAGCGCTGCTCAAATGCCAGCCGCGATTCCGCGCTCCAGCCGAAGGTGAACACCTGGCGCAGGTCCAGTTGGTGCCCCTGCACCGTGTGCAGGGACTTCATCGCCAACTCGGGCAGTTGCGCCCACTCGATGCGGTGCTCGGCCAGCCAGCCCAGAAATTTGGTGGCACTGATCTTGTGGGCAGCGATCAGCGTTCCGCCGGACAGGGCCGTCATCAGCAACTGCCAGAACGGGTCCATGTAGAAGAAAGGCTGGGCGGTAAAGAAGCGCCGCAGGGGGGCCTGGCCGACCGTGGGCAGCGGGTGCATCAGGCAGGCACCTTGCGCCAGCGTAAGCCAGTAACCATGGGTCAGCAGGCAGCCCTTGGGAAAGCCGGTGGTGCCCGAGGTGTACTGGATGTTGGCCAGCGTCTCCAGCCCCAACTCGGCCGCATCAAACGATGATTCACTGCCGTGTGGCGTGCCCTCCAGCAGCGCCTGCCAGGAGGACGGCTGGCCCAGCCTGGGCGCGACGCTCCAGACCCGGTCGCGCTGCAAGGTCGCGGGCCACTGGGCCAACTGGTCCAGCACCTCCACGCGCTCGGTGCCCAGCACCCAGGCGCTGACCTGGGCGTCCGCCAGCACGTACTCCAGCTCCCGCACGGTGTATGTGGGATTGACCGGCACCACGGCGGCGCCCAGCTTCAGCACGGCCAGCCAGGTCACGTGCCACTGCAGTCCGTTGGGCAGCATCACGGCCACGTGCATGCCGGCCAC
>Ga0066469_1000368_pt1 | contig 12799 bp, 12 predicted proteins | sample LakWasM103_HOW12_2_FD_59579 | JGI IMG/M metagenome (GOLD analysis project Ga0066469, IMG submission 59579) | Freshwater sediment methanotrophic microbial communities from Lake Washington under simulated oxygen tension - Sediment Metagenome 103_HOW12 | ecosystem: Environmental > Aquatic >... | reverse complement strand
GGCGAGCCCTACACCGTCACGGCGCTGATCGTCATCACGCTGGGCGGCTTTGGCAGCATGGGCGGCGCGCTGGCGGGTGGCCTGCTGCTGGGCGTGATCGAGGCACTGGGCATGCACTTCAGCAACCCCTCGCTCAAGGCCTTGCTGTCGTACAGCGTGTTCATCGCCGTGCTGCTGTTGCGCCCCCGCGGACTGTTTTCAAAATGACCGGACCACACATGCTCTCTCGCGATCTTCTGGTACTGCTGGCCTTTACCGGCTGGTGCCTGGCACTGCCGCATTACGGCAGCGAGTTCGAAGTGTCCATGGCACTGACCTGCCTGATGTATGTGGCGCTGTCGTCCAGCTGGGGCCTGTTCTGCGGCAGCACGCGCTACCTGTCGCTGGCCACATCCGCGTTTTTTGGCATTGGCGCCTACACCAGCGCGCTGACGCTGGACAGCCTGCCGTGGCTGGCCTCCATTGCACTGGGCGCCGCCTTGGCCATGGGGATTGCTGTGGTCATGGGCGCCGCCGTGCTGCACCTGCGCGGCACCTACTTCGCGGTGCTGACCTTCGGCATGACGGAGTTGATCCGCCACGCCGTGACCTACTTCGAGAAAAAGGTCACCGGCACCGTGGGCCGCGTGTTGACCGTGGTGCCGGAGCGCGACACGATCTACCTCACGGTGCTGGCATTGGCCGTGCTCGCGGTGCTGGTGTCCATCGTGGTGCGGCGCAGCCGCTTTGGCCTGGCGCTGGCGGGCATTGGCGCCGACGAGCAGCGCGCGCAGACCCTGGGCGTGAACACCCGCCTGGTCAAGATTCTGGGCTTTGCCCTGACCGCCGGTTTTGCCGGCGCCGTGGGTGCGGCTATGGCGGTGCGCTGGACCTACATCGACCCGCACACGGTGTTCAACCCCTTCATCGGTTTCCAGACCGTGCTGATTGCGCTGATCGGTGGCGCCATGACCTTGTGGGGGCCGTTGATTGCGGCGATTGTGTTCAGTATTCTGGCCGAGACCCTGCGCCTGCAGGCGCCGCAGGTCTACATGATGTCGCTGGGTTTGCTGCTGATTCTGAGCGTGCTGTACCTGCCCGGCGGTCTGGCCTCGCTGCGCTGGAGTACCGTGGGTGGCTGGTGGCGCAACCGGGAGCGCAGCCATGGCTGACGCGCAGTCCCCGGTGCTGCTGGATGCCCGCGACATCACCGTGCGCTTTGGCGGCCTGGTGGCCGTGGATGCGGTCAGCGCCAGCTTCCGCGCCGGTGAACTGGTGGGCATCATCGGGCCCAATGGCGCGGGCAAGACCACGTTCTTCAACGCCATCTCGGGCGTGATCCAGCCGACGTCTGGCCAATTGCTGGCCGGCGGCCTGAACCTGAGCGGCAAGGGGCCGCACCGCTACGCCGCAGCTGGCATTGCGCGCACCTTCCAGACGCCGCGGGTGTTTCCCGACATGACGGTACACGCCAACATTGACTTCGGGCTGCAGTTTGCGGGCCGCCGGCGCGAGGGCTCCTGGCATCTGCGCGATGCTGTGAGCATTCTGGAACTGATTGGCCTGGCCCATTTGGCCGAACTGCCAGCCGGGGCCATCACGCCATCCCAACAACGCCTGCTGGAGATTGGCATGGCGCTGGCCACGCGACCGCGCCTGCTGTTGCTCGACGAGGTGGCTGCCGGACTGACCGAAGCCGAGGTGGAATCCATGGCGCAGCTGATCCGGCGCATGCGCGATGAACTGGACCTGGCGGTGGTCTGGATCGAGCACGCCGTCACCACGCTGATGCGCCACGTGGAGCGCGTGCTGGTCCTGCACCAGGGCCGCAAGATTGCCGACGCGCCGCCCTCTGAGGTGGTGCGCAATGCCGAGGTGATTGAAGCCTATCTGGGCGACGAAATGGTGGACGATGCGGGGGTATCCGCATGATGTGGTTCGAGCCGACTCCGTTTGTGCTGGGCGGCTCCGGCCACGCCCACCTGCGGGTCCGGGGCCTGCAGGCCGGCTACGGTGCCTTCCGGGTACTGCGCGACATCCACCTCGAAGCCCGGCCCGGCGTGACGGTGATCCTGGGGCCCAACGGCGCCGGCAAGACCACGCTGCTGAAGGCGCTGGCCGGCCTGTTGCCGCGCGATGGTGACGTGCTACTGGACGGCGTGGCGCTGCCCACGGAAACCCACGCCATCGTCAAGGCCGGCATGGCGCTGGTGGCCGAGGGCCGCCAACTGTTTCCCCAGATGACGGTCACCGAGAACCTGGAACTGGGCGCCTGGCTGGTGAACAAGGGCGAACGCGCGGCGCGGCTGGAAAAGGCCTTCCGCGATTTCCCCAAACTGGGCGAGCGCAGCCACCAGCTGGCCGGCACCATGAGTGGCGGCGAACAGCAAATGGTGGCCGTGGCCCGCGCCATGATGAGCCGCCCGCGCCTGCTGATGCTGGATGAACCGACGCTGGGCCTGGCACCGCGCATGGTGGACGAACTGCTGGCCATCGTGCGGCGCATTGCCGACGCGGGCACCACGGTGTTGCTGGTGGAGCAAAACGTCAAGAAGGCGCTGGCCGTGGCCGATCGTGGCTACGTGATGGAACACGGTGTGCTGGTGGCCAGCGGAGCGGCCCGGCTGCTGGCGCGCTCCAGCGTGATCCGCGAGGCCTACCTGGGCGCTGGCGCTGCCACCACCGCCACGCGGGACAAACAATTTGCCTGATACCCCTTCCCCCTTTTTCACCCAAGGAGAACCTTCATGTCCGACCTGAGCATGCTCATCAATGGCCTCAAAGTCAGCGCCGAAAAAGGCGCCACCTTCGAGCGGCGCAACCCGTTGGATGGCAGCGTGGCCACCCGTGCACCAGCCGCCAGCCCGGCCGATGCGGTGCTGGCGGCCGATGCCGCCGCCGAGGCCTTCAAGGGCTGGAGCCAGACCGGCCCCACCGAGCGCCGCATGCTGCTGCTCAAGACGGCCGATGCACTGGAAGCCAGGACACCACAGTTCATCGAGGCGGTGGCCGCCGAGACCGGGGCGTCGGCCATGTGGGCGGGCTTCAATGTGCACCTGGCGGCCGGCATGGTCCGCGAGGCGGCCGCGCTGACCACGCAGATCAGCGGCGAGGTGATTCCGTCGGATGTGCCCGGCAGCCTGGCCATGGGCCTGCGCCAACCGGCCGGCGTGGTGCTGGGCATTGCGCCGTGGAATGCGCCCATCATCCTGGGTGTGCGCGCCATCGCCACGCCGCTGGCCTGCGGCAACACCGTCATCTTCAAGGGCTCGGAGAATTGCCCGCACACGCACCAGTTGATCGTGGAGGCCTTCCAGGACGCGGGTTTTCCGCCCGGCGTGCTGAACTACTTGACCAATGCCCCGGCGGACGCGGGCGCGGTGGTGGAGGCCATCGTGGCGCACCCGGCGGTGCGGCGCGTCAACTTCACCGGATCCACCAAAGTCGGCAAGCTCATGGCCATGACCTGCGCCAAGTACCTCAAGCCCGTGGTGCTGGAGCTGGGCGGCAAGGCCCCGCTGGTGATCCTGGACGACGCCAACATTGCGGACGCCGTCAACGCCGCCGCCTTTGGCAGCTTTGCCAACAGCGGCCAGATCTGCATGTCCACCGAACGCATCATCGTGGACCAGAGCATCGCCGACGCGTTTGCGAAGCAGTTTGCCGCCAAGGCCAGCGCCCTGCCCGTGGGCGACCCGCGCCTTCCCGCGCCGGTGGTGCTGGGATCGGTCATCGGCATGGGCACGGTGGAGCACTGCAATGCGCTGATTGATGACGCACTGGCCCTGGGCGCCAAGCTGCTGTGCGGCGCCAAGGCCACCAACACGCTGATGCCCGCCACCGTGCTGGACCATGTGACACCAGCCATGCGGATCTACCATGAGGAGACCTTTGGCCCGGTCAAGTGCATCGTGCGCGTCAGCGGCGTGGAAGAAGCCGTGGCCTGCGCCAACGACAACGCCTACGGCCTGTCGGCCGCCGTGTTTGGCAGCGACATCGCGCGCGCCTTCAACGTGGCCCGGCGCATCGACTCCGGCATCTGCCACGTCAATGGCCCCACCGTGCATGACGAGGCGCAGATGCCGTTTGGCGGCGTCAAGGGTAGCGGCCTGGGGCGCTTTGGCGGCAAGGCCGGCGTGGCCGAGTTCACCGAGCTGCGCTGGATCACCATCCAGACCACGCCACGGCACTATCCGTTCTGATTGCTACAAAAACAATAGCTACATTGACCGTATTGCCGAGGGCTACCGGCCCATTTGGCATGTAGTGCTTTCACGGCGCCAGCACCACCTGGTTGCGGCCCTGGTGCTTGGCCCGGTACATCGCCGCATCGGCTTCCTGCACCAGGCTTGCGGAGCTTTCGTCTGCTCGGGGCACGCGCGACGCCACCCCCACACTGATGGTGACGACGCCAGCCACATCCGCCTTCGCATGGGGCAGGTCCTGCGCCTGCAGGGACTCGCGTACCCGCTCCATGACCGTATAGGCCTGCGCACCATCGAGACCTGGCAAGATGACCACAAATTCCTCTCCGCCGTAGCGGGCCGCCAGTTCCCCCGCGCGCTGGGCCGAGCTACCCAAGGCCTGGGCCACAATCTTCAGGCACAGATCGCCCATCTGGTGGCCGTAATGGTCGTTATAGGCCTTGAACTGGTCCACATCCACCATGGCCACGGCCAATGGCAGTCCCTGACGCAGAGCCCGCTGCCACTCCATCTCCCACTCCACATCGAACTTGCGGCGGTTGGCCAGACCGGTCAGGCCATCAGTAGCGCTCAGGGCTTCGAGCTGGCGATTGGCGGCCTCCAGTTCGGCGGTACGCGTCTGTACTTTTTCTTCCAGCGCCAGGTTGGACGCCGCAATCTGTTCGCGCAAGTGCCCCTGCAGCGCGACTTCGGCGCGCAGCCTGCGCGAGAACATCATGCCAACCCACAGCAGCACCAGCAGCGCGGCAATGCGCATGGCCTGTGCCGCCAGCCGGAGTTGGTCGAAACGTTCCGCAGTGCTGGCCAGCTCGCCGGTCAGGGCGCCAACCGCCGTCTCGCTATTGATCTCATAGATCTTTTTCGCCCGCACATAGGCGTCATCAAACAGCATTTGCCGCGCCTCTTGCCAGCGGTCCTGGCGCATCAGCTTCAAGGCGGCTTCTTCGGTGACGTGCAGCGCGCGATGGTCTTCGCTCAGGGCGGAAATTTCCTCGGACAGGTTTTGCTGCCGGGTCAGCAAGCCCACCGACTTGATGGTGGCTTCCAGGTCGGCGTTGACCGTGTCATAGCTGGCGGTGCGCAGGGTGTTTTGCTCCAGCACCGAAATCACCAGCATGCTGGCCAGTTCCTGGTTGAGCCGCACCATGCGCTCCAGCCCGGTGTTGATCTCCAGATGGCGGGCATGCATGGCGTCGTTCGCGATGTCGACATAGGTGCCAACCCCCATGGTCAGCACCAGGGTCGCCACGGCGACGTAAATGGTTTTGGTGGACCGCATGGACCGGACTATCCCCGCACCATCATTCCAGCACCTTGTCGGCCTTCTTCAACAATTCGGGCGACACCGTCACGCCCTGCGCGCGCGCCGCCTTCAGGTTGATGACCAGGCTGAATTTTTCGACCGGGCCCCACGGAATGTCGCCCGGCTTGACGCCCTTGAGCACCAGTACAGCCTTCTTCCCTGCCGAGTAGCCGACCAGGAAATAGTCCATGCCGTACGCGGCAATGGCGCCCCGGGGAACGCTGTCCACATCGCCGGCAAAGAGTGCAATCTTGTGCTTGTCGCAGACCCGCGCGATGGCGTCAATGTTGGCCACGGTGGTGTTGTCCGACGTGATGGTGATGGCCTGCACCTTGCCCACCAGCGAAGCCGCGGCCTGTTCGACCTCGCTGCTGTTGGCGACATTCACCTCGACCAGTTCCAGACCCAGGGTCCTGGCGGCCTCGCGCATGACCTTGACGTGGGCGACGGAGTTGGCTTCCGCCGGATTGAAGATCGTGCCCCATTTCCTGGCCTGGGGAACAAACTTGGCATAGGTCTCCATCTGCAGCAGCACCGGCCACATATCACTGACGCCCGTCACATTGGAGCCGGTCTTCCTGCCGGGGGCGCTGTCTTTGGGCACAACCCCCGCGTCTACGGGATCGCTGATGGAGGAGAACACCACGGGGATCCGGGTGATGGCCTTGACCACGGCCTGGCTGGTTGGGGTGGCAATGCTGTGCACCAGGTCCACGGCATCCTTCTCAAACTTGCCGGCGATGGCCACGGCCTTTGCTGTGTCGCCCTGTGCGTTTTGCCGGTCATAGCGCACATTGACGCCTTCCTTGAATCCGGCGCTGGCCAGCGCGGCCTCAAAGCCTTTTTCATCGGCGTCCAGCGCCGCATGGGAAACGATTTTGGTAACACCGATGGTGACCATTTTCTGGTCGGCGCTGAATGCCAATCCGGGTGCCAGCACCAGCAGCCATGCCAACGTGGCCAGCAGGACGTTGCCGGGCTTGCGCAGGTGCCTGCGCGCTGCCATTCCCTGGTTCGACATGGTGACCTCCGGCATGGTTGTTGTTGAGATAGCCTGCTTCTATCTTACGCGCCTTATATGTGGATGGACTGTCACACCGGGTGACAGGTTCCACCAGCTCGCCTATAGTAGAAACCGATGGTCATACCATTTTGGCGGCGCACGGCCGCATCCTCCCATTCACCATGTGAGACAACCATGAAACCACGCACACTGATTCCCGCCATCGCGCTGGCAACCGCTGCCCTTGTCGGCAACGCCTGGGCTTTGACGGCCGCTGCAGTGCCCGCCAAGCCGCAAGTGACCGCGGACACCAAGGCAGCCCAGGCACGCTATGACTCCGACAAGAAGCTGTGCAATGACGAAACCAGCTCCAGCGCACGCCTGCAATGCCGCCGCGACGCCAAGGCCGAGTACGACCAGGCCGTTGCCGCCGCAAAAAGCCGTGCCGCCGCCACACCGGCGCCAGCACCCGCGACACCGTCTGTAACCCCGGCTCCGGCCCCTGCGCCTGCGCCAGCGGTCACTGCTTCCGAGCCGGCGTGTCCGGAATGCGGTCGCGTCATGGCGGTCTCCGTCACCCAGAAGGCCGGCGACTACAGTGCCGCCGGCGTGCTGGCCGGTGGTGCCATTGGCGCCGTGCTGGGCAACCAGGTTGGCGGCGGGCTGGGCAAGGATCTGGCCACCATTGCCGGCGCCGTGGGCGGCGCGTACGCCGGACGGGTGATTGAGGAAAAAATGAAGACCCACACCGTGTGGAACGTCACCGTGCACTACGCCAACGACAGCAAGGCCAACTTTGAATTCACCGCCGACCCTGGTTTCCAGGTGGGTGACCGGGTCAAGAACTCCGGCAACACCATCGTCCGGCAGTAATCAGTAATGCGGGGGTAATTCCTCGCTGGCGCGGCTGAAGGTCTGGCCAGCGCCTTCGGGCACCTGCTGGCGTAGCTGGCGCACTTCGCGCATCAGCAGGTCAATCTCCTGCTGCTGGCGCACAACCACCTGGTTGAGTTGGTCCAGCAGGTCTTCCTGGTAGCTGGCTTTGATCTCCAGATCGGTCAGGCGTTGATCAGTGGTGTCATGTGGGTCCATGGCGCTATTGTCCGCCCGGCGATGCGATACTGCGTGCCCGCAGAAAAATCGCCTATGACATTTGTAAAAAACACCGCACTCCTGGGGCTGCTGATACTGGGCTGCACGCTCACGTGGGGCCAACCCCTGCCCTTCTCGCTGACGGCCGTGCCAAAGGATGCGCCCACGCTGCGCATCGACGGCGTGCTGGACGACGCGGCCTGGCTGGATGCCAAGCCATTCACCCAATTCCGCCAGTTCCGCCCCGAGACGCAGTTGGACGTCGGCCCGTACCGCACGGAGGTCCGGGTGCTGATGGAGCCGAGTGCCCTGGTGTTTGGCATTCGAGCCTGGGACGGGTCGCCCAAGGACATCCGTGCACCCCTGGCGCGGCGCGACCAGATCTTTCCGGACCAGGATGCGGTGACCGTGTGGCTCGACCCCACCGGACGCTCGGAAATTGCCCAGTATGTGCGGGTGAACGCCGCCGGATCGATCAGCGACGGCATTTACCGCGCCAGCGACGGCAACGAAGACTCAACGCCCGACTACTTCGATGTCGAAGTCGCCGCACACCGCCTGCGCGATGGCTACAGCGTGGAAATTCGCTGGCCCTTGTCCGTGCTGCGCTATCCGCTCGATGGCAAGTTGCCCTGGGGTCTGATGGTGACCCGCCGGGTGCCGCGCGATGTCAGCATGGCCTTTGCCAGTGCCCCCGTGGAGCGCACCCACCCCCACCTGCTGACACAACTGCAGCGGTTTGACATCGACGCCGCACTGCGCGAGCAGCTCAACGGCGCGCAGCACGTCAGCCTGCGGGCCGAAGGCACCGCGCGCGCGCTGGACGATGGCCTGGGCACGCGTGAAAACACCGCCAACCTGGGGCTGGAACTGCAGTGGCGCCCCCGCGCCGACTGGGTGGTGGATGCGGTGCTACGGCCCGACTTCTCGCAGGTCGAGCTCGATGAGCCCCAACTGGCTGGCAATACCCGCTTTGCACTCTTTCAGACGGAGAAGCGCAACTTCTTCCTGGAAAGCAGCGATGTCGTGGGCCAAGTGCAACCCGACAATTGGGGCGTCTCGCGGGGCTTGCTGGCCTTCTACAGCCGCGCCATCACCGACCCGCGCTGGGGCGTACGCGCCACCTTTCGCGGCAACGACGCAGAGGGCACCGCTTTGGCGCTGCGCGACGGCGGTGGCGGCATGGTTTTGCGCCCCAACGCGTTCAGCACCGCGTCCTTTGCGGTAGACCAACCCTCCAACGTGCTGTTTGCACGCCACCGCAGCCAACTGGGCGAGAAAGCCTCCGTGGCCGGTATCGTGAGCCTGCGGGAATGGGGCAGTGGCATTGGGACCCAAGTGGCAGGCATGGACGGCCAGGTGGCGCTGGATGACGTGAACCAGGTGCGCGGCCATGTGTTGCTCAGCAATGACTCGACCGCACTGCCTGCCAGCGGTGACCTGATGGGCCAACCCATTGCACAAGGCCCCAGCCAGGGCGGGCAGGCCGCCTGGTTGAGCTGGCGCCACCGCGCGGAGGACTGGCAATGGAGCGCGCATCTGGAGCACATCAGCCCGCGCTTCGTCAACGACAACGGCTTTGTGCCGCAATCCGGCATCCAGCGCAGCACGCTGGACTTCACCCGCGTGGTGCAGAGCGAGAACAAGGCGATTGCCGCCTGGGAGCTGCTGCTGCGTGGCATGAACACCCGCGCCATTGCCGATGCCGCGACCGGCGTGTTGCGGCCACAAGTGGCCAGCGAACTGCTGCAGCCGGGCATGTGGATCATGGACACGGCAGGCACCGAGGGCTGGGCCTATCTCAACCTGGACCAGGCCCGCACGCGGTTTGACGGCACCCTGCACAGTCCGCGCAGCGTCTTGCTGGGGGCCAGTGCCCACCCAGGCCCGCGGCTGACTTTTGTGAACCTGGAAGTAACCCTGGGTGAACGCATCGACGTTGATGCCGACCGCGTGGGACGCGGCTTCAAGGCCAACACGCAAGTCACCTGGCGCGACACGTTGGGCCCCTATGGCCTGGAGCTGGAACAGCGCGCCAGCATCGGCACCATCAACAACATGAACGGAGACAGGGCCCTGGAGGAAGGCAGTGCGCAAACCAAGTTCGTGCTGCACCTGGATGCATCGCAGGCCGTGCGGGTGGTCTACCAGAAGCAGAACTTCGCCCGCACGGGTGAGGCGGGCCTGCCCACCAGCACCAGCAACTCGCAGGTGGCGACGCTGGCCTGGCTGGGCCGCTCGGGCAGCCTGCGCAGTTGGAGCATGGGTGCCTCATGGGCCCAGCAAGACGGACAACCAGCCAAACGGGAAGTCTTTGTCAAGTACCAGCCGGGTTGGGCCTGGCACTGAATGCGCGCTGTGCTCAGCCGCCCTGGCGGCGCTGCTCGCGCAGCATGAAGAGGTAGAGCCCCTCCACCTTCTCGCGCGCCCACGGCGTCTTGCGCAAGAACTTCAGACTGGAGCCCACACTCGGGTCGTGCGTGAAGCAGCGCACGGGGATGCGCACACCCAACTCTTCCCAGCCATAGTGCGCGGCCAGTTCGGTGACGATGGCCTCCAGCGTCTTGCCGTGCAGGGGGTTGCGGGCCTGGGGTTTGGCGGGGGCAGGAGCGTGCTCCGGAGCAGGCACCGGATCGGATGTCGATGTCATGCGTTCACCATGGTGGAAACTGGTACGAAACTGAAAGTTTTTGATTCGGGAGTAAGGGGCAGATTAACACTTTCTGGTTCGCACCGAATGCGTCGCGGTTAGCGCGCGGGGCTTGGAAGCATCTCCATGTGTATTTCATTGCGCCGCCACATGGGCAACGTCCATGGTGGGTCATAGCGCGCCAGTTTCGCGGTGCCCACCGCCGCAAGCTTGCGTGTCTCCATCCAGGCTGCAAGCGCCAGAGTCTCTTCGTGGATGCGGCTTTCTGTGTTAAGTCCGGAATACTTGGCCACCGCCACCAACGTGGCAGGAACTTCTCGCAACGTGACCGCTCCATTGTTAGGAGTTGGCAGAGACGCTAGGGTGTACTCACTGGGCATCACAAAGTGAACCCGCCAGCGCTGTGCGCCAACCATGCCGTTTGCTTCTCTGGCAGGTTGCATAACAACCGGCGCCGTCATGGCGATCTTGCTTGAATTGCTTTGTGGCTCCATGGTCACTGGCGCGGTCATCGCAATCTTGCTGCCTGCCGCACCTTGCGGCGACTTGTTATTGCCAAATATGTAGTCTGCTATGGCCCGGAAACCCTTGCCGGAGGCGGAATCCATGTCGCCATCCACCCAGGTCTCCGCCACAATGAAAGGGGCGTACCGGCGCACTTCAAAACCTGCGTCCTGAACGACGATCTCATACTTTGGTTCTTCAACCGCCATCGCTGTACTCCCAAGCACCAGTAGACCAACCAGACAAAACAGTCGCCGCATGGTCTGCTCCGTTACTTGGGCATGATCACGCTGTCGATCACGTGGATCACGCCGTTGTCAGCCACGATATCGGTTGCTGAGACTTTGGCTCCATCCACCATGACTCCACCGACGGTCGCGACGGTCAGCTCAGAACCCTGAACCGTCTTGACCTTACCCGCCTTGACGTCTGCCGCCATCACCTTGCCTGCCACCACGTGGTAGGTCAGCACGGCAGTCAATTTGGCCTTGTCTTTCAACAGCGCGTCCAGATCGGCTTTCGGGATTTTTGCAAAGGCGGCGTCCGTTGGCGCAAACACAGTGAAGGGCCCCTTGCCTTTCAGCGTGTCAATCAGACCGGCGGCAGTCAGCGCCGTAGCCAGTGTCGTGAAGTTCCCAGCACCGACCGCGGTGTCAACGATGTCTTTGGCTTGCACCGAGAACGCTGCGCTCAAGGCCAGCACAGAAGCGATGAATGTCTTTTTCATGAAAATCTCCGTTAGAACAGGGTTCACCTGAAATCGCCAAAAATGTGGCGCAGACGGACTGTACGCGACTGATCGGTATCCTTGAATACTACATGGTCATTTTTTGACTAAGTGGTTTTATTTTCTTTGCGCTCGCGCCACCGTCAAGCCTGCAGCCTGATCCTTAGCCCTCCCTCTATGGATCCTGCTATGAAGAATTCCCTGGCCTAATCTGCATCCCCATATTGGCAACGCTTTCAGCGCACGCCCAGGGCCTTCAAGACATTCGGTCTTGGGTCAGGGCGATCATGGTGCCCCTGAAGTTTCTCAAGCGGCAGGGAATTCCGTCAAAACACTCTCTTTTTTACGAACCAAAATTGCATATTAATCAGTGTAAACATGGTGTGACTTCGCTAGACTAGCGCAATGGATGTGTTCCGGCATTTTGTCCCGGAGCACCAGCAAAGCACCCTGCGCAGGGTTGCCGATCTCGAACCTGGAAGGCTCTTATGCAAACAATCGCTCCCCTGTGGCTGTGGGCCACTTTTATTGGCATCGTGCTGGTGTCACTCTTTATCGACTTTGTCGTGCTTAAGAAGCAGGGCTCACATGACATCGGCGTCAAGGAGGCGCTGAATTGGTCGCTGGTCTGGATCGGTTTGAGCTTTTTGTTCAATGGGCTGTTCTGGTGGGTGATCAAAGACTCCACCGGGTCAGTCGAGATTGCCAACACCAAGTCGCTCGAATTCTTGACCGGCTACCTGATTGAAAAATCACTTGCCGTGGACAACATCTTTCTGTTCCTGATGATCTTCACGTACTTCGCTGTGCCCAAGGAGTATCAGAAACGGGTGCTCATGATTGGAATCATCGGCGCGATTGTGTTGCGCACCATCATGATCCTGGTGGGCGGTTGGTTGCTGGCCCAGTTCCACTGGATTCTGTATGTATTTGGCGCATTTCTGATTCTGACGGGTATCAAGATGTGGATCGCTGCCGACCACGAAGCGGAACTCGACGACAACCCGGCACTGAAGCTGCTGCGCAAGTTCATGCATGTCAGCAAAAACTACGACGGTGAGAATTTCTGGACGGTAGAAAACGGCAAGAAGATTGCGACTCCGCTTTTCATGGTGATCTGCCTGATTGCACTCACCGACGTGATCTTCGCGGTGGACTCCATTCCGGCTATTTTTGCCATCACCAGCGACCCGTTCATCGTGCTGACCAGCAATGTGTTTGCCATATTGGGTCTGCGTGCCATGTATTTCCTGCTGGCCGCCGTGGCCAACAAGTTCCACTTGCTGAACTACGGCCTGGCGGTGATTCTGGTGTTCATTGGTACCAAGATGTGTAT
>Ga0066469_1000353_pt1 | contig 13349 bp, 10 predicted proteins | sample LakWasM103_HOW12_2_FD_59579 | JGI IMG/M metagenome (GOLD analysis project Ga0066469, IMG submission 59579) | Freshwater sediment methanotrophic microbial communities from Lake Washington under simulated oxygen tension - Sediment Metagenome 103_HOW12 | ecosystem: Environmental > Aquatic >... | reverse complement strand
GTTGCGCGGGGTACGCACAGGTTTGCGAAATCGTAAACAAGATCACACTGTGGAGTTGGAGATTGCGAGGGTTCAGCGCCAAGGCTTTCTTGAGATGCGCCAACCCCACGTCACGGTTCCCCAAAGCAAGCTCAACCCGTCCGATGTGACGGAGTACCGATGGGTCTTCAGGGAGCAGTTCCAATGCGCGGCTCAAGGATTGCTTGGCTTCACTGAACTGTTTTAGCTCGTACAGCGCCTCGCCCAGATTTGCGTGTGCACCGGGAAGAGAGGGGAAGTCCACAGTGGCTTGACGCAGCACCCTCACGGCATCGTCGAATCGACCCATGGCAATGTAGGTGGCTCCCAGGTTGATTTGTGCCTGAGGCGTCTGTGGGGACAGGCGGGCCGCCGTTTCCAATAGAGTCGCAGATTCTGATAGCTGGCCTTTGTCCTTCAGCAGCGTTCCCAGTTCAATCAACGCGTGGGGAAAGTCCGGAGCGATCGTGAGCGCTTGCCGAAGCATGGACTCCGCTTGCTCCAGGCGACCAGTTTCGCGTAAAAGAACAGCGAGGTTGAAAGAGGCTTGATAAAAATCCGGCTGCAGATCAACCGCAGTCCGATAGTGGCTCTCGGCTTCTTCAAGTTGACCCAAGTCTTTGCAGACGTTGCCAAGGTTGTTGTGCAGAGGCGCATATGAAGGGGCAAGCTCAAGCGCGCGTAGGTACGTGTCGTGCGCAGACTGAAACTGCTCCGCCTGAAAGAGGGCATCGCCATAGGACATCAGCGCGCTGGGGTCGCCCGGCAGCAGCACAGTTGCGCGAGACAGCGCCGACAAGGCATCCTTGCCCTGTCCCGCAAGCGCCGCACCCAGGATGCTCCACGCCAGGCCTACATCGGGGTGGATATCAACCAAAGCCTTTGCTCTGGACTCCAATTCGGGAAAAGCACCCTTGAAATAGAGTTCCTCGAGCTCGGCGACCAGTCGTTCGTCGATAACCACTACCACCCCTTCAAGTCTTGGAAAGGCGTAGTGGGTCTGACGCTTGGGTGTGACAAAGTGCTTCGACCTGGTCGTAAAGGGTCCGAAGCGCATCGCCCCATTCGCCTTCCCTGGTTTGCCGAATCAGCCTTACGCTGGGATACCAAGGGCTGTCCGTGCGGTCCAGGAGCCAACGCCAATCTGGCAATTTCGATACAAGCACCCAGGTGTCAATGCCCATTGCTCCGCAAAGATGGGCAACGCTGGTGTCCACGCTGATCACCAAATCCAGTTGACTGCACAGCGCGGCAGTGTCAGCGAAGTCACTCAGAGCGGGGCTTAAGTCGGTAATGTCTGGCCTGCTTGCCAGTGCCGCACGGTCTGATTTGCGAACATCCTTTTGCAGGCTGACATATTGCGGGCCTGCGGGTAGGGCCTCTAAGAGCAATTGCAAAGGAATACTGCGATTGCTGTCGTTGTAGTGGTCTGTGTTGCCGCTCCACGTCAGCCCGATACGCAATCCTTGCTTCGGCTTCAGGCGCTCAGCCCAGGCGGCTTGCAGGGAAGGCGGGCAATGGAGGTAGGCGGGGAAGCAGGGAATAGTATCCAGGGTCGTGTGTGTCGCCAGCGGGAGGCTGGATAGCGGACAGTGGAAATCAAAGTCAGGTGGTTGATCGCCACGCTGAACAATTTGTTCGACGCCGTCTAAAGTACCGAACAGTCGGGTAAGTGAAGGCGCTGTCTCCAGTATCACCCGTGCACCCCTTGCGGCCAAGACTGGAATGTATCGTGCGAACTGGATGGAGTCCCCTAGTCCCTGCTCATCGTAAACAAAAAGCGTCTTGCCTGCGATGGGCTGCTCCCCAAGCCAGAGCGGTTGCTTAAAAGTACGACTTTGCAGTTGGTGTGCCCCAACTTTCCACCGAGATTCGTAAAATTTCCACCCCTCTGGGTACTGCCCAGTAAGCAGCAGCAGGCAGGCCAAGTTCCATTGTGCGGCATCGAATTCCTTGTTGGCAAGGAGGGCCAGCTCGTAGGCATTCATGGCCTTATCGAACTCATTCAGCCGCTCAAGCGCTACGCCCCGCCCCAGATGGGCATGCGCGTAATCAGGCTTCAGGGAGAGCGCAACATCATAGTCTTGCAGCGCTTCTTTGAATTGGCGTAGACGTATCCGTACATTGCCGAGGTTCAGAAATGTTGACGGATTGCGTGGGTTCAAGCGGGCGGATTGTTCCAGCAATTGCGCGGCCTGTTCATAGCTGCCCCGTTGTTCTTCGATTACGCCCAAGAACCGTAGCGCATCCGCGTTGTCGGGCTGATCCTGCAGAATTCCATGGTAAAGATCACGGGCGGCCACAAGCTTGCCCTGCTGCTGAAGACCTATGGCAGTCTGTAACCTTTCGGCCACCGGTGGCTTGTTGATTGTGTAACCGAAACTGCGTTGCTGGAACATAAATATGGCGCTAATTCAGAGAGCTAAGTGCCTTGCAAGGCGAAAGCAGGGAATTATCGCAGTTCGGGCTGAACCAGCGCTATTTCAGCGCGACCATCCGCGTGATGAACGAAGCACAACGGAGTTCGGGAACTCAAGCGAGGAGGCGCTCTTGGTAAGCTCAACTATGCCGTGGTGTTGACGGTCTAAGCACGGGCTGTTCTTAGAACCCATGTGCTGCCATTTCCGTCCGCATTGTCGACGGAAACATGGCCACCACCGGCGACGATATGGCCATACTGATCGAGGCTGTAGCCGTCGTCTCCCCGGTAGAGGGCAAAATCCATTTGCCCGTATGTCTTGCTTGCGCTCTCCGGCTTAGTAACTCCGATGCCCACCATCATGTTGTTCACAGCAGCAACACCGATGCCAAGGTCCGCAGCCTTCTGGAAGATCTGACTCTGGGTGGGATTGCTAGCAAAGAATGTCTGAATTTCGCTCTTCGTTATCGCCCGCCCCAGCGTTGGCGAAAAGTATGATGTCCATCCGCCATGTTTTCCGCCACCAATATCGGTCCCCAGCCGATTGGCAGCATCTACAAACATGGTCTCAAGCACAGGAGCGCTGATCTGTTTCATGTTCATGCCGATGCCGGTCGCCTGAAATTGCACCATTTGTGCAGCATTGAGCCCGAGCGCCTTAACCTTTGCCGTGACCTGGGCGTCGCTCGGATTGGTTGCGTAAAAGGCCTTGATGGTTTCAGCACTCGGCATCACTTTGTCAGCAGGAGACGTAGTGCTCTGGATCGTGGACTTGGCAGAGAGCGCGCCACTTGCATCCCATGCGTAACCGTTATGAGGATCAGATACAAAACTCTCTATCTGGGTCTTGAGTGAAGCCGTGTCCACATCACCATATTTTCCAACCGCCATTGCGCGCGCAATTTGGTCTTCGCTCAGGCCCAGGCTTGCCGCCTTGGCCGCAATTTGCTGAGGATCTGGCTTGCTCGCAAAGAAATTCTTGACTTCGTCGTCCGTGTAATTAGTGCCATTGCCAACATTCGCCAACGTTGCGGCGAATGATGCACCAGAAGATGTTGAAGAAGCTCTCTCTCGAGAACTGTGGTTCGAAACCATCGTGGAGCTTGCGGCACTGAGGCGGTTGATTTCAGACATGATGCATCCTATGGTTGTGGCTGTGATGCCAACTTGCAGAACGGGGCGCGTTCCTGTCAATAAATGACGTTTCATTTTCCGATCTGCGAGGGGAAATCAATCCGTGGAGAAGCCCGCGAATTCCCATTCATTTCTTTTGAAATAGAAGTCCCCCACCTAAAATCTGCTGGCCCGATCCTGCCAGCGCTTAGCAACTTATACGATGACCCCCCCTATTCAGTACGGCGCACGCCCAACGCCAGATCAATTGGAAGCCCAGATTCAAGCGACCTTCAACGAAGCGCTCAGGCAACACCAACGGGGCCAATTCAAGCAAGCGCAAGCCCTTTATGAAGCCATATTGAGGGCGCAACCGCGGCACTATCAGTCACTGTATTCTTTGGGGATGTTGCAAGCACAGTCGGGTAGTTTTCAAAGTGCGGCCGACTTGATTGAAAAGGCGCTTGAAATACTTCCTGGCAATCCGGAGTTTCATTTTTATCTTGGCAATTGTTTGCAACAACTGCATAAACTGGAGGCTGCTGTTGAGGCCTATGACAAGGCCATCGGTCTCAGTCCAGAGTTTTCTCAGGCGCACTCCAACCGCGGATTTGCGCTGCAGACACTGGGACGTCTGGATGCCGCGGTAGCCAGTTACCACAAGGCCCTTGCAATCACCGACACCGATGCGCTGGTGCACTGCAACTTGGGTGCGGCTCTGCTCGGGCTCCAGCAGTTCGACGCAGCGCTTGCAGGTTGCGATAAGGCCATTGCCCTCAAGCCAGACTACGCGGAGGCGCACACCAACCGGGGCGCGGCGCTGTATGGGCTACAGCGGTTTGAAGCGGCCGTAGCCAGTTATGACCGTGCCATTGCCATCAACCCCGCCTATGCGAAGGCGCACACCAACCGAGGCGTAGCGGTGCAAGAGCTTGGGCAACTGCAGGCTGCACTGGCCAGCCACGACCGGGCAATTGCAATCAATCCAGACTACGCCGATGCCCACTCCAACCGTGGCATCACCCTGCATGCGTTGCGACGGCTGGAGGATGCCGTTGCAAGCTACGACAAAGCCATAGCAATCCAACCAGTGTTTGTGGCTGCGTATTACAACCGCGGTCTTGCGCTTCACGAACTCCGGCGGCCGAATGCTGCGCTTGCGAGTTTCGACCAGGCGACTGCAATTGATCCGGAGAGCGCACAAGCGCATTTCAACAAGTCGTTGACTCTATTGCTCGAAGGGGATTTCCAGCAGGGTTGGCCGTTGTACGAATGGCGCTGGAAAACCGAAAAGAGCAAACCCCGGGTGCGCAATTTCGGGCAGGCCCTTTGGTTGGGCGATGCCCCACTGGTCGGTAAAACCATACTGTTGCACAGCGAACAAGGCTTTGGCGACACCATTCAATTTTGTCGCTACGCCACACGGGTGGCCGCCTTGGGAGCCAGGGTCATCATTGAGGTTCCAGAGCCGCTGCTCGGTGTGTTGGGCGGGCTGGGCGGAAACATCGAGTTGGCGCCAAAAGGCAAGCCGTTGCCGGCATTTGACTATCACTGCCCGCTGCTGTCATTGCCGCTGGCGTTCAAGACGGATGCCAAATCGATTCCGGCCAGTCAGTCCTATTTGCGCAGTGACAGCGCCAAGATGGCCGAGTGGGGCCAAAGACTTGGCGCAAAAACAAAACCGCGTGTGGGCCTCATCTGGAGTGGCAATGCGGACCACGTCAATGATCACAATCGCAGTGTTGCACTCTCCGCGCTCGTGGCTCAGCTACCCGACACACTGGAGTATGTCAGCCTGCAAAAGGAGGTGCGTGATTCGGACAGGCCAGCACTGGAATCAAATGGCCATATCCGCCACTTTGGGGATGCGCTCAAGGATTTCGGCGATACCGCGGCACTCTGCGAATGGATGGACCTTATCATCAGCGTTGACACCAGCGTGGCGCATCTGAGTGGCGCGCTGGGCAGGCCCACCTGGGTGTTGTTGCCGTATGTGCCAGATTGGCGCTGGCTGCTGGACCGCAAAGACAGCCCCTGGTATCCGTCGGTCAGCTTGTACCGGCAAAGCGACGATCGCGAGTGGGGCAATGTGTTGGAGCAGGTGAAGGCGGATTTGGTCAATCGCTACAATAAAGATAGCGAGTAAGCTATATTTCACGAGGGCTAGGGTCGGTTTTCGTTAGTAATGAATTCTGATCAACGAGAGTTTCCTGCCCACCTCGGGAGGCCTGGTCCCGGAGTGCACACACACTAAAATAGCGCATTTTTGGGCAGGAATCAGATGACACACGGTATGCCCAAGGCTCCGGCAGACAACGCGCCAACGCTGAACGCCGCGTGGGTGCGCCAGCTGCCAGTGGCGCCCGCCCACATGCTGCTGCTGGGGGCACAGGCAGACGCCCATGCCGCGCAGCTGGAGGCGCTGGGTTACCAGGTCAATGCCCGGTCCCTCAATGCGTCCCAAGCGTTGGCGCAGTTCCCGACGCCCACACGCCAGCCTATTGGCCAGGTCAGCCTGGCCTTGCCAGGTTCCGAGGCCGCCAGCTTTGCCGCAGCTCTGGTGTTGGATTTTTCGCCCCAGATCCACCCCCTGGCGCTGTGGGACCAACTGGCCCACTGGCTGGCAGAAGACGCGGTGGTCGTTCTGGTAGGGCAGGGGGCACCCGGCGCGCCGCCCCGCATGCCGAAGTGGCTGGACTATGTCGTGGCGATCGGTGCCCGCTGCGGCTTTACCGAGCAGGTGCCGTCTGCGAACGGCGCAGCTTCAGGCACTGGCGGCTTTGTCCGCGTGTTTCGCAAGGCAGCCGCCCCGCGCTGGCAGGTTCGCCACGTGCGGACTACCGACTTTGACGAGATCGCCACCCTGTTCCAGGAAGTGTTTGGCCACCCCATCAGCCGCGAGCTGTGGACCTGGAAATACGCCAACGGCCATGGCAATGGGGTGGTGGCAGCACGGCATGGTGCCCTGATTGCCCACTATGGCGGCATGTACCGCGATGTGATGTTGTGCGGCAAGCCCGACTGGGTGTTCCAGATCTGCGACGTGATGGTGCACCCCAAAGAGCGCGGGGTCATGACGCGCCAGGGGCCGTTCTTGCTGACCGCCGCCACCAGCGCCGAGATCTATGGTCCGCTGGGCTTTGGCTTCCCGAACGCGCGCGCCATGGAAGTGGCGGCCAAGATGGGGCTGTATTCTGAAGTGGGCCAGATGTCCGAAGTGCGCTGGGAGCCGTCGGCGCCCCGGTTTCGGCTGCGCACCCGATTGCAACCCGTGGTGCGCGGCAGCGCTGCCGGTCAGGCGCTGGTCAATTCCCTTTGGACTGACATGGCCCGTGACTTGCAGAGTGATGTAGTGGGCGTGCGCGACTGGGCGTTCGTCGAGCACCGCTACTTCAGCCACCCGCACAACCAGTATGAGGTGCTGGCCGTCACATCGCGCTTCACCGGCAAGCCGCTGGGCGTGATGGTGTTGCGCCGCATGGAGGCCATGTGCGAGCTGGTGGATGTGATCACTCCGCTGGAAAATCTGCCCCTGCTCATTGACCAGGCGCGCCGCCTGACCGGGCTGTGGGGCTTGCCCTACCTGTACTGCTGGATTACCAAGAACCACCTGTCGCGCTTCCTGGCAACCGAAGGCCAGGAGGTGGCGTTGAGCGTGAGTATCCCTACCAGTTGCTGGACCGACGACCCGCGCGCCGACATCTTCAAGGACCGCTGGTGGCTGATGTCCGGCGACACGGACTTTCGGTAAACGCCCGCCTCCTAAAATAGCCCCATGTCGCTCAAACGCAACGCCTTGTGGAACCTGGCAGGCACCGCCATTCCCATGGTAGCGGGGCTGGCTCTGATACCTTTTACCTTGCACCGCCTGGGCAGTGAGGCGTTTGGAGTGTTGACGCTGGTTTGGGGCCTGATAGGCTACTTCAGCGTGTTTGACCTGGGTGTCGGTCGGGCGCTGACCGTGCAACTCAGCCAGCTGGGCGCCAACGGGCGGGTGGCCGATGCCGGGCCGCTGTTGCGCTCGGGCATGTTGCTCACCCTGGGCGCTGGCGTGCTGGGCATGGCCCTCATCTGGTTGCTGGCACCGGGCCTGGCCAACCAGTGGCTCAAGATCAGCCCCGCGTTGCAGGACGATGCACGGCAGGCCTTTTTGATTGCTGCCGTGGGCGTGTTGCCGACGACGCTGGCCAGTGGGCTGCGGGGGGCGTTGGAGGGGCTGGACCGGTTTGCGGCGTCCAACCTCAGCCGCATCGTGCTCGGTGTCTGGATGTTTGCCTTGCCCGCCTGGTCGGTCTATTTTCATGGGCCCAGTCTGGAGACGATTGCGCTGTACCTGGTGCTGGGCCGTTGCCTAGTGGTGATCGGTATGGCGCTGCAGTTAAGCGGGACCTTGTTTGCAGGCAGTGCGGGCTTTGCCAAGCGCCACTTTCACGCGCTGTGGAACTACGGCCTGTGGGTTACGGTGACCGGAATCGTAGGTCCCCTGATGGTCTATGGCGACCGGTTTTTTGTCAGCGCTGCCGTAGGGGCGGACCAGTTGCCGCTGTACGCCATTCCGCAAGACATATTGCTGCGCCTGCTGTTGATTCCGATGGCCTTGACCGGCGCGCTGCTGCCCCGATTGGCGGGCATGGGGGTCGCCGACACCGCCCAGGCGTACCGGCAGACCTACCGACGGGTTGGCCTTGCCATGCTGGTCATCTGTGTACTGTCCGCCACGTTGGCATACCCGGCGCTGTTGTTGTGGATCTCGCAAGAGTTTGCCCGGTCGGCGCTGCCGGTGGTGCTGGTGTTGTGCGTGGGCGTGTGGGTCAACTCCATGGCGTCGGTGCCTTACACGTTATTGCATGCCAAAGGCAATCCGCGGCTGACGGCGCTGTTCCACCTGGCCGAGCTGGTGCTGTATGTGTTGGTCCTTTGGCTGCTGTCCGCGCAGTTTGGGCTGGTGGGTGCGGCGCTGGCGTGGCTGGCCCGCGTGTTGCTGGACTGGGTGCTATTGCACCTGGCCGTGCGGAGGCTGTATGGCATCTGAAGCCTGGCCCGCAGACGCGCTGGAGGAAGTGCCACAGTGCCCCTACTGCGGAGGTACAGACCGCGCCTTGGCACATGAGGGCGTGCAGGACTGGGCCTTTGGTTGCGCACCAGGCCTGTGGAACTATTGGAGCTGCAGCCATTGCCAGGCGCTCTTCTTGCACCCGCGCCCGACGAAGGCGTCGATCGGCCAGGCCTATGCCCGCTACTACACCCATGGAGGCGACTCACAGGTCAGTCGACTGGGCCGGCTCAAGCAGCGCGTGCGCAACGAGCACTGGTCGCAGATGTTCAATACCTCGATCACGCCCCGAGTGGGTCTGCCACGCGGCTTGGGATGGTGCGTCACCTGGCTCAAGCCCTGGATTGCCGAGCCCTTTGGCCTGCGACAGTGGGCGCAGCTACCCAAGGGCCTGCTGATTGATGTGGGGTGTGGAAATGGCGACAAGCTGAAGTTGGCAGGCCAATTGGGCTGGCAGGCTCGGGGAATTGAACTGGATGCCTCTGCCGTGCATACGGCCCAGGCGCAAGGCTTGCAGGTGGAGCAGGGGGGCTACGAGCTGCTGGCCCGCTACCAGGGGCAGGCGGACTGCCTGGTGTGTTCCCATGTGCTGGAGCATGTGCACCAGCCGCTACACCTGTTGGCCCTGTTGCTCGCGGCACTCAAGCCCGGCGGGGTGCTGTTGCTCAGCGCACCCAATGCGTCCAGCCACCTGCGGCGCCACTATGGCGAGAACTGGCGCGGTCTGGAGGCTCCCCGGCACCTGGCCATTCCTGATGCGACCTGGCTCAGGGGATGGATGCAGGGGCAGGGCTTTGCGTGCACACAGGTTCCGTCGCATCCAATGGAAACCGCCATCGAATCGGAGCGCATGCGCCGCCGGGCGCTGACCACAGAGCCTGCTGATGTGCAGGCGGCAAAGGCAGTGTTGCGTAGCATGGCGCCAGCCACCTTGGCCGAGCAGGATGTCGTTCAACTGGTGTGCCAGCGGGCCAAACCGTGATGAACAAGAATTCTCTCGACCTGTTGCGCCTGGTGGCCGCCGCCATGGTGCTGTACAGCCACCAGTACGCACTGCTGGGGTTGGCCGAGCCCTCTTTCCTGGGCTGGAACACGTTTGGCGGCGCCGGGGTCACGATCTTTTTCTTTTTGAGTGGATACCTGGTCTGGTCCAGCTGGGACCGCGATCCCCATTTCTGGCGCTTCTTTCAGCGCCGCTCATTGCGTATTTTTCCGGCGCTGTGGGTTGTGTGTCTGCTGTCGGTGTTTGTTCTGGGGCCTGTGGTGTCAGTGCTGTCTGTGCGGGACTATTTTGTGTCTCCCATGACCTGGAGTTATCTGGGTACAGCCGTGCTGGTGCCGGCCAGGATACTGCCGGGGCTGTTCACGGAAAACCATTTCCCGCTGGTCGTCAATGGCTCGCTGTGGACGCTGCCGGTGGAGTTCATGTGCTACTGCACCATTGCAGGGGCCGGACTGGTGATGCTGGCCCTGAAGCTGAAGCAGGACGTGTTGCTGGGCGTTGCCCTGGTGGGCGTGGTGCTGGTTGCCAGCTATGGGCCACCGGTCATTGGCAGCTTTTACACGCCCCATCTGGAGATGGTTGCGATGTTCTGGTGGGGCGCTTTTTACGGCTATTGCCTGAAGACCAGGCCCAAGCACGTGGGGTTTGCGGTTGTGCTGGCGGCCATGGCGTTCATCGGTTTCGCCGTATTGGGCCCCAGGGGGTTTGAGCGTGCGGCCATGCTGCTGCTCGCGGCACTATTGGTCCACGTGGCGCGCAACATCGCTGCGGGTGCCAGGCTGACGGACCCGATTGGGGATCTTTCCTACGGTGTGTACATCTTTGCCTTTCCGGTGCAACAGCTGGGTGCCCATTACGGGCGCGGGCTGGGGTGGAGCTTCAATACCTACCTGTGCATCTCAACGCTGGCGACGTTGGGCCTAGCCTATGCATCGTGGCACGCGGTTGAAGAACGGGCGTTACGGTTCAAGCCGGCTTCCAGGAGCGTTGCATGAAGCGCGTAGCCATCGTGGTTCTGAACTGGAACGGCTGGCAGGACACCATTGCCTGTGTAGCGTCCCTGCAGGCACTGACCTATGGCAACTTCGAAATTCTGGTTGTGGACAACGGATCTACCGATGATTCGGTTACCGAGATAAGCAGCGCGTTTCCCGGAGTGACGCTGCTTCTGAGCGGCGCCAATCTGGGGTTTGGCGGTGGCTGCAACGTGGGCATTCGCCACGCGCTGGCACACGGCGCCGATTACGTCTGGCTGATCAACAGCGATGCGACGGTGGACCCCGCGGCCTTGACTGCGCTGGTGCAGGCTGCAAACAGCAACCCGGCGCTGGGCTCGGTGGGCTCGGTTCTGTATGAAGCCGATCAACGGGACCTTGTTCAACTGTGGGGCGGTGGGAGGGTGAACCTGTGGTTGGGGCGGTCCACCCACTGTGTGGTGCCCGGACCCATCAGCTTCATTTCGGGTGCTTCACTGTTGTTGCGGCGTGCGGCGCTGGAGCAGGTGGGTCTGTTCGATGAAGCGCTGTTCTTCATGTACTGGGAAGACACCGACCTGGGCTTTCGTCTGGCAAACGCCGGGTGGCAGCTGGCCGTGGCGGATGATTCAAAGGTTTGGCACAAGCAGTCGGCGAGTTTGGGTTTTGGTAACCCTTTGCTGGACGAATACGCGACCCGATCCTGCGTACGTTTTCTGCGGCGCCATGCGCCCATACCGTCTTTGTCCATCGCCTTGGTGCTGGTCCGCATGGTCATCAAGCGGATGGTGATCGGCCGACCGGATCGCCTGATGGCCGTGTTGCGGGGCTATCGTTGCGCATGACCATGATGACCGCGCCTGTCTCCGTGGTGGTGCCGTGCTACCGCTGCGTGGCTACGCTGGAGCGGGCCGTGTTGTCCGTGGTGCGGCAGACGCAGCGGCCGTTTGAACTGATTCTGGTGGACGATGCCAGTGGGGATGGCACGCTGGACCTGTTGCGGACACTCCAGACGCGCTACGGAGATTGGATCCGTGTGGTGGCGCTGCCTGCCAACGCGGGGGCCGCATCGGCGCGCAACGCCGGCTGGAACGTGGCGACCCAACCGTACATTGCCTTTCTGGACGCCGATGACGCCTGGCACCCCCGCAAGATCGAGATCCAGTGGGACTATATGCAGCGTCACCCCGACGTGGCACTCAGCGGACATCTGTGCCGGCAATTGTCGCCAACTGCCACTGAAGTACCTGCGTGGCCCGTCGCGATGTCCGGCGAACAGGAGATTACCTGGACCACGCTGTTGCTGCGGCACCAGTTTGTGACGCCATCGGTGATGCTTAAACGGGATATTGCGTTGCGCTTCAGCGAAGGCATGCGCCATATGGAAGACCACCGCCTGTGGCTTGAAATTGTGGGAGCACCGATGCGCATGGTTAAACTGCAGGCCGAGTTGGCGGCGGTCTACAAGCCGGTGTACGGTGCCTCGGGTCTGAGTGCCGATATGTGGGGCATGGAAAAGGCCGAGCTCGCCAATTACCGATATTTTCAGAGTATTAAAAAAATATCCACCTTTCAAATGATTCTGCTGCAGGGATATTCATTGGTGAAATATGTCCGCCGGATGTTGATTGTGTGCGTTCTCCACCGAAGTTGAGTTGAATGCCCGAGCCAATGCGTTTTCTTCCGTCTGTTGCCGTGTGCCTGGCCGCTTTCAACGGCGTGCGCTATTTGCCGCAACAGATGGACTCGATTCTGAGTCAAACCGGCGTCTTGGTCACGGTGTTTGCCAGTGTGGACAGTTCTTCGGACGGGACGGAGGACTGGTTTCGACAACTGCGGACAACCGAACATCGTGTGGTGTTATTGCCATGTGGAGAAAAATTCGGCGGCGCGGCACCCAATTTTTTCAGATTATTACGCGAGGTTGATTTTTCAGCTTTTGATTATGTCGCCTATGCCGATCAGGACGATATCTGGCTACCAGGAAAATTGAAACGCGCGACCGAGCGGCTGATTGAGGCGGACGCCGACGGATATTCAAGCGACGTCGTGGCATTCTGGGAATCCGGACGGTCCACCTATATCAAGAAATCGTATCCCCAGCAGCCATGGGATTATCTGTTTGAGTCTGCCGGACCTGGTTGCACCTTTGTTTTACGTCGCAACCTCGCGCTGGAATTGCAGGCGGCGTTGCAGCAAAACCCGAAGGGAGCGCAGGACGTTGGCTTGCACGACTGGTTTACGTATGCGTTTGCGCGCGCGAGCAACCACCCCTGGATCATCGATGACTATGCCAGCCTGATGTACCGACAGCACGGTGACAATCAGGTGGGCGTCAATGCAGGTGTTTCTGCCCTGGTGTGGCGAGCCCGCAAAGTGCTCAGTGGCTGGGGTCTGAACCAGGCCCGGATGATTGCCAGATTCATAGGTGCTGGTGATCTGCCCTTTGTGCGCCAATGGATGGGCGGCGGCAGGCTTGCATTGCTGAGTCTGGCTTTCCAGGCGGGGAACTGCCGGCGCAAACCCATGGACAGGCTGTGGTTCGCGATGTCGTGTCTTGCGTTGGCCGTGATAGGCTGGAAGTAGTATGTCAAATATTCTGGCCGTAACCGGCGCCAATGGATTCGTAGGGCGCGCCCTGTGTGCTGAGGCTGTCAAGCGCGGCATGGTGGTGCGCGGCATCACCCGTTCACCCTGTATCTTGCCCCCGGGTGTAGAAAACGTCGTGGTGGGCAATGTGGACGGCGACACGCAGTGGGCCCAGGCACT
>Ga0066469_1000350_pt1 | contig 13567 bp, 10 predicted proteins | sample LakWasM103_HOW12_2_FD_59579 | JGI IMG/M metagenome (GOLD analysis project Ga0066469, IMG submission 59579) | Freshwater sediment methanotrophic microbial communities from Lake Washington under simulated oxygen tension - Sediment Metagenome 103_HOW12 | ecosystem: Environmental > Aquatic >... | reverse complement strand
CCAGCCGCTCGTCCGCCGGGCCGACCACTGCCCTGTTTTCGGACGGCGAACTGCGCACCCCCGCCAGGAGCAAGCTGTGAGCGTGATCAACAAAATGCTGCGCGACCTGGACCAGCGCCAGGACGCCCACGCGCCTACCGCTGCCCCGGCCCCCGCCGTGTCCGCCTTGCGGCACGGAACCGCCAGCGTCGCGTTTGGCAAGCCGGCGACCCTGGCGCGCACCACCGCACGCCCAGGTCTGTGGCTGGCGATGCTCGCCCTGGTGGTGGCCAGCGTTTGCGCCGGTGCGTGGCTGTGGTGGCAAAACCAGGGTTCCGCCACCGGTGAGGACACCGCTGCGCGCCCTGCCGCCACGGTAACTCTGCCTGCTGCTGCGCCAGCAGTTGCTGCGTCCGTTACCTTTGCAGCCTCGGCACCCGCTGACCATCCGGCACAGCCTGTCGCAGAAGCCAGCGCAGTTGCCGCCGCGCCGGACGTGGCGGCCAGTCCAGCACCGGGCGCAACGGCCACTGCCATGACCTTGCGCATGGAATCCAGCCTGTCCGCCCGCCGGGCGATGGATGCGCTGCTGTCGACGCCCCCACCCGCTGCAGCCGTCGCAGTGGCCCCGGCGGCGCCCCGCACACCCCCGCCGGCGTCGGCAGTTGCCGCGCCCGGACCCGTTGCCGCCCCCACCTCTGCCAGTGCCGAACGGCCTAAAGCCCGTGCCCCGGCAGTCCTGGCGGCGGTCGCGCCGGCCCAGACTGGCGACCCCACGGCACCCGCCATCCAGCGTCAGCAGCAAGCGGGTGGCGACGCCATTGCACAGGCCCAAAATCTGTGGAACGCAGGCTCACGCGACGCCGCCATCGACCTGGTCCAGCAGTCCATCGCGGCGGCCGAACGCAGCGCCAAGGCCGGCACCACCCCGGGCGCTGCCAGCACGGTGCTGGTCCCGCTGGTGCGGGAAATGGCGCGCATGCAGCTGGCCGAAGCCCGCTTTGGCGCAGTCTGGGAAATGTTGACCCGGCTGGAACCGCTATTGGGCAACCAGGCCGATCTGTGGGCGATTCGCGCCAACGCCGCGCAGCGCCTGGGCCGCCACCAGGACAGCGTGCACGCCTACATGATGGCCCTGCAGTCACGCCCGGACGAGCAGCGCTGGTTGCTCGGCACCGCCGTGTCCCTGGCCGCCCTGGGTCAGACCAGCAGTGCGGCAGAGATGGCCGAAAAAGCGCGCGCCATCGGCCCGGTCAGCAAAGACATCCTGGCCTATCTGCGCCAGAACGGCGTGCCGCTCAGGGACCAGTAGGCGCGCCGCGCCCGGGAAAGTCTTAAAGGAAATTGGCCTCTAGCCCTCGTGAAATAAGGCTATGTTGCTATCAATTCAGGAGTCAATCCTGCCTGCCGACAACTTCTGTGCCGCCACCAGCGCCCCCACGCCCAGCAGACTGAGGCACAACAACACCCCCAGCCCCACGGCGTAGCCAGACTGCGGATTCCACAGCAGGCCCAAACCCAGGGCGCGGAGGATCGGGCGAGCGCCAGCGGCAGCCCCAGGGCGCCGTTCAGTGACGCGACGTGCTCGCGGTTCACGTATTCGGCAATGGCCGTGCCCTTGACGATGGTCAGCATGCCATTGCCAATGCCCCACAGAACGACGAACAGGATGACCGCGGCGCCATGGGCGCTGCCGGTCCAGGGTGCGGCCAGCAGGGCAATCAGGCCCAGCGGCATCAGACAGGGAATCAGGCGGTTGGCCAGGTGCAGATCGAAATGCCGCTCGAAGAAAAACAGCAGCAAGCGCCCCAGCACCTGGATGGCGCCGATGCTGGCCGGGATGGCGATGACCCAGGCCTCGCCCAAGCCGTGTTCGCGCAGCAGGCTCACCATGTGCGCGGGCAGCGCCACGGTAACCGACATCATCAGCACGACGAACAGCCCAATCAGCAGGAACGGGGCACTGAGCATGTGCTGCTTCAGCGAGCGGCCGTTGTGGGCCTGCGGGCTGGCTTGCGCAGCGCAGCGCTTGGGCGCGTTGCGCAGCAGCACGCCGTGCAGCGGTGCGCAGACCGCTACGTGCAGGGCCGCCAGCGCCATCATGGCGTGGCGCCAACCGAGGTCGGCGATCAGCCAGGCCGTCAGTGGAATGAAGACCGTGCTGGCCAGCCCACCCAGGAAGGTCATGGTGATGATGGCGCGGCGAAAGTCGTGGGGGAAGCGCCGCGTCACCACGGCAAACACCGGTGAATACAGCACGGCGGCCATGGCGAACCCCAGCCCCACCCAGACTGCATACAACCCGGCCTTGCTGGCAACCCAGCCATGGGCGAACAAACACAGGCCCGCCAACAGCGAGCCACCGGTCATGACGGCGCGTTCGTGGCCGCGGTCTATCCAGCGGCCCACCGGGTAGGCCATCAGCCCCTCGGCCAGCAGCGCCAGGCTGAACGCCAGAGACGATTCGACCCGGCTCAGACCCAACTCGCGCTCCAGCGGCCCCATGATCAGCGTGAACGTATAGAAGACACTGCCCCAGCTGATGAGCTGCGCCAGCGACAACCAGCCGACCAGGCCGACCTGGTAGCTTGCATTGCGCGCAGATACGGTTGTCACAGTGATCGGCTCAGCGTACGGCGGTACTGCATGGCCTCGGCCACGTGTGCCACCTGCGTGTGGTGCGAACCCGCCAGGTCGGCAATGGTGCGGGCGACCTTGAGCGCGCGGTGCGTTCCGCGGGCCGACCAGCCCAGCCGGGCAGCCGCCATGTTCAAAAACTTCAGGGCGTCGGCGTCCAGCAGGATGTGCTGATCAATCGCCTGCCCCTGCAAGGCCATGTTGTTGCAGCCCTGGCGGTCCACGGCCCGCTGGCGTGCCGCGTTGCACCGCGCACGGATGCTGTCGGTGGCTTCACCGGCAGGTGCGCCCAGCAGGTCGGCATGGGGCAGGTTTGGCACCTCGACGTGCAGGTCGATGCGGTCCATCAGGGGGCCGCTGAGCTTGGACTGGTAGCGGTGGATCTGGTCGGGCGTGCAGCGGCAGGTGTGGGCGCTGGAGCCCTGGTAGCCGCAGGGGCAGGGGTTCATGGCGCCTATCAGTTGAAAGCGCGCCGGAAACTCGGAGCGCTGCGCGGCCCTGGAAATGGTGATGCAACCGGTTTCCAGCGGCTCGCGCAGGGCCTCCAGCGCAGCCCGCGGGAACTCGGGAAATTCATCGAGGAACAAAACCCCGTGGTGGGCTAATGAGATTTCACCAGGACGGGGCGGTGACCCACCACCCACCAGAGCCACGGCGCTGGCGGAGTGGTGCGGGCTGCAGGTCGGGCGCTGGCCCCAGTTTTCGATGGCGAAGCGCCCGCTCAAGCTGCCAATGGCGGCACTTTGCAGGGCTTCATCGTTGGACATGGGGGGCAACAAGCCGGCAAACCGCAATGCCAGCATGGACTTGCCCGAACCCGGCGGTCCGACCAGCAACGCGCTGTGGCCGCCCGCCGCCGCAATCTCCAGCGCACGTTTGGCGCCGGCCTGGCCTTTGACGTCCGCCATGTCGGGCCTGCGCGCCGGGAGCGTCGGCGGCACCGGCTCCACGCGCACCCAGCCATCGTCACCGGCGGGCTGGACACCGGCAACATCCAGCGCGTCCAGGGTCGCACCCGCAGGAGCAAACTGGCGAACAACATCCAGCAAATGGCGCGCCCGGTACACCTCGGAGCCGGGCACCAGCGCCGCCTCTTCGGCGTTGCCCGGCGGCAGCACCAGGCGGGTCGTGACATGGCCCACGTGCAAGGCCAGCGCCATGGCCAGCGCACCGCGCACCGGATGCAGGGCACCGGTCAGCGACAACTCACCGGCGAATTCATACTGGGAGAATTGCGTGCCGTCGATCTGGCCACTGGCGGCCAGAATGCCCAGCGCAATGGGCAGGTCGAGCCGACCGGAGTCCTTGGGCAGATCGGCCGGGGCGAGATTCACCGTGATGCGCTGGTTGTGCGGAAACTGGAGCCCGGAGTTCTGGATGGCGCAGCGCACCCGCTCACGGGCTTCCTTGACCTCCACATCGGCCAGGCCGACCATCGTGAAGCTGGGCAAGCCGTTGGCAAGATGCACCTCCACCGTGACCTTTGCCGCATCCAGGCCACGCAGCGCACGACTCTGCACCAAAGACAAGCCCATTTCATGCTCTCCCAAATTGGTGCGCACTGGGATGACTCAGCCCTAAATCGGTGCGCATCGGTAGTTTATGCTGTTTATATGTACAGCTAGCATAACGCAAAGCGCGCGCAATGGTGGACACAGAGGTGTAACGAACGCCAGATAAGCAAATGGCATGCATCCTGCTTAGTGTGATCGATCCCTAACCCACCCTCCCTGGAGCTTCCATGAACTTTAAAACCAAATCCATCCTCGTTCTTGCCACAGCACTGGTCGGCACCGCCGCCATGGCACAAACCGCCCCCGCAGCACCAGAATCCACTCTGAGCTTCAATATCGGTGCGGTTAGCGACTACCGTTTCCGCAGCGTCTCGCAGACTTCCTTCAAGCCAGCCCTGCAAGGTGGCGTGGACTTCGCCCACGCCAGCGGCGCCTATATTGGTGCCTGGGCTTCCAACGTCAGCTGGATCAAGGACTATGTCGGCGCCACCGACGGCACCACCGAAGTCGACGTGTATCTCGGCTACAAGGGCGCAATCACCAAAGACCTGGCCTTCGACATTGGCGTGATCACCTACCAATACCCCGGCAATACCGCTGACAAGGTGCTGGTGAACGCGAACACCACCGAAGTCTATGGCGCGCTGACGTTTGGCATCGCGACGGTCAAGTACAGCCAGAGCACCGGCAACTTCATTGCCAACCCCAACAGCTCGGGCTCTGCCTACCTGGAACTGGCCGCGACGTTCGACCTGGGTGGCGGCTTCAGCCTGACGCCCCACGTTGGCCGTCAGACCATCCCCAACAACTCAACCGGTGATTACACCGACTTCTCGCTGGCTTTGGGCAAGGACTTTGGTGGCGGCCTGACGGGTTCGCTGACCGCTTACAGCACCGATGCCAAAGACTCCTTCTACAAGGTCGGTACCTTTGACAACCTGGGCAAGAGCGGCCTGGCAGTCGGCGTGAAGTACTCGTTCTGATTCCGCACATCACTGAAGGAAAAACCATGAAACTCGTTACGGCGATCATTAAACCGTTCAAGCTTGACGAGGTGCGTGAAGCCTTGTCCAACATGGGCGTACAGGGCATCACAGTCACCGAAGTCAAAGGCTTTGGACGCCAGAAGGGACACACCGAGCTGTACCGCGGGGCAGAGTACGTGGTCGACTTCTTGCCCAAGGTCAAGATCGAAGCCGCCATCGACGACGCACTGGTTGAGCGCGTCATCGAGGCCATCGAAGGCGCCGCACGCACCGGCAAGATCGGTGACGGAAAAATCTTCGTCTACGACCTCGAACAGGTCGTTCGCATCCGCACCGGTGAAACCGGCAAAGAGGCCTTGTGATCAAAACTGGAAGCACCATGAAAAAACTACTCGTATCCCTCGCGCTGGGCTGGGGCCTGTTGACAGCCGGTTCGGCTGCACTGGCGCAGACCGCAGCACCGGCATCGGCTCCCGCTGTAACAGCACCTGCTGCAGAAGCCAAGCCAGCCGAAGTAGCAGCCCCGGCAGCTGCTGCAGCCGCTGTCGCAGCACCTGCTGCTGCAGACGCTGCGGCGCCCGCCGCAGCAGCCCCAGCACCGGTGCCCAACAAGGGCGACACCGCCTGGATGATGGTCTCCACCCTGCTGGTTATTTTGATGACCGTACCCGGCCTGGCCCTGTTCTACGGTGGCTTGGTGCGCAGCAAGAACATGCTGTCCGTGCTGATGCAGGTCATGGTCACGTTCTCGATGATTGTGGTGCTGTGGTTTATCTACGGCTACAGCCTGGCATTCACCGAAGGCAACCAGTTCATCGGTGGCTTTGATCGCCTGTTCATGAAAGGCATCTGGGACAACGCGGCAGGCACCTTTGCCAACGCGGCCACCTTCAGCAAGGGCGTCGTGATTCCCGAGATCGTGTTTGCTGCCTTCCAGGCAACGTTTGCCGGTATCACCTGCACGCTGATCGTCGGTTCGTTCGCAGAGCGCATCAAGTTCTCTGCCGTGCTGGCCTTCATGGTCTTGTGGTTCACCTTCAGTTACGCGCCGATGGCCCACATGGTCTGGTTCTGGATGGGACCTGACGCTTACGCCACTGCGGAAGTTGCAGCCGAAATGACCTCCAAGGCCGGCCTGTTGTGGCAGTGGGGCGCGCTGGACTTCGCTGGCGGTACCGTGGTTCACATCAACGCCGCCGTTGCGGGCCTGGTGGGTGCCTACTTCATTGGCAAACGCGTCGGTTACGGCAAGGAAGCCATGGCTCCCCACAGCCTGACATTGACGATGGTGGGCGCAGCCCTGCTGTGGGTGGGCTGGTTCGGCTTCAATGCCGGCTCCGCTCTGGAAGCCAACGGCTTCGCGGCCCTGGCCTTCATCAACACCTTTGGCGCAACCGCAGCTGCGGTGCTGACCTGGTCCATCGGTGAAGCCATGCACAAGGGCAAGTCGTCCATGCTGGGTGCTGCATCCGGCGCGGTGGCTGGTCTGGTTGCCATCACACCCGCTGCCGGCAACGTCGGCATCGGCGGTGGCCTGATCATCGGTCTGCTCGCTGGTTTTGCCGGCCTGTGGGGCGTGACCGGCTTGAAGAAGATGCTTGGCGCGGACGACTCGCTGGACGTGTTCGGCGTGCACGGTGTCTGCGGCATTCTGGGCGCACTGTTGACTGGCGTCTTCGCATCACCTTCCCTGGGCGGCCCCAGCGCCATGGGCGATTGGGTCACGGCCACGATGATCACGCCGGCTGACTACTCCATTGCCGCGCAAGTGTGGATTCAGGCCAAAGCGGTTGGCGTGACAGTGCTGTGGTCGGGTGTTGTGTCCATCATCGCCTACTTCATCGTCGACAAGACCATCGGTCTGCGCGTCAGCGAAGAAGACGAGCGCGAAGGCCTGGACATCACGTCCCACGGCGAAACCGCCTACAGCCGCTAAGCGAACCCCGGCGCACTCGGTGCGCTGGCCAGTCGCTGCAGGCGACAGGCACCCCACAAGCCCGGAAGAACCGATGTTCCTCCGGGCTTTTTCTATGGGCGGGCCCAATTTTCAGAATGCTAGACTGCCTCGGTGCCACCTCTTATCCGCCGTCACCTGATGCATGGGCTGGTCTGTGTGATCACCGCCGGTGCGGGGGTGGTCTGGAGCGCTGAACGTGTTGATTCGCCCGCGATCCCCTGGCCCACGGCCGGCTGGCAGGAGTCGACTCCCGAACAACAGGGCATGGCGTCGCTCGCCGTGCGCCGCCTGGTGGACTTCGGCGCCAAGAACGGCATGGACAGCCTCTTGGTCATACGCCATGGCACCGTGGTGGCCGATGCCTACTACGCGCCCTACCGCGCCGGGCTGAAGCACCACCTCTATTCGGCCACCAAGGGCGTGCTGGGCACGCTGACCGGCATTGCGGTTCAGGATGGTCTGTTGAAGGGCGTGGCCCAACCCGTTGTGGATTTTTTCCCGGACCTGGCGATCACGCCGGAAGATCCCCGCAAGAAGACGATCACCATCGACCATCTGCTGGACATGACCTCCGGCCTGGACTGGAAAGAGCCGTTGGACGGCGCTCCTGAAACCTTGCGCGCGATGCGGCGCAGCCCCCACTGGAGTGCGTTTGTGCTGGGCCGGCCCATGGCGCAGGCCCCCGGTGCGGCCTTCAACTACAGCAGCGGCAACTCGCAGTTGCTATCCAACGTGCTGACCCGCGCCACGGGGAAGTCCGCCGCGGATTTTGCCCGGGAGCGCCTCTTCGGCCCCCTGGGCATCACGGACGTCCTGTGGCGCCAGGACCCGCAAGGCCACTCCGTCGGCGGCTACGGACTCTACATGCACCCGCGGGACATGGCGAAGATCGCCTACCTGTACCTGCACCACGGCGCGTGGGACGGCCGGCAGTTACTGCCGCCACGCTGGACCGAGAAGGTGTTCCACGCCACGGTGGACATGCGCATGGACAGCCCTTCAACATTCCGCTATGCCAATGGCTGGTGGACCCTGCCGCAGCAGGACGTCTACATGGCGGTGGGGTTTCTCCAGCAGCTCGTCATGGTCATCCCCCGGCTGGACCTGGTCGTGGTGGTGACGGGAAAAAAACCGCCACGATTCGGCCCGCTGATTGATCTGCTGGAGGCCGCCTGCATGTCGCAGCAGGCCTTGCCCGCCGCACCCGGTGCGTATGCGGACCTGGTTCGCCGCATCCAGGAGGCTGCCAGCGAAAGGACATCCCCCGTCGAGCCACCGTCTGCAACAGCGACTGCCGTGAGCGGGCGCGCCTACCGGTTCGAACGCAACGCGCTGGGCCTGGACACCCTGGTGCTGGACCTGAACACCGCCACGCCGGCATACGACATGCGGTTTGCCGCTGCCGGCCCAACGGCCGCGCCTGTGCGGTTTGCGGGGCCTGTCGGGCTGGACGGCGTGTTTCGCGCCAACGCAGACGCATCGGGCCCGCAGTTGGCCGTCCGGGCCAGCTGGACCGACACCGCCACGCTGTCCATGGTCTCGCAATGGCTGACCGATGGCGTGGTGACCACCTATACCCTGCGCTTTGACGACAACACCGTTGACATCGACTACAGGGACAACACCGGCACGGCCCTGCAGCTGCATGGCGTCGCCCAGCCGTAACCCGGTGGAAACTTTGCGTTGAAAATAGTTGATGGTCCATCGCGCACGCCGGGTTGAAGGTGCACAATTTCACGCTCCGGGCAGCGTGACCGAACGACCGAGTTCCGGCACGCGTGCGCATCCACTTTCAACGAGACCGTTCGCCATGCAAACCCCCGTCACCCTGCGCTCTGCCGAGCTGCTGTGTCAAATAAAACCCGAACTCGGCGGCTGCATTAGCGGACTGTGGCTGGGCGACATACCGGTGCTGCGGTCGACGCAGGCAGCTGACCTGCACACGGTGCGCCAGTCGGCCAGTTACCCGCTGGTTCCATTTTCCAACCGCGTCGGCAACGCCACGCTGCAGTGGCAGGGCACCGACCACCCGCTGGTCAAGAACTGGGCGCCCGACCCCCATTCCATCCACGGCGTCGGTTGGGAGCGGCCCTGGACGGTGCTGGAAGCGAGTGACACCTTTGCCCTCCTGTCCTACGAACACAAGGCCGACGCGGCCTGGCCGTTCGACTTCGATACCTCGCAGGCCTTCAAACTCGAAGACCACGCGCTGGAGATGAGCCTTTCCATCACCAACCAGTCCACTGTCTCCGCGCCGGTGGGGCTGGGCTGGCACCCCTACTTTGTGAAGCGCGCCGATGCCCGCGTGCACTTCGCTGCCACCGGCCGCTGGGAGATGGGAACCGACAACCTGCCCACGCACCGCAGCCCCAGCACCGGCGTGGACGGCGACTGCGCCACGCTGGACGTGGACCATTGCTTTGATGGCTGGAACGGCGTGGTGCAGCTGCACGACAGCCTGCTGCGCCTGCGCGTGGTCTCCGGCCTGAGCCGCCTGGTGGTCTACACCACTCCTGAGCGCGACAGCATTGCCATAGAACCCGTGAGCCACGTCAACGATGCTATGAACCGCATGGCGCAAACCGGCGGCGGTGCAGACGACCTGGGCGTCTGCATCCTGCAGCCCGGCCAGACCTTCTCGTGCACGATGCGCATCGAAGTGGAGCGCGCATGATGCCGTGGCAAGCCATCACCACCCAAAGCTTCGAACTGGGCGAGTCGCCGTTCTGGCATCCCACGGAAAGCGCCCTGTACTGGGTCGACATTGCCGGCAAGAAAATACTGCGCATGCCCGTAGGAACGGGCACGGGAGCGAAAAGCGGCCCCGTCGAGTCCTGGGACATGCCCAGCGAGCCCGGCTGCATCGCCCCCGCGGCCAGCGGCGGCCTGGTCATTGCGATGCGCCATGGCGTGTTCCGAGCCCGCACGTGGGGCGGCGCGCTGGAACGCATCACCACGCTGCCCTACGACCCGGCGGGCGTGCGCGCCAACGACGGCAAGTGCGATGCGCTGGGGCGCTTCTGGGTCGGCACCGTGGACGAACACAAGGCGGGCCGGCTGGCGGCCCTGTTTTCCATGGACTGCCGCGACGGCCGGGACCCGGTGGTGCAACAGCACGCCAGCGATGCGCTCACCGGCAACGGCCTGGCCTGGAGCCCCGACAACCGCACTGCCTACTGGGCCGACACCTCCAGCCATGTCATCCATTCCTGGGACTGTGACCTGCAGACCAACACCCTCAGCGCCCACCGGCAGTTCCAGCAATTCCCGTCCAAGCCGGACGGCTGGCAACTCGACCCCCACAGCGCGGTGGGCGATCGATCGTACGGTGGCCGCCCGGACGGCGCGGCGGTGGATGTGCAGGGCAACTACTACGTGGCCATGTACGAGGGTCAGCGCGTCTGCCAGTTCGCACCGGACGGGCGCCTGACAGCCGAGTACCCCACGCCCGCACCCTGCCCCACCATGCCCTGTTTTGGCGGCGACGACCTGCAAACGCTGTACCTGACCACGTCACGCCAAAAGCGCAGCGCCGCCGAGCTGGCGGCCTTTCCCGCGTCGGGCTGCGTGTTTTCCGTGCGGGTGGACGTGCCCGGCTTGCCTGTAAATTTCTTCGCCGACTGAGCCCTGCCTTAGGGGGCAACACCGCGACTGACCGTGGCGCACGAAGGACTGCGCGCGGCAGGCGACGTGGCAGGCGTTCTCCGGCTCGCGTCGCGGGCGGCCATGGTGGTTTACCAGAATTGTTGCGTTAACACCTTGGTTGGCACGCTTGTTCTGTGGCAACCGCAAGTGCGGCCTGCGCCCGCCCGCCACGCCACCCGCCTTTGACCGAGGTGCGGGAAAGAGAGCGAGCCAAACTGGCCGATAGCCCTCGTGGAATATGCATCAGTAGCTATGAACTTTGTAGCGCTTAACACCACGCGCCGCCAGGCCGGTGGGTCGGGTGTCGCCTCAAAGGCCCCATTCGTGGTTGCCGCAGCGCAGGCACCCCAACCACCTCGTTAACGCAATCACTAAAAGGAACCCACAGCCTACGCCCGCGAGCGTGGGCCAGAGAAGGGACACCCGGCTCACCGGCCCGCCCAACCCCCCCGCCTGAAGCGGCCCCCTTGCAGCGGATGTTTTTGGCGGCTTCAGTTTCAAAAAATTCACGCCACACCCGCCGGCCCTCGCTACCATGCAAGGCATGCAAACCATGGCCACCGCTCTCCAACAGACCACCGACCGCATCCGCGCAGCGGCGGCCGACGGCACCACGCTGCGCATTCGCGGCGGTGGCAGCAAAGATTTTTACGGCCAGAGCCTGCAGGGCGACCTGCTGGACACCACGGTCCTGCGCGGCATCCTGAGCTACGAGCCGACCGAGCTGGTCGTCACCGTTGGCGCGGGAACAAAGCTGGCCGAACTCGAAGCCCTGCTGGCCGAGCGCGGCCAGTGCCTGGCGTTTGAGCCGCCGCACTTCCATTGGTCGGGCAACGCCAGCGCCACCGTCGGTGGCATGGTGGCCGCCGGCCTGAGTGGCCCGGCCCGGGCCAGTGCCGGCGCGGTGCGCGAATACGTGCTGGGCTTGCACATGGTCAATGGCCTGGGCCAGGAACTGGTCTTTGGTGGCCAGGTCATGAAGAACGTGGCGGGCTACGACGTCTCGCGCATGATGGTGGGCAGCATGGGCACGCTGGGGCTGATCACCGAGGTCTCGCTCAAGGTGCTGCCGGTGGCGCCTGCCGAGGCCACGCTGGTGTTTGCGCTGGACCAGGCCAGTGCGCTGGAATGTTTGCACCGCTGGGGCGGCCAGCCGCTGCCGCTCAATGCCAGCTGCTGGGTGCACGACGACACCGCAGGTGCTAGCGGCCAGGATCTGCTGTTTGTGCGCCTGCGCGGCGCCGTGGCGGCGGTGGAAGCCGCCTGCCAAAAGATGCTGGCCGAAGTTACCGGCCAGCGCATGGACAACGCGCAGGCCCAGCCCGATTGGGAGCTGTGCCGCAACCAGCAGCTGCCGTTCTTCGCCCGCCCCGCCGACCCCAGCCTGGCCCTGTGGCGCCTCAGCGTGGCGCAGACGGCGCCAGTGCTGGACCTGCCGTCCAGCCCGCTCATCGAGTGGCACGGCGGCCTGCGCTGGCTGTGGGCGCCGCTGGACGCGGCAGCGCGCTTGCAGGCGGTGGCGCAGGTACACGGCGGAAACGCTACGCTTTTTGTAGCGTCTACCGTATATTCCACGAGGGCTAGAGGCCAGTTTGTCATACAAGATCCGGCGCAGATGGCGATCCAGCGGCGCCTCAAACACAGCCTGGACCCCAAGGGCATCTTCAACCCGCAGCGCCTGTTCCAGGCCTTTTGACCCCATGCAAACCCAGCTCGCCCCCGAATACCAGAACACCCCCGACGGCATCGCCGCCGAGGCCATTCTGCGCAAATGCGTGCACTGCGGCTTTTGCACCGCCACCTGCCCCACCTACCAGCTGCTTGGCGACGAGTTGGACGGCCCGCGGGGCCGCATCTACCTGATGAAGCAGGTGCTCGAAGGCCAGGAGCCCACCCGCAAAACCCAGCAGCACCTGGACCGCTGCACCACCTGCCGCAACTGCGAAAGCACCTGCCCCAGCGGTGTCGACTACGGCCACTTGCTGGACATCGGCCGCAAGCTGGTGGACGCCAAGGTGCCGCGCCCGATGCTGGAGAAGACCGTGCGCTGGGCGTTGAAGGAAGGCATTCCCTCGCCATTGTTTGGCCCGGCCATGGCGCTGGGCCAGCTGGTACGTCCACTGATGCCCGCCGCCCTGCAGGCCAAGGTGCCGCCCAAGCAGGCGTCGGGCATGTACCCGACCCGCACGCACGCACGCAAGGTGCTGATGCTGGCCGGCTGCGCCCAGCCGGCCATGGGGCCCAACATCAACAGTGCCACGGCCCGCGTACTCGACGCCGTCGGCATCCAGACCGTGGTGGCGCCCAAGGCCGGCTGCTGCGGCGCGGTCAAGTTCCATCTGAACGACCAGGAGGGCGGCAAGGACGAGATGCGCGCCAACATCGACGCCTGGTGGCCCTACGTGGAAGATGGCGCTGGTGGTGTCGAAGCCATTGTCATGAACGCCTCGGGCTGCGGCGTCACGGTCAAGGAATACGGCCACATCCTGCACGACGACCCGGCCTATTCCGCCAAGGCGCAGCGCATCAGCGCGCTGACCCAGGACCTGAGCGAACTCCTGCCGCTGATCGTGCAGGCGCTACAGTCCAGCCGGCCGGACCTGGTGCGCCAGATCAGCGCAACGGCGCCGACGCTGGCCTTCCATCCCCCGTGCAGCCTGCAGCACGGGCAGAAGTTGAAGGGTGGCGTGGAGCAGCACCTGGGCGCGTTGGGCTTTGCAATCCGCACCGCAACCAACGAATCGCACCTGTGCTGCGGCTCGGCCGGTACCTTCAGCGTTTTGCAACCGAAGATGGCCTACGCCCTGCGCGACCGCAAGCTGGGTCACCTGGGCGAGCTGCAGCAGGAG
>Ga0066469_1000348_pt1 | contig 13602 bp, 12 predicted proteins | sample LakWasM103_HOW12_2_FD_59579 | JGI IMG/M metagenome (GOLD analysis project Ga0066469, IMG submission 59579) | Freshwater sediment methanotrophic microbial communities from Lake Washington under simulated oxygen tension - Sediment Metagenome 103_HOW12 | ecosystem: Environmental > Aquatic >... | reverse complement strand
AGGGCGCGGCATCGGCGAGCGCCTTGTCGAAGGGGTCTTCCGCCTGGCACGCGAGCGCGGTCTGCGCATCGTGCCCGCTTGCGGCTTCGTCGCCGACTGGGCTCGCCGGCACCCGGAGTTCCATGATGTGCTCGCCGCTCGCGACGGAGCCAGGCGATGATCGACCACGTCTCGGTCGGCACCAACGATATTGCCCGCGCCCGCACTTTCTACGACAGCGTCCTCCGCTGCATCGGTCTGCGGCTGCTGCAGAGCGACGAGCACTCCGCTGATTACGGCGTGGCGAGCATCGTGTTCAGTGTCGAGACGCCGCTCGACGGCCGGCCGGCGACGCGTGGAAACGGTATGCATGTCGCATTCGCGGTCGGGCAGCGCGAACTCGTTGAGGCGTTTCATCGTACGGCCCTCGCCCATGGTGGCCGCGACGCCGGCCAGCCTGGCCTGCGCCCCGAATACGACGCTCACTATTTCGGGGCGTTTGTGTTCGATCCGGACGGCAACAAGATCGAGGCCGTCACCCGCTCATCCCAGTAAAGGAGGAGACCATGCCTGCAAAATCAGCCGCACAGCAGAAGGCCGCGGGCGCCGCCTTGGCGGCCAAGCGCGGCGACATGAAGAAAAGCAAGCTCAAGGGCGCCTCGAAATCGATGGAGGAGTCGATGAGCGAGACCGAGCTGGAGGAAATGGCTTCGACCAAACGCAAGGGAAAGCCTGAGCACGTTTCCAAGCACTGAGCGCGGATGCGCGGAGGCCTCGCCGGGCTGTCGCCCTTGCCTTCGCGCGCGAGGGGGCATCGCCGTGACCGGCGGTCGACCGATCATCTGAACCAAACCCCAAGACGAGGGCAGATCCTTGGCCGGGAAACTGCAAGCCTATCGCGCCAAGCGCGATTTCCGGAAGACGAAGGAGCCGAGCGACGCGACCGCCGTGGCGCCTTCCAACCGCCTGCGCTTCGTCATCCAGAAGCATGATGCGACCCGGCTCCACTATGATCTGCGGCTGGAGCTGGACGGCGTCTTCAAATCCTGGGCCGTGACCAAGGGGCCGTCGCTCGACCCCGCCGACAAGCGTCTTGCAGTGGAGGTCGAGGATCATCCGCTCGCCTATGGCGATTTCGAGGGCACGATCCCGAAGGGGCAATATGGCGGTGGCACGGTTCAGCTCTGGGACCGCGGCTCTTGGGAGCCGGAGGGCAAGCTCAGCCCGCAGCGCCAGCTCGAAAAAGGCGATCTCAAGTTCACGCTCCACGGCGAGCGGCTGCAGGGCAGCTTCGTTCTGGTGCGCATGAAGCACGATCGCGACGGCGGCAAACGCACCAACTGGCTCCTGATCAAGCACCGCGATGAGCATGCGGTCGATGCGGATGGCGATGCCGTCCTCAAGCCCGATGCTTCCGTTGCCTCCGGCCGGACGATGGCTACCATCGCGGCCGGGCGCGGCCGTTCACCCAAACCTTTCCTGCTGGCGAAGCAGGTTGTCGATGCCGATGCCGTCTGGGACAGCAGGAAAGGGCTGGCAGCAGAGGCGCGCGCGGACAAGCCGCCGAAAGCCAAGGTACCCCGCCGGCCTGCGGCGGACGATCTGCCCGATTTTGTTTCGCCTCAGCTTTGCCGGAGTGTCGAGCGCCCGCCGGCGGGGAGTGGCTGGGTCCACGAGATCAAGTTCGACGGCTATCGGATCCAGGCGCGCGTCGCGACCGGCAAGGTCACGCTGAAGACACGCAAAGGCCTCGACTGGACGAAGAAATTCGGCCCCATCGCCGGAGCTTTCAAGAAGCTGCCGGACTGCATCATCGATGGCGAGGTCGTCGCGCTCGATGACCATGGCGCACCCGATTTCGCCGCGCTCCAGGCCGCGCTCTCCGAGGAGAAGACCGAGAACCTCGTCTTCTTCGCCTTCGATCTGCTCTTTCTCGATGGCGAGGACTGGCGCGAGCAGCCCCTTCTCGCCCGCAAGGAGCGGCTTGCAGCACTGCTGCGCGACGCGGCCGATGGCGTCACCTTGCGCTATGTCGAGCATTTCGAGACCGGCGGTGACGCGGTGCTGAAATCCGCCTGCCGCCTCTCGCTGGAAGGCATCGTCTCGAAGCGGGGCGATGCGCCTTATATCTCCGGCCGCAGCGATGGCTGGACCAAGGCCAAATGCCGCGCCGGGCACGAGGTCGTCATCGGCGGTTGGGCGACCACGGCGGGGCAATTCCGCTCGCTGCTCGTCGGCGTCCATCGCGGTCCGCAATTCATCTATATCGGCCGGGTCGGCACCGGCTATGGCGCGAGCAAGGTCGAAAAGCTGCTGCCACGCCTGAAGGGACACGAGGCCGAGGCCTCGCCCTTCACCGGCAAGGGCGCGCCGCTTCGAGCGGCTGGCGTCCATTGGATCGAGCCCGCTCTCGTCGCTGAGATCGAATTCGCCGGCTGGACCGGCGACGGCATGGTCCGGCAGGCCGCCTTCAAGGGCTTGCGGGAGGATAAGCCGGCGGCGGAGGTCGAGACCGAATTGCCGGCGCCACCGGAGAAAGCAGAACCGCCCAAGCCCGCACCGGGGCACGCCGGACGAATCGATGTCCTGGGTGTGCCCCTGTCCAAGCCCGACAAGCCGCTCTGGCCCGATGCCGAGGACGGCAAGCCCGCCACGAAGCTCGACCTTGCGCGCTATTTCGAGGCCGTCGGGTCCTGGCTGCTGCCGCATATCCAGGGCCGGCCCTGTTCGCTGTTGCGCGCACCCGACGGGATCGAGGGCGAGGTCTTCTTTCAGCGTCATGCGGGCCTGGGCACGTCGAGCCTGTTTGAACTCGTGAAGATCTCCGGCGACAAGAAATCCTATCTCCAGATCGACCGGATCGAGACCCTGATAGCGACGGCCCAGATCGGCGGCATCGAACTGCATCCCTGGAACTGCCAGCCCGGAGAGCCGGAGATTCCGGGGCGGCTGGTCTTCGATCTCGACCCGGGACCGGGCGTTTCCTTCGAGGCCGTGGTTGCGGCTGCGAGGTTGATGAAGGAGCGGCTCGACGCGCTCGGCCTCGTCAGCTTCTGCAAGACCACCGGCGGCAAGGGCCTCCATGTCGTGACGCCACTGGCGAAGCCTCGCCGCGGCGGCCCGGACTGGCCGGCAGCCAAGGACTTCGCGCGCCGTGTCTGTGCGGAGATCGCAGCCGACGAGCCGGAGCGCTATGTCGTCAATATGGCCAAGCGCCTGCGCGAGGGGCGCATCTTCCTCGACTATCTCCGCAACGACCGCATGGCGACGGCGGTTGCGCCCTTGTCACCTCGGGCCCGGCCGGGTGCTCATGTCTCGATGCCGCTGACCTGGGCGCAGGTGAAGGCGGGTCTCGATCCCGCCCGGTTCACGATCCGCACTGTTCCGAAGCTGTTGGCCGCCAGCAAGGCCTGGACGGACTATGGCGATGCCGAGCGGCCTCTTGCCGACGCGATCAGGAAGCTCGATCGCGCCTGACCTTGCGGCCTTGCCGGAACGGATCGGCGGGCGACGCGTTTCGCGTCCGATCGGAGACGTGCCCATGGCCCAGCGGACATTCTGGAAAGGCTACCTCAAGCTCTCGCTTGTGACTTGTCCGGTCGCGATGATGCCGGCTCGCTCTGAAAGCGAGAAGGTCCGCTTCCACACGCTCAACCGCAAGACCGGGCACCGCATCCAAAGCCGCTTCGTAGATGCCGTCACCGGCAAGCCGGTGGCCGATGCCGACGAGGTGAAGGGCTATCCGAAGGGCGATGATCACTATGTCATGCTGGAGGATGACGAGCTCGACGCTGTCGCGCTGGACAGCGCGCGCACCATCGATATCGAGCTCTTCGCGCCGCGCGCCTCGGTCGGCTGGATCTGGTACGACACGCCGCATTACCTCGTGCCGGACGGCAAGATCGGCGACGAGGCCTTCGCCGTCATCCGTGAGGCGATGAAATCGACCAAGACGGTCGGCATCTCCCGCGTGGTGCTCTATCGGCGCGAGCGCGCCGTGCTGCTGGAGCCGCGCGACAAGGGCATCGTGCTGTGGACGTTGCGCTATGGCGACGAAGTCCGTGATGAGAAGGATTACTTCGCGGAGATCAAGAAGGCGGAGCCAGAGACCGACATGCGCGCGCTGATGGAAAAGCTGATCACGTCGCGTACCAAGGATTGGTCGCCGGATCTTGCCCAGGACCCGGTTCAGGATGAGTTGCTGGGTCTCATCAAGGCCAAGCAGAAGGGGCGCAAGCCGGCCAGAAAGCTCGCGCCGGTCGCGAGCGAGGGCAATGTCGTCAGCATCATGGATGCGCTCAGGCGAAGCCTCGAACCGCGGAAATAGTCAGCCAGCCTTGCGCCGTGGCTCGGCCTTCGCTGCTGCCTTGCGGGAGAGCTTGCGTTTCGAGGGCAACGTGTCCGCGGATTTTCCGCCCTGGCCTGCCTTTGCACTCTGTCGGAGGGCATCGAGCAGGTTGACGACCTTCCCCTGCTCGGGGCGCTTCACCGGCTTGATCTTCCGGCCCGCGATCTTCGCCTTGACCAGTTCGGCCAGAGCGCTCTCATAGCGGTCGTCGAAGGTTTCGGGGTCGAAGCGGCCGGCCTTGGTGCGGATGATGTGCTCGGCGAGCTCCAGCATCTCGCTCTCGATCTTCAGTTTCCGGATTCCGTCGAAGGCACTCTCGGCCGGGCGAACCTCATAGTCGAAATTGAGGGTCGTCGCGATCATGCCGGCCTCGTGCGGCCGGATCAGGATCGAACGCATTCGCCGAAAGATCACGGTCCGTGCGAGCGCCGCGGTCTCGCGCTTCGCCATGGCGTCGCGGATCAGGCCGAAGGCCTCGGCGGCGACCGGCGTGCTCGGCGTCACGTAATAGGGCCGGTCGAAAAACAGGTCGTCGATCTCGTCGCAGGGTAGGAAGGTCGCCACGTCGAGGGTCTTGTCGCTTTCAGGAATGGCCTCGGCGATCTCATCGGGCTCCAGCACGACGTAGTCGCCATCGCCCCGGTCATAGCCCTTGACCTGGTCTTCATTCTCGACCGCCTTGCCCGTGACCTCGTCGATGAACTGGCGATGGACGCGATTGCCGGTCTTGCGGTTCAGCGTGTGGAAGGAAATGCGTTCGCTGGTCGAAGCAGCCGTGTAGAGCGCCACCGGGCAGGTGACCTCGGCGATCTTGAGGATGCCCTTCCAGATTGCGCGCGGCGCCATCTCTCCAGCCTCGCGTTAGAGTAATGCGTGCGACCGACGAACTGTTCAGCTTCGGCGATGTTCCATTTGAATGGCGGAACGCCTTCAGCAGAGCCGCGACTGTTCGCGAAACTGACGCGGCGTGACGCCTGTCATCCGGCGGAAGGCGCGGCTGAAATGCGCCGGATCGGTGTAGCCGGAGGAAAAGGCGACATCGATGATCCTGCAATCGGTGTCGCGCAGCAGCCTGCTCGCATTCTCGTATCTGACGGTGTCGAGGACGTCGGAGTAGGACAGGCCGAGTTGGGCGAGCCTGCGTTGAAGCGTCCGCGCGCTGAGGCCCGCGATCTCGGCGACGTCAGCAAGAGCGGTTGTTCCCTCGTCGAGATAGGCCGGAAGCATCAGCTTGAGAAGATCGACGATGCTGTAGGCGGACGGGCCGTCCTCATTGTCGCGTGGCAGCGCAAACGAGGCGGTCGAACGGTTCGGGAGGCCGAGCAGCTTGGTCGGCACGCTGATCCAGGCGGCATGCTGGCCCGACAGAAACCGCACATTCGGCCAGCAGGATCGCGTCGCAGGGCTTGGCCCATAAGACGATTCAAAGCCGATCGCTGCCGGCATCCAGTCGGGCTCTGCGAATTGCCTGATGATGTAGACCGAGAAGATGTTCTGGATCCACTGCGCGTGTTTCAGCTGCAGGAGCCATGGCCCGGTGAGCCTGCTGCAGACCCGCACGTGATCCGCCTCATGTTCGATCCACATGCTCAGGATGGTGTCTTCCCCCGACGCCTCATGGCAGGCGTGCCGGAGCGCAACGAGCAGCGTCGGGGAATGCGCGATCAGGGCCCGCGTCTTTTCCCTCATATGCGAGAAATGCAGGCGCTGGGCGGCGAGGAAGCCGAAATCCTCGATACCTTGGCTTCTCTGGGCAGTCTCGACGAAGCGCAGGGCCGGCAGGAGCGGCAGGTAGAGCTCGCTCTTCTCGGCCAGGGACGATGGCAACCGGGACCTCTCCAGGAGCGTCTCCGTCGGTGCGCCGATATCGTCGAGAATGCTGACGAACGGCAGCAGAAACTGGCCGCGCGTCAAAGGGATATCAGCCATCGGATCGCATCGTTGTCAGCTCTTCCTCAGGCGGGTCTCCGGGTGAATCGCACCCCCAGAGTGCAGACTAGCCGTTTGCGGGTGGCGCGAAATGGCAAGACGAGCAGGCTCCCCATGCACCAAATGCTCGCGACGACATGCGCTGGCTGTTTGGCCGCGATCACGGGCCGTAGCGAACCGGAGCGTTCGTGCAGGCGCTGGCAGGGCAGGGGACAGGCAGCAATGTCAGGCGCAACGGCGCGCTATCTCGCTATCGGTTTGATGCCGGCTTGCCTGTGCGGGCCGGCCTGGGCGTCCGATCTCCGGCAGCCCGCCGCGCCACCGACGCCTGTCCTCGCGTCGACACCGAGCTTCTCGGTCACCAGCTATGTCTGGGCGACTGCGATCGACGGCAAAAGCGCGACGCTACCGCCGCTGCCGGCTGCGGATATCAGCCTGCGTTTCCGCGACGTGCTCAAGGAGCTCAACGGCGCGCTGATGGCATCCGCCGAGATGCGCATCGACCGCTGGAGCGTCCTGGTTGACGGGCAGTTCTCGCAAGTGACGACCGGCGGAAATCTGCCCGGTCCCTTCTTTTCCGCGCTGAAGCTGCGCTCGCAGACCACGACTCTGCAGGGCTCCGCCTTCTACCGTGTCCACGAGGACGCGGTCTTTGCGCTGGACGTGGGCGGCGGTATCCGGTTCTGGAATCTCGACACCAAGCTCGAAATCCTGCCCGGACTCGCCAATCTTCGTATCGATCACCGTCAATCGCAGATGTGGGCCGACCCGATCCTCGGCGCCCGCCTCGGAATAAAGCTCGACGGTCCGTGGAGCTTGACGGTGGCGGGCGACATCGGCGGCTTTGGCGTCGGCTCACGCCTGACCTGGCAAGGCCTGGGCAGCGTCAACTACGCCTGGAGCGAGAAGCTGACGCTGAAAGCCGGCTACCGGGCGCTCCATGTCGATTATCGCAGCGGCGGCTTTTCTTACGACGTGACCCAGCACGGACCCGCCGTCGCCGCAACATACCGGTTCTGACCGGGGCTTCACGCGTTCGCGCCATGTCGAGAGGAATAGGAATGTCGATGACCGGGACTGCGGTGCGAGCCGCACATGTTTCCCTGCTGGCATGGCTCGCGCTTTGCGGGCAGGCGCTGGCACAGGCGGGCGAAGCCCAGCCCAAGGTCACCGACCCGCATTTCAAGATCGCGCCGGGCTATCTGAAGCGATCCGACCTGCCGGACAGCCTGGTCCTGCTCGGGCCGCCGCCTACGGCGGAATCGGCTGCGCTCGCCCGGGACGAGGAAGCGCGCAAGACCACAATTCCCTTGCGCAACACCGCGCGCTGGAAGCTCGCGATTACCGATGCCGACCTCGCCTTTCCGCAGGCGGCTGATAATTTCTCCTGTGCGATGGGCGTGAAGATCGACGACCAGCAGACCCCGCGCCTCTACGCGATGATGCAGAAGGTGTTGTCGGATTTCGGCCTCTCCACCTATGGCGTGAAGAACAAGTACAACCGGGTCCGCCCCTTCGTGGTCCACAACGAAGCGACCTGCCGGGCGGATCAGGAGGCCATTCTGCGGAGTGATGGCTCCTACCCCTCCGGTCACACGGCTGCTGGCTGGGGCTGGGCGCTCGTTTTCGCGCAGATCAACCCCGAGCGCTCGAACGAGTTGCTGAAGCGTGGCCTCGAATTCGGGCAGAGCCGCGTGATCTGCGACGCGCATTGGCAGAGCGACGTCGATGCCGGACGGATCATGGGCGCGGCGACCGTCGCACGACTGCAAACCGACCCGACCTTCCTCGCCGATCTCAAGGCCGCGATAGCGGAGGTGAAGGCGGCGAAGGCGAAGCGGGTGCCTTCAGCCTCCGAATGCGCCGTGGAAGCTGCCGCGCTGTCCGCGCAGTAGTGGGCTCGGAACCGGGCATTTCTAGCCGGGCGGATCGTCGCCGACAATCAGTCGAAGCACGGGTGCGGAGCCATTCGGTCCTGCCCGATGAGTACATCGATCAAAGACACCAATGAGGTATCGTTCAATGCGCATGACGTTGGCCTGCAGCCTGAGTTTCCTGGTTCTGGCGCCCTGTGTGGCGTCCGCACAGCCGGTTCCGGTGACCGTCGACAACTTCAAGCGAGCCGAGACCGATTTCTATATGGCCAAAACGGTCGATGCGGGGGCTCTCGGCAAGTTCGTCCATAACAGGACGCCGACGCCGATCGACAAGCAGCCCGTGGTCCGGATGAACCGGGATACGCTCTATTCCCAGGCGGTCTTCGATCTCGACGCCGGCCCGGTGACCATCACTCTTCCCGATGCCGGCAAGCGCTTCGTCTCGATGCAGGTCATCAGCGAAGACCACTACACCCCGATGGTGATCTACAAGCCGGGCCCCACGACGCTCACCAAGGCCAAGGTAGGGACCCGCTATGTGTTCGTTGCGGTTCGCATCCTCGTCGATCCCAACGACGCCAAGGATCTCGCGCAGGTTCACGCCTTGCAGGATGCGCTGAAGGTTCAGCAGAGGTGGGCCGGCAAGTTCGAGGCCCCGAATTGGGATCTGGCTCAGCAGAAGAAGATCCGCGAGGCGCTGGAAACGCTCTCCGCTGCATCAGGCGATTTCAGCAACGCTTTCGGCCCGAAGGGAAAGGTCGATCCGGTCAAGCACCTGCTCGGCACCGCGTCCGGCTGGGGCGGCAACCCCGACAGGGACGCAGCCTACCCCTCGGCGACCCCGGCCAAGAACGACGGCAAGACAGTCTACAAGCTCAGGCTCAAGGACGTCCCCGTCGACGCGTTCTGGTCGATCAGCGTCTATAACGACAAGGGCTTCTTCCAGAAGAACGATTACGACGCCTATTCGGTCAACAGCATCACCGGCAAGAAGAGCGCCGACGGCGCGATCGACATCCAGTTCGGCGGCTGCGACGGCAAGATCGCGAACTGCCTGCCGATCACGCAAGGGTGGAACTACACATTCCGGCTCTACCGGCCCCGTGCCGCGTATCTGAACGGCACGTGGAAGCTGCCGGTGGCGCAGCCTGCATCGTAGAGGGCCACCCGCCCGGGCTGCCGAGGCTGCGGTTCTGTCCCGGCGGTAGGGCCCCTTTCCGCCGGGCACCTAAACACTCTCCACGCTGGGCGACCGCTTGGCGCGGACCGACCGGTGTCGCCGACTTCCAAGCGAGACAGAGATCATGACTGCCGTTTCAGGGACCGACGAAATCGAGGCTGCGGCTGCAGCGCTCCATCGTTTCTCGACGCTGATCGAGAACGGTCTAGCCGCGAGGCTTTCGGGGTGGCAATCGTCCGGCGGGGCCTGGCACGATTTCATCCAGGGGCTTGAGGCCGCTGGTCATAGCCCCATGCTGCTCGCTCTCGGCATTGCAGCGCTTTGCCTGACTGTCGTTGCAACCACGGCAACGGTTGCCAGCGCGATGATCGGGAGATGGAGGGCGCGGCCGCTCCTGTCCGCGACGGCCTGGTTCGCGGCTGCCCTCCTCGTGGTGCTGGCGTCCTGGATCCTGCTGCTGAGCGTCGTCTCCGATCCCGTGCTCCGCCAAGCCTTGCTGAACTGCGTCGTGATCTCGGCCGCAGCGACGATGATATGCGTCCCGCTGGCCACGGGGCGCAGGTCGATCTTCTGGTACTGGCGGCGGGATCTCGCCGTCGCCATCGGAATCGCGTCCGGCGGCCTTGTGATATTGGCCTGTCTGCGCATCTGGAATGCGGCTGATCCGCTCCGCGATCTCTTCGCGACATTCGGAGTGTCTCTGCCGTTCACGGTCCTGGTCTCGGCGGCGTATCTGCGTCATCGCAGGCCGGTGACGAAAGCCCTGTCCTTCGGCAGCAGGCCGGGGTCGTTCCGCCGGAAGCTGGCTTCGATCTGGCCCTGGATCGCGGTCGCGATTGTCACCTTCGCCTTCGCCTTCATCCAGCTTGACCTGACGATCGGACGGCCGACGCGAGGCGGGCTGCTGCTGATCTCGCTTCTTCTCGCTCTTGCCGGCCCGCATCTCGATATCGCCATCGAAAGGCGCGGCTGGGAGGCGGCTCGCTCGCAGGGAGGCGAACTGACAGGCGCGCTGTGGCGGACCTTCCGCATCGTGGTCGCCTCATTGATATTCGCAGTCTTGTCGATCCTTTGGCTTCTGCCCATTCTGGACGTGGGCGGCGTTCCACGAGGGGCTGTCCTGCTGAAGGCGGCCGAGATCCTGATGCTGGTGCTGGTCATCGCCTTCTGCTGGAACTGGGTGGCGATCGTGGCTGCGCGCATCAGGCCTCATGCACCGGGAGACCAGCATGCCACCACCGCAGTGATCGGCACGCGGCTGACGACCGTCGGGCCGCTTCTCGTGGGCCTCACCAAGGCCGCGCTTCTGACGCTGGGGTCTCTGACCGTCCTGGTCATGCTGGGCATCAATGTCTGGCCGCTGATCACCGGTCTCTCGATCTTCGGCCTGGCGATTGGTCTCGGCTCCCAGACGCTGGTCAAGGATGTGGTGGCCGGCCTGTTCTTCCTCGTCGATGACGCTTTCCGCCACGGCGAGTATATCGAGACCTCGGGGGCCAAAGGCACTGTCGAGAGAATTTCGTTGCGCTCGGTCTCCCTGAGGCATCCGCGCGGACCGGTTGCGACGATCCCCTTCGGCCAGATCGGTAAGATCCTGAATTTCAGCCGCGAATGGGTCGTCGAGAAGATGATGTTCCGAGTGGCTTTGGACACCGATGTCGAGGCTGTTCGAAAACTGTTCAAGAAGATCGGGCAGGAGATAGCCGACGATCCCGAACTGAACGTCGATCTCATCGAGCCGTTCAAAAGTCAGGGTATCGCCGCCCTCGAGGAGGGCACGCTGGTGATCCGCGGCAAGTACAAGGCTCGGGCCGGGCGTCAATTCCAGATCCGCAAGGCGATCCTGTCCAAGGTACGGACCACGCTGGCCGAGAACAATATCAAACTGGTCCCCAAACCGCTTCACGTGCCGCAGATGGGCAGTTGAAGTTCAGTCATCTCAAAGCGCGAGGCGCTACAACAGCCTGCCGCAGTTCGTGTGGTCGCCGCGCCTGGCGGATGCAGAAACGAAAAATGCCCCGAAGGAGGTCCGCCGGGGCACTGGCTTTTCGAGCAAAGTGCGAACGGCTAGGTCGGCAAATCGGTGCGACGGTAGAAGTGCCCCTCGAGGAGATCGGGATCGAAGCGAACCTGACACCGGCTTCGCGCAGAATCCGCATCATTGCCCGCGATGCGACCCCGCGCTCTTTCGCCCGCTCCGCTCCGTCCCGGCCTAACTCCGGCAGCCGATTGCCATGGCGAGCAGTGTCCTGTAAGGCACCGGCATCGATCGATCAGGAGCTATCTTGACGTCACGGCGGTCCGGCACCGGTGCGAGAAGGAAGCCCTCCGGCCAGCTTGCCGGCGAGTCGCTGCATCGCGAAGACAAGCTCACGCCCGGCTCGGCGCGGCAATTCGGCCTCGTCATGGCGGTCTTCTTTGCAATTCTGTTTAGCATCGCATTGTGGCGCGGCGCATGGGCCTGGGCGGCGTTCTGGTCCGGTTTCGTCGCACTCTTCAGCTTATCGGCGCTGATCGCACCGCGAACGCTGGACCCGTTGAACCGACTCTGGTTTCGGTTTGGGTTGCTGCTTCACGCCATCGTCAATCCGATCGTGATGGGGCTGATGTTCTTTGTGGTCATCACGCCTATAGGGCTTTTGATGCGCACGCTCGGCAAGCGCCCGATCCCGCTTCGGCCCGACCGGGCGACGGCGAGCTACTGGCTCTCTCGGGAGACGGCGCCAGGCCCGATGACGAAGCAATATTGAAGGACCCGCAGCGATGTCTTTTTTGAGCGAACTCGGCGAGTTCTTGCTCGCCCGTAAGAAGTACTGGCTGATGCCGATCGTATTGCTGATGGCGCTCCTGGGCGGACTCCTCGTTCTGACCAAGGGCTCGGCGATCGCACCCTTTGTCTACACCCTGTTCTAGGGTCGCCGATGCGCATTCTGGGGCTGTCGGCCTACTACCATGACTCGGCCGCCGCGCTCGTGGTCGACGGCCGGCCGTTTGCCGCCGCACAGGAGGAACGCTTTACCCGGGTCAAGCATGACGCTGTTTTTCCAGCGAACGCCGTCCGCTACTGTCTCGCGGAGGCGAACGCGACCCTCTCCGAACTCGATGCCGTGGTGTTCTATGAAAAGCCGTTCCTGAAGTTCGAACGGCTGCTCGAAACCTATCTCTCGATTGCGCCTGCGGGCTTTCGGCAATTCCTCACCGCCATGCCGCTCTGGCTGCGCGAGAAGCTTTTCCAGAAGCGCCTGCTTTCCGACGAGCTCAAAGCCATTGATGCGGGCTTCGATCCGACGCGCCTGCACTTCTGCGAACACCATCTGAGCCATGCGGCGAGCGCGTTCTATCCCTCGCCCTTCGAACGCGCACTGGTCCTGACCCTCGACGGCGTCGGCGAATGGCCGACGACGTCGGTCGCGCTCGGCAAAGGCGCGGCGCTGGATATCGTCAAGGAACTGCACTTCCCGCATTCCCTCGGGCTGCTCTATTCGGCCTTCACGCATTATGCCGGCTTCAAGGTCAATTCCGGCGAATACAAGCTAATGGGGCTTGCTCCCTATGGCACGCCGCGCTTCGCGCAGACCATTCTCGACCAGCTCGTGGACCTGAAGGAGGATGGCAGCTTTCGGCTGGACCAGACCTATTTCAACTATATGGGCGGCTTGACTATGACCAATGCGCGTTTCGAGGCGCTGTTCGGAGAGCCGGCGCGCGGGGCTGAATCGCTGCTGCGCCCCTTCCACATGGATATCGCCGCCTCGATCCAGGCCGTTACGGAAGAGATCATCCTGAAGATGACGCGCGCGCTGTCGGTCGAGACCGGCGAGCAGAACCTTTGCCTCGCCGGCGGCGTCGCGCTCAACTGCGTCGCGAACGGAAAGATTCTGCGCGATGGGCGTTTCAAGAACCTCTGGGTTCAGCCCGCGGCGGGAGACGCCGGCGGCGCGCTCGGGGCCGCGCTTGCGACGCATCACATCCAGTTTGGCGGAGCGCGCGAAACGCCGAAAACGCTTGATGCCATGTCTGGCGCCTATCTCGGCCCTGCTTACGGCCAGTCCGATGTCGAAGCGCGCCTTAGAGCCGTCGGAGCCGTCTTCGAGACGCTCGACGAATACGAGCTTCTCGCCAGGACGGCGGCGGCCCTCGGTGAAGGCCAAGCCGTCGGCTGGTTCCAGGGCAGGATGGAGTTTGGTCCCCGTTCGCTCGGCAATCGCTCGATTCTGGGCGACCCGCGCAGCCCTGCAATGCAGAAGACCCTGAATCTGCGCGTCAAATACCGCGAATCGTTCCGGCCC
>Ga0066469_1000347_pt1 | contig 13609 bp, 12 predicted proteins | sample LakWasM103_HOW12_2_FD_59579 | JGI IMG/M metagenome (GOLD analysis project Ga0066469, IMG submission 59579) | Freshwater sediment methanotrophic microbial communities from Lake Washington under simulated oxygen tension - Sediment Metagenome 103_HOW12 | ecosystem: Environmental > Aquatic >... | reverse complement strand
AGGTTCGCCATGGACGATTTTCTGTTATGCCGTTGAAGGAAAAGGGTCTAAAAGTTTTGATACTGCCAAAGGATTCTGTTTCTCCAACCCGGTAGCAGCGCATACTTTATTACAAAAGATTACCGACACAACAATTCTATATTTAAAAGAAAAAGTAAAAGCCGGTTGCAACGCCATTCAGATTTTTGATTCCTGGGGAGGTATGCTTTCGCCGTTAGATTATCAGGAATTCTCCTGGCAATACATCAACCAAATCGTAGAGGCTTTAGCCGAAGACACCAAAGTTATTGTATTCGGAAAAGGCTGTTGGTTTGCGCTTGGTGATATGGCAAAAAGTAAAGCCTCAGCGCTTGGAGTGGACTGGACATGCTCTGCCCGAAATGCCCGTTATTTATCAGGAGGAAATATTACATTACAAGGAAATTTCGACCCTTCTAGATTGCTTTCTCCTATTCCGACCATCAAAAAAATGGTGCATCAAATGATAGACGAATTTGGCAAAGACAATTATATCGTAAACCTGGGACACGGCATTTTGCCTAATATTCCGGTAGATCATGCTAAAGCATTTATAGAAGCGGTGAAAGAATACAATCAATAATGAAAGACAAGTTCTATCAGTACATACTAAATCTCCAAGACCAAATCACGTCAGCATTAGAAGCAGTCGATGGCGTGGCCAAATTCCGCGAAGATATTTGGGAACGACCTGAAGGCGGTGGCGGAAGAACAAGAGTAATTGAAAATGGAGTCGTTTTCGAAAAAGGTGGCGTCAATATTTCAGCGGTTCACGGCAAATTGCCCGATACCATGCAAAAAATGTTCGGAGTAGGAGAGGCCGATTTCTTCGCCTGCGGATTGAGTTTAGTAATTCATCCGAAGAGTCCAATGGTACCAACCGTTCATGCCAATTGGCGTTATTTTGAAATGTATGACGACAACGGAAACGTAATCAATTCGTGGTTCGGAGGCGGACAGGATTTAACGCCTTACTATTTGTTTCAAGAAGATGCCATTCATTTTCATCAAACCTGCAAAACGGCTTGCGACAAACACAATTCGGAGTTCTATCCAAAATATAAAAAACAATGCGACGCCTATTTTTGGAATGCACATAGAAATGAAGCACGTGGTATTGGCGGTTTGTTCTTTGATTACTGCAAAGCCACTGATGAAATGAAAATGGAAGATTGGTACAACTTTGTGACCGAAGTTGGTAACAGTTTCTGTCAAGCTTATGTTCCAATAGTAGAAAAAAGAAAAGAGTTGTCGTATTCAGCCGAACAAAAAAACTGGCAGGAAATCCGCCGCGGCCGTTACGTCGAATTCAATTTGGTACACGACAAAGGCACACTATTCGGCTTAAAAACCAACGGTCGAATCGAATCGATTTTGATGAGTTTACCACCACACGTGCAATGGGTATACGACCATCACCCGATTGCCGGAAGCGAAGAAGAAAAATTAATTAAAGTACTAACAAATCCAATTGATTGGGTTTAAAATATAAAGCATATGTTCCCGTTACAAAGAGGAAGAAGATTAAGAACAACAGAAGCTATAAGAAGTATGTCAGAGAAACTACACTTTCGCCAAGCGACTTTATGTTTCCCATGTTCATCGCCGAAGGCGAAAACTATTCATTCGAAATCCCATCGATGCCGGGCATTTTCCGTCGTTCGATTGATTTAACGGTGGAAGAAGTAAAAGAATTATTTGCTATAGGAATCCGTGCCGTAAACATTTATGTAAAGGTTGACGAATCCCTAAAAGACAACACTGGCAAAGAAGCCTGGAATCCCAACGGACTAATGCAACGTGCCATCAAAGCCATCAAAACCGCTTGCCCGGAAATGATAGTGATGCCTGATGTGGCTTTAGACCCTTACTCGATTTACGGTCACGACGGTATCATCGAAAACGGAGATATTGCCAACGATGCTACCAACGATGCTTTAGTAAAAATGGCTGTTTCTCATGCCCAAGCCGGAGCCGATTTCGTGGCACCAAGCGACATGATGGACGGACGCGTTTTAAGATTGCGCCAAGGTTTAGACGCAGCCGGTTTTTCCAATGTGGGCATTATGAGTTATTCGGCTAAATATGCTTCGGCATTTTACGGCCCGTTCCGCGATGCGTTGGACAGTGCACCAAGAGAAGCGGATGTAGTGGTTCCGAAAGACAAAAAAACCTACCAAATGGACTATGCCAACCGCCTCGAAGCCATCAAAGAAGCTTTAATGGATGTAGAAGAAGGTGCCGATATGGTCATGGTAAAACCCGGAATTGCGTATTTGGATATTGTTCGCGAAGTGAAAAACGCCGTGAATGTTCCCGTGACGGTTTTCCACGTTTCGGGCGAATATGCTATGATTAAAGCAGCTTCCGAAAGAGGCTGGCTCGACCACGACAAAATCATGATGGAGCAGTTGATGTGTATTAAACGCGCCGGAGCCAGTTTGATTTCCACCTACTTTGCCAAAGAAGCTGCCATTTTGTTAAACCAAAAATAGGAGCGAAAGGTTCGGGATTTATCAGTAATCCATTTTCCCGCTGTCCGCACTACACGGTATTCACTGCCATCGGGGCTAAAGAGGAATAGTATTGAATTTTTGTAAACATGAAAAACACATATTTAGCACTAATCATAATCCTTTGTACATTAGTTTCCTGCAAAAAAGAAAGTCAGGAAAATTCAGGAAACCCAGAGGATAAAACAACAACAAAGGTGTCGGGACAAGAACTCTTTGAAGGAGTAGGTAATTGCACCGCCTGTCACAAACCCGACCAAAAAATCATCGGGCCAAGCCTGCAGGAAATTGCCAAAATCTATAAAGAAAAAGACGGCAGTATTGTAGCTTTTCTACAGGAACAAAGCGACCCCATTGTCGATCCTTCCCAATACGAAGTCATGAAAACCAACTTTGCCATCACCAAAAGCATGAGCGAAGCCGAATTAAAAGCACTGGAAGAGTATATCCGCGGTTTTTCTAAATAATTTCTTTGTGCCTTTTGGGGTTAAATTAAGTAACTTTATCTCATGGAAACAGCTTTCATCAAAACGCCTCTGGGAACTGCCAAAATTGTTGGCGACGAGAACGGCATTACTGTAATTTCCATCTTGAGCGAAGGAGAAGTTTCTACAACTATTCCAACAGTTTTACAAGAAGCCATTACCCAACTCAACGATTATTTTGAAGGAAACCGAAATGAGTTTAACTTTAAAATGAATCCTTCCGGTACTGATTTTCAACAAAAAGTATGGCAGGAATTAGTGAATATTCCGTTTGGAAAAACCATGTCCTATCTCGATTTATCCAAAAAACTGGGCGATGTCAAAGCTATACGTGCGGTGGCTTCCGCCAATGGTAAAAATCCGTTGTGGATAGTTGTTCCCTGTCACCGGGTTATCGGTACAGATGGTTCGTTAACCGGTTACGCCGGCGGACTTTGGCGGAAAAAATGGTTATTAGAACACGAAAACCCAAGCGCGCAACAATCACTTTTTTAACCTTTTTCTTTCATATTTAAAAGGAATTAATTACTTTTAAAGTCGGTTAATTCCTAAAATTATACGTCATGATTGAAAAGATAAATCTCAATAACATACTTTTTCTAGATATTGAAACTGTTCCCGAGGAGGAGAACTTCAATGCGTTGGATAACGACATGAAAACGCTTTGGGAACAAAAAACCCAGTACCAAAGACGCGAAGAATACACTCCCGAAGATTTTTATGACCGTGCCGGCATTTGGGCTGAGTTTGGGAAAATCGTTTGTATATCTGTGGGCTATTTTGCCAATAAAGAAGATATTCGAAATTTCAGAGTCACGTCGTTTTTTGGTGAAGAAAAAAAGATACTAAAAGATTTTTCGGCTTTGCTTGATAATCATTTCAACCAGGCACAGCATGTATTGTGTGGCCACAATGCCAAAGAATTCGACATTCCGTTCCTGGCAAGACGAATGATTATCAATCAAATTGCGATTCCCAATAAGCTGAATTTATTCGGTAAAAAACCTTGGGAAATTCCGCATTTAGATACTTTAGAGTTATGGAAGTTCGGGGACTATAAACATTTTACTTCCTTAAAATTATTGACCAAAATTTTAGGCATTCCATCCCCAAAAGGCGATATAGATGGCAGTCAGGTGGCACATGTTTTTTATGTTGAAAAAGATATTGACCGAATCGTAACTTATTGCGAAAAAGATGTAATTGCCGTGGCCCAAATTTTCCTTCGCCTCAGAAGAGAGGATTTATTGATTGACGACGAAATTATACATGTATAAAAAAGGCTTCCAATCGGAAGCCTTTTCTTTTTCATAGCAAAGAATATCTTATTTATTTAAAATCACTTTTTTAGTGGTTTTGTTGCCTCCGTTTTCAATGGAAAGCAGGTAAACGCCTTCTTGTAAATTTTCGATATTGAAGACTTCGTTCGAAGCCGTTGTTTCTTTGGTAAGAATGGCTCTTCCCTGAATATCGTGTAATGTCAAAGTAGTTTTGCCTTTCAATTCCGTTAAGTTTACATTGATAATCCCTTTAGTTGGATTTGGATAGATGGTGATATTGGTCTGAAAGTTATCCTGAATTCCAAGGAGGGAAGGTGTCACATGACAAACATCAATGCGAAAGGCATTAATGCTACCACCATCGCCATTATACGGGTCATCAACATATAGCGTCCAAACACCATCAGCCGGTAAAGAATTTAAAGAACTAAGAGAATCAAAAGGAAGAATTGCTCCGGAAATTGAAGGAGTGCCACTGCAAGCTGGTTCACTACCAGAATCATCCATAGTACAACTGATGTTGTCATTATCTCCGCAAGGCTCTTTAAGCAAAGTAATAATAGGACTACCTATAGTCGCAGGACCAATTAAAGATATCGTCATATCTTGAACATAAGTATGTGTAATATCCATGAATACATTCAAGTCACCTATGTTATAGCCGCCGGTAATGGTTACTGGAACACTGGCTGAAGAGCCCGAAACGTTCGCAATTGCCGCATTTGAAAAATCAGTTGCGGTAAATGAACCTTCATTACAAACGATGATTCCGGTGTCAAAATAATTAACTGTGGTCGATTCTGATAAACCATTACCACAACGGTTGGTTGGTATCACACGCCAGTAATATCGGGTTTCCTGATAGAGTCCCGAAACTATATAAGATGTATTAGTCGTATTAGTATTGACCAAGATATTGGTAAAGGCTGATGAGTCAGCTACCTGTACAGTATATCTTTCTGCATTGGTCTGGCTTTGCCATTGCAGATTTACTGATGTAGAAAGCGCTGATTGTGCTTGAATTGGCGACGTCAAAATCACGTTTTGGAAAGTTGAATTGTAAATTCGTAAAGTCTTAAATCGGGTCTCAGTTTCCGTGGCACTAGTTCCTTTAATTCCGATGATATATTCTCCCGGAGCCACATTTGTTAAGCCTGATATTGTCATAGTAACCGTGCCATTGGCACTTAAGGATGGATTGTTAAAACTAGCTACGGCACCCGCAGGTAGATTCACCGCACTAAAAGTTGTTGTCCCGGTACCATTCTGTTTGTAATTAAAACCAAAAGAAGGCGTTTGACTGGCACAAGCAATAACATCTGATGTATTGGGAACAAGGGAGAAATTTGATGTAATTCCGGTTACTACTAAAGCATAGTTTTGATTTCCAGCCTCTAATGTTCCTTTGTGGGTGATTGTGATGGTATAATCACCGGCTGCCGGGGCATCTATTTTAACTAACTCCACATTATCTACAGCATTGTCTCCATCTCTTATTGCTGGATTACTAGGTGTCACAGGATCCAATTTCCATGGATAGTAGGTGCTGCTGTTTCTTGTTATTCGGATATCGAGGTCATTAACCAACGCTGGGGTGGAATTGTTATTACCCAGATCTCCCAAGTTAGCCAATCCGGGAATATCTGTCCAAGTAATTGAAGCTTTAAGCGGGGTAGTGCCATCTGATTTTACAGTCATAGTATAGGTTTGACCTTGTACTAATTTTTCTTCTGAAACCCAAGATATCAGTCCGTTTCCGGTTAAGGTTTCAGCCGCTTTTTTGGCGTTGAGTAAGCCCCAACCAAAAATAGGATCCGGCCCAACATCTCCGGCATCATCAGCGGTATGACATGCCAGCCCTTTTAGGGTAGCCGCTTTCATGAAGCCATTCGTCAGATTCTTATAATGTTGCTGTAATAACAATAGTGTTCCGGCTACATTAGGAGAGGCCATAGAGGTACCACTAAGCGAAGCTGTTGCGGTATCACTGGAACTTCCGGTTGATGTCAAATCGGTGCCATTTCCGGTTATATCTGGTTTGATTCTCCTATCATCAGTAGGACCTTGACTACTTGAACCATTAATAAAAACGCTTGTCAGTGTTCCATCGGCAGCTACTATAGCATCCTGAGCATTTGCTACAACTAAGTTGTTTTTACAGGTTTTATTGCCGTTGAGTTTATCATAACCGGGAGCTATTGGGTTGAGATTATCATCGTTAAAGCCATCGTTTCCTCCTGCTGCTACCATCAGATAATAAGGAGAAAGATAAGCCACTTCATCCCAGTCACGGGCATCAAACGAGTAAGCTCCGATATACCATGAAGGTAATGGGGTTCCGTTATTGGTTAGTGGTGTACCATAGGAATGATTGGAAATGAGCATTCCCAGTGGGACTTCATTTAATACTTCAGACTTATCGTTCGTCCATTCAAATGTTCGTGCACTAGCCTGATAGGCCATTCCTTTGGTGGCAGCTTGGGCATTGGAAGCCATAATAGTTCCCGTGACGTGAGTTGAATGTACTATATAAGAAGTACTTGTTGGCTCATCAATTACACTTACTCTACCCGAAAATAAATTGTGTGAAGCTCTAACTGTTCCACCGTCCCAAACCCGGGCTATCATTCCTTGTCCGTTTAATGTTAAACCCAGAGAACCACCTGTATTCAGATGATTAGCACGGGTAGATTTAGCCGCATTGGCATTAGTTGTGGCGTAATAAATGGGGAATCCAGTCGGTGCTAACTTCATTAATTCAATTATTGAACCGTCAGGATTTACAGTTCGGATAGGCAGGTTGTGCTCACGGGCGTAAGCTATTGCCTTTTGTTTTTCTGCGTCTTCTTTCTTTTTGAAAAAGGCTTGTCTATCCTTTATCTTATCTAAATCATAAGCTGCGACAATCTGCTTTGTATCTGCTGCATTTTGGGCGACCATCGATAAAGGGAAAATAAAAAAAAGAAAGAGTAGTAGGTAAATCTTTTTCATTGAAGCTTTGGTTATTTTTCTATAGAAAGCAAATATATAAATCATTATTTTTCTCGGTATGAATATTTGCTTAAGATTTGATTTTAGGTTAACTATTGATTATAAACAGAATAAATAAAACATTTTTTAAGGAATATACCCTAAATAATGTTGTCCAACCGGAACCTTCTTAGCTTAAAAAATATTTCATTACAAAAGTGATAAATGTTACATTTACCAAAAAAAGGATTATGGTATTAAGTAGATTTTGGTTAGCTATTTTCGTTTCTTCCATCGTTTTTGTTGTAGTTAGTTTAGTTACGTCAAATAGTTACTCTGTGGATTTTATTTTGAACGGAAAAAAAGATGATCCTATACTGATTTCCGAAAAATACCTCAATCAGGTGCCTAAGTTTGTTATGGACAGCATCGAAAAAGCACCCGAGCAAACGATGGTTATCGACAGAGACACCCTAAATGCCGACACCACTTATGTTTACAAAAGCAAAACAGTAAAAGTCTACAGCGGTGTTCAAAAATCCGACGGTTTATTGCCAACGTGTAAAAACAGTTTGATGGATTTAATCCTGCCATTGATAGCTTATTTAGCTTTTTTCTGTGGATTAATGGAGCTGTTAATCGTTTCAGGAGCTTCCGAAAAACTGGCAAAATTACTAAGTCCGGTGTTTGCCAAAGTATTTCCAACGATTCCCAAAAATCACGAATCCATTTCTTATATGACCCTGAATTTTGCTGCTAACTTCCTTGGTTTGGATTCAGCCGCCACACCATTCGGACTAAAAGCCATGCAAAGTTTACAGGAATTGAATCCCGAGAAAGACCGGGCCAGCGACGCCCAAATCATGTTCATGTGTTTGCATGCTGCCGGATTAACCTTAATTCCAACCTCCATCATAGGGTACCGTGCTGCCGAAAATGCCGCCAATCCCGCCGATGTAATGTTGCCGTGTATTATCACTTCGTTTATCGGAACGATTGCCGCCTTTTTAATTGTGGGCATTCGCCAAAAAGTAAACTTCAAAAGTGCTTCCTTACTCGTAGCACTCATGGCCGTTATTGGTGCTATCGTTGGATTATTGTTTTATATTAATCGATTGGACTTAATTGGTAAAAATGCCTTCACCTCTAATCTTTCCGGACTAATGCTCGTGGCGATTATTGGTTTTACACTGGTGTTCTCTTTCATTCATGAGAAAAAGTTTGTTGCCAAAAACACTACTATTTTTGATTCTTTCGTTACCGGAGCCAACAATGGTTTACAAACCGGAGTCAAGATTTTCCCATATGTGTTGGGAATGCTAGTCGCTATCTCATTCTTCCGAAACAGTGGGTTGTTTGAAATCATCAGCAACGGACTTTCCTTTATCTTCTCCAATATCGGCGTGAGCAAACAAATTACGGATTCCTTGCCGGTAGCCATGTTGCGACCATTCAGTTCAGGTGGTTCACGAGGATTTATGATTGACTCGATGCGTAGTTTCGGTCCCGATTCGTTTACCGGAAGACTAAGTTGTATTTTCCAATGCAGTGCCGAAACGACTTTTTATGTGATAGCCGTCTACTTTGGTTCTATCAATGTTAAAAATACCCGTTACACTTTAAGCACCATGCTTTTGGTTGACTTGGTTTGTGTGATTACCGCGATTTTTGTGGCGAGCTGGTTTTTTTAAATAGCATAGCATGTATTTATTTAATAATTTAATTTGTCATTTTGTTGGCAATAGTATAATGTGGTTATATTATGGAGGTAAAAAATCTATCGATGAAGTTTGTCAAAAAGACAATTCGATTTTAGGATTTATAACTATAATTATTTCTGCGTTAATTGGTTTAGGTTTTAAGACATAATTTTAAATAAAATCCCATCATATCTTTAACTTTGCATTTCAAAAATTTATTAATTCAATGGACTTTATATACCAAGATCCGTATCCAATTCTCAAAGACGATACACTATACAAAAAAATCACTTCAGACTACGTTAAAGTAGAAGTATTAGGCGACCGCGAAATTTTAACCGTTGATCCCAAAGGCTTAGAATTATTGGCCGAAGAAGCGTTAAACGATGTCTCGTTCATGCTGCGCTCCGCCCATTTACAAAAACTAAAAAACATCATTGACGATCCTGAAGCAACGGATAACGACCGCTTTGTGGCGTATAATTTATTGCAAAATGCCGCTGTGGCTGTAGAAGGGCAATTGCCTTCTTGTCAGGATACCGGAACGGCGATTGTGATGGCCAAAAAAGGCGAAAACGTATACACCGGTGCCGATGACGGCGAGTGGTTATCGAAAGGAATTTTCAATACCTACCAAAAACGCAACTTACGCTATTCGCAAATAGTGCCGATTTCGATGTTTGAAGAAAAGAACTCAGGCTCTAATTTACCGGCTCAGATTGATATTTATGCCAAAAAAGGAAGTTCGTATGAGTTCTTGTTTTTAGCCAAAGGAGGAGGAAGTGCGAACAAAACATTTTTATATCAAAAGACAAAATCGCTGTTGAACGACAAATCCATGGAGGAATTCATCCGTGAAAAAATAAAAGATTTAGGCACTTCGGCTTGTCTGCCGTACCACTTGGCTTTAGTCATTGGCGGTACTTCTGCGGAAGCGAATTTAGCCGCTGTAAAAAAAGCATCAGCCGGTTATTTTGATAATTTACCAACCTCAGGAAACATGTCAGGTCAGGCATTTCGTGATTTAGAGTGGGAGAAAAGGGTATTAAAAATCTGCCAGGAAAGTGCCATTGGGGCTCAGTTTGGCGGAAAGTATTTTGCTCACGATGTGCGCGTGATTCGTTTGCCGCGTCATGCTGCTTCTTGTCCGGTTGGACTTGGTGTTTCCTGTTCTGCGGATAGAAACATTAAAGGGAAAATCACCAAAGACGGTATTTTTGTAGAGCAATTAGAAACCAATCCGAAGCAATTTTTGCCGGCCACGCCACCGCATTTAGAAGCGCCGGTTGATGTGGATTTGAACCGACCAATGAAGGAAATTCTGGCTGAATTATCTAAATACCCCATCAAAACCCGCTTGAAATTAAACGGAACTTTAATCGTAGCACGCGACATTGCCCACGCCAAAATAAAAGAATTATTAGATGCCGGAAAACCAATGCCGGAGTATTTCAAAAATCATCCGGTATATTATGCCGGGCCAGCCAAAACTCCGGACGGTATGCCATCAGGAAGTTTCGGGCCAACTACAGCCGGGCGTATGGATGTGTATGTAGAAGAATTTCAAAAACATGGCGGCAGCATGATTATGCTCGCTAAAGGCAACCGCACCAAAGAAGTAATGGAAGCCTGTAAAACCTACGGTGGATTCTATTTAGGGTCTGTTGGAGGCCCTGCCGCGATTTTGGCACAGGACAATATTTTAAAAGTGGAGGTAGTTGATTTTGAAGAATTGGGCATGGAAGCCGTTCGTAAAATTACCGTGAAAGATTTCCCGGCCTTTATTATTACTGATGACAAAGGAAATGATTTCTTTGCCAATTTATAAACTATGGTATTCACAGAAACATTTACAACATTCTATACTAAGGTTAAAGAAAGTTTAGCCGATGGAACTTTTGCCAAACTAACGTTTGCCAAAACCATTGGAAATACTGATTTGATGAACATTTACATCCGTCCGGTAGTAGAAGACGGCGTTTTGCAATTAGAACTTAAATTTAAATTTCAACAGGAAGAAATAGTAGAGTTTTATTCGATAGACGCTGCCTTTGACCGATTGCTGCCTTTTATCAATAATCCGTTTTCGTCCGTAATTTTGTTTACCACCGAATTTGATTTGGTCTACAAACTGAACAAGAAAAAGGCCGTTAGCATTACCAATCAAGAGCCTACTTTTGGAAATGCTTCACCCGTGATTTTGGAGTATTTGGCATCAAAAAAGTAAGTACAGCTTATTCATAAAAAAACCACAAAATTCAATGGAGTTTTGTGGTTTTCTGTTTTATATCGATAGGGATTAAATCACCATTTCCGGAATGTCTCCTTCAATAATCAACTCCGCTTCAGTTGAAGCAATGATGTGTTCAACAGTTACACCCGGAGCACGCTCCAGCAGTTTGAATCCTTTGGGTGTGATTTCCATTACGGCCAATTCGGTTACTACTTTTTTCACGCAGCCTACGCCTGTTAGCGGTAAGGTACATTTTTTCAGAATCTTGCTTTCGCCGGCTTTGTTTACGTGCATCATGGCTACAATAATGTTTTCGGCAGAAGCCACTAAATCCATAGCGCCTCCCATACCTTTTACCATTTTGCCCGGAATTTTCCAGTTGGCAATATCACCGTTTTCGGCTACTTCCATAGCGCCCAGGATGGTTAAATCTACTTTCTGACTGCGAATCATCCCAAAGCTGAAAGCCGAGTCAAAGAAACTCGCGCCCGGCAAAGTAGTGATGGTTTGTTTTCCGGCATTGATTAAGTCGGCATCTTCTTCTCCCTCGTAAGGGAAAGGACCCATGCCCAATACGCCATTCTCGCTTTGAAATTCTACTGAAATGTCGTGACGGACATAATTGGCCACCAATGTTGGAATGCCAATACCAAGGTTGACAAAGTATTTGTCTTTTACTTCTTTCGCAATTCGTTTTGCGATATCTTCTTTTGTTAACATATTTGATGATTTGAAAATTTGAAAATTTGAAAATTAAGACTTCTTGCTAGAGGATATAATTTTTGAAATAATCAAATGGATGGATTGTAACTCTTTTATAAGGTCTGCACTGGGTGTAGGATAGAAATCGGATTGCTCACATAGGTCTAACCAATAACTCAATTCATCAGCTTCTTTTGCGGAAATTTTAAATTTATGAATAAAATCGGCTTTGCTTTCCGCATTTTGTGCCTCTCTTATATTAGCTCCGATAGAAGTCCCGCTTCTGAAAATTTGCGAAGCCATTTCAAAACGGTTAGTTTGACGAATTTCTTCAGAATAAGCAATGATTTTTAAAGCAAACTCAAAAGTTAGTTTCACTATTAAATTGTCTTTATCATTTCTCATCTTCAAATTTTCAAATTAACACATTTTCAAATTTACCGTTGTCTCACGGTACGTTGTTCAATACGTTTTTCAAACTTTTCTCCTTTAAAGATGCGTTGCACCATAATCCCCGGAATGTGAATTTGATTAGGGTCTAAAGTCCCGGCAGGTACTAATTCTTCCACTTCAGCTATCGTTATTTTTCCGGCTCCGGCCATGCAGGGATTGAAGTTGCGGGCGGTTCCTTTGAAAATTAAGTTTCCGGCTTCGTCGCCTTTCCAGGCTTTTACTATCGAGAAATCAGCTTTATAGGCCAGTTCCATGATGTGCATTTTACCATTAAATTCGCGTACTTCTTTGCCTTCGGCTACTTCGGTGCCATAGCCGGCAGGGGTGAAGAAAGCAGGAATTCCGGCTTGTGCGGCGCGACACTTTTCGGCTAAGGTTCCTTGTGGAGTTAGTTCTACATCTAATTCACCTGAAAGCATCTGGCGTTCAAATTCGGCATTTTCGCCCACATAGGACGATATCATTTTTTTGATTTGTCGTTTTTGAAGCAACAAGCCCAAACCGAAATCATCTACACCGGCATTGTTAGAAATGCAGGTTAGTCCGGTTGTGCCTTTGTTTACCAGCTCGGCAATGCTGTTTTCGGGGATACCACAAAGGCCAAAACCGCCCAGCATGATGGTCATGTTGTCCTCAATGCCTTGCAGCGCTTCGTGTACAGAGTTTACTTTTTTGTTAATCATAACGCGTGTTATCGTTGGTGTGTTTGTGGCGTAAATTTAGGAATTTAATAGGGAATGAGGAAGGGTTTGTAGTAAAGAAAAACGCGGAAAGAGAAGTGCTTATTCTTATGGTGAAATTTGTTAATACCAACATTATGGTAAGGTTGTCAAGATTACTTTTATAACTGATACGGTTTAGCGGATACTCTAGTCAGGACCGGGCTGTAAATTTACCGCGGTAACTCAATCAATTTACCGCGGTAACTTCACTAATTTACCGCGGTAAATTTAAAAGCCGGTCAGGAAGAGATAAATTGCCAGTCCTGATGATTTCTTTAACGAATGGGGAATTCTTTATATTTCTATTCTAAAAGTATCATACCATATACTCTTTGAAACAGAAAACCCCCGCTAGTTATGGCGGGGGTTTTTATATTTAAAACGAATCAGGATGTATTACAACCCAAACTCATCGGGGTTTTGTTCTTCTTCTTCGGTGGGGACTGCGTTCGAGTCGACTTCTACTTTTTTGCGTTCATAGCAGTCTACTTTTATCGACAGGTTATCCGGTCGTTGGAAGGCATCTTTAGAGA
>Ga0066469_1000325_pt1 | contig 14330 bp, 12 predicted proteins | sample LakWasM103_HOW12_2_FD_59579 | JGI IMG/M metagenome (GOLD analysis project Ga0066469, IMG submission 59579) | Freshwater sediment methanotrophic microbial communities from Lake Washington under simulated oxygen tension - Sediment Metagenome 103_HOW12 | ecosystem: Environmental > Aquatic >... | reverse complement strand
TGATTTCCTCGGCACCCAGCGGTTCGCCGTGGGCCTTGGCGGTGTTGGCGCGGTTCGGGCTGCCCTTGCCGATGTGGGTCTTGCAGATGACCAGTGTGGGGCGGTCGCTGGTTTTCTTGGCTTCCGCAATCGCGGTGGACACGGCGGTCACGTCATGGCCATCGATGGGGCCGATGACGTTCCAGCCATAGGCCACAAAGCGCTGGGCCGTGTTGTCGATGAACCAGGGTGCGACCTGGCCGTCAATGGAGATGCCGTTGTCGTCATACAGTGCGATCAGCTTGCCCAGCTTCCAGGCGCCGGCCAGTGCGGCGGCTTCGTGGCTGATGCCTTCCATCAGGCAACCGTCACCCATGAAGACGTAGGTGTGGTGGTCGACGACCGCATAGCCTTCGCGGTTGAATTCGCTGGCCAAGAGCTTCTCGGCCAATGCCATGCCGACCGCATTGGTCAGGCCCTGGCCCAGCGGGCCGGTGGTGGTTTCCACGCCGGGGGTGATGCCGGCTTCGGGGTGGCCGGCGGTCTTGCTGTGCAGCTGGCGGAAATTTTTCAATTCACCCATCGGCAGCTTGTAGCCGGTCAGGTGCAACAACGCGTAAATCAGCATGGAGCCGTGGCCGTTGGACAGCACAAAGCGGTCGCGGTTCAGCCACTGGGGGTTGCTGGGGTTGTGGCTCAGGTGCTGTCCCCACAAGGCCACTGCCATGTCGGCCATGCCCATGGGTGCGCCGGGGTGGCCAGAGTTGGCGGCCTGAACGGCGTCCATTGCGAGGGCACGGATGGCATTGGCCATTTGCTGGGTGTTGGGGGTGGTGGCCATGGGCTGGGCGACTCCGGGTAAGGTGGGGACTGGGGAAAACCCGGTATTTTACTTGGCGGCGCTGGGCACCCAAAATAATCTACAGTCGCGTCTATGCAAGGCCTGCACCTTACCGCTGATCTGACCCATTGCCGATGCGATGCCATCTGGTTGACCGACGCGCCACGCCTGCTCGATCAATGTGTGCAGCAGGTGCTGGAGGCGGGCCTGCAACCGGTGAACCATCTGGCCCATGCCTTCCCGGCCACGGAGCACGGCCCGGGCGGGGTCACCGCCACGGTGCTGCTGGCCGAATCCCACCTTTGCGTGCACACCTGGCCCGAGCAGGCCGGGGTCACGGTGGATGTGTATGTGTGCAATTTTGGCGCCGACCACTCGGCCAAGGCGCATGCGTTGATGGACGCGTTGATCGCGCTGTTTGCACCCGGGCAGGTGCTGCGCCAGGCGCTGCAGCGGGGTGGTGTTGCGCCCGACTGACCTTTGGATTGACTTACCGGTCTGCTATATCTGCGCGTAACGCCCAGCAGCGTCGCCACCACTCCGCAGATGTAATGGGCTCGGCCGTTTGGGTCGCTGCTAATTCAATTTCATTTTCCTGATTCAGCGTTTGGCAGAAGTGGGATAAATTTCGTATCCGACGTTGTACTTAGACAGCCAGGTTCGTAAGACCGGGGGCTCGTCCTTTGATTTCTTGACTTGTGGCGTTAGCACATACAGGTATAGCTGTCGACCATCAATCACAAAGGTTAGAGCATGGTCCTTCATATCGCGGGGAAGCCGTTCACGCAGGTCAACTCTGTCTTCCAATACCTCACCGGTGGCTTTGATTCGCCACTTCACGTACATGAATTCGCCAATGGGCATCGGGCCGTTGACTCCCTTCCTGGCGCCCAATGATCTCTCTCCCTTGTAAAGGGAGTCATCACGATTTATAAGGCTGTTTCGAGTTGCAAAATACTTGTCTCCGTAGCTGTACTCCAGCAGGTCAATCGTCTTCGCCCAGCCATCGTATTGGCCGTCAAACGAGAAATCATGCGATACCTGCCGTACGCCCGTCGCGCAGGCCGCGAGCATCAATATCACCGCCAACACCACTGCTGCCGTGAACCTGGTGAACATGGATGAGTTCTTTGTTTTCCACATGACTGTCATCGCTTTCAAACTCGTGTGGGTTGAAGCGGGGTGTGGCCGCTGAACAGTATTGAAATCACTTCGACTCGGCGTTGAGTGTTGGCAAAAAGGCCTTCCTGAGGTCAATCTGAATTCGACTAGCGCAGGGCTTGAAGCCGAAGCCGAACATCATCAAACCTGAGTGCCCGCCCGTCGCCGGCGCGCCGAACACATGCACCTCGTAGCCAAACCACTGTCCACCAAGTTCGGCCAGCTCCTGTGAAGTCGGCCTTCGGTTGGAAGTGCGCACGCTCATGGGCCGGAACAGATAGCCGGGTTGATTTTCGAAGGCCTTTTGCACATCAACCGGGGTGATACATAGTTCTTCTGCGGCCCTGCCCATCTTGCAGTGGGCACGATATGCAGCTGAACCTTCACCCAAAATAAGACACTCTGGATCAGAAGTCAGGCCTGAAATAGACAGCTTTTTTTGTTTGGAAACCTCACCCTGGGTAGAAACATAGCTTCTTCCATATACACCTAGAATTTTGCTGCTGACCCCGAAGTTTGTCAGAGCATGGTCCTTCCGAAAGGAAGTTGACCATACGGTTGAGTCCCCGCCAGGATTCTTTTTACTTTCGATGCTGGATGACGGCAACGTCGAGCCCAGCCAGCCATTCACATAAGCCACCCAGTCATCCGACTCCGCCGCCACATAGTCCTTGATACCCTGCAACAACAGACTCACACGGGCTTCATGCTCGGGTGTGCGCTCAGGCACGTACTTCGGGCTGGGATAGCTCTGGGTCGTCCAGGCGGAGTCCAGATCAGAGCAGGCCTCAAAGTACGCGCTGTCCTTGGATACATCGGGCAACTGCGATACCGCGATCCATGGCACCTTGGTATCAGGTGTAACCGGGGAGCATTGCAGACGACTGGGGATCGTATTCACACGCACCGGGCTGTCGTTGCGCGGCGTGACTGGCTCCGCATACACAATGCATGTCCCCATCAGAAGACTGATTGCACAGATAGCCGACGTCCATCCAGTGGGAACGATAAGCTGACTGCGCGTCATGCGTAACCGACCCATGCGTGATGGTGCGGGAGACGCATGCTGTCCGGTCATTGAAATGACCACAAACTTTCAGGCCAGCGCATCATGCAGCGCGACAAACTCCTGCGTCAACAGATGGCCGGGGTCCAGAAAAATCATCGGCGTGGACTGCTCGTGCGATTCGCGGATGCGCACCGACGAGCGCAGATACGGCTGCAGTACCGGCAGGCCTTCGTCAATGAGTTCCTGCACCATGCGCTGGGGCAGGTTGGCGCGGGCCTGGAACTGGTTGACGATGATGCCTTCGACCTTCAGTTCGGAATTGTGGTCGGCCTGGATCTCTTGGACGTTTTCCAGCAACGTGTACAGCGCGCGGCGCGAGAAGTCGTCGCAGTCAAAAGGGATCAGGCAGCCCTGGGCGGCGATGAGTGCGCAGCGGGTGTAGAAGTTCAGCGCCGGGGGCGTGTCGATGTAGATCTGGTCGTAGTCTTCGGCCAGCAATTCCAGCGCATCGCGCAGCTTGTAGATCTTGTGGCGCGACTCCAGCTTGCTGTGCAGTTCGTCGAGCAGGGGGCTGGACGGCATCAGGTCCAGGCCTTCCCACTGGGTGTTGACGATGTATTCGCTGGCGCCCTTGTCGCGGATGGTGAACTTCAGACTTTGTTCAAAGAACTCGGCCACATTGGGCAGGTCTTCGGGCATCTCGGCGCCCAACAGGTAGCGGGTGGAGTTGCCCTGCGAATCCAGGTCGATGACCAAGGTGCGCTGGCCAGCCCACGCGCTGATGGCTGCCAGGTTGCAGGTGATGGTGGACTTGCCGACGCCACCTTTTTGGTTGAAAACAACATGCTGCATGGAAGTAGGCCTTGATAAAGTGGAAAGGGAGATGGGGGAGGCCAAGCAAGAGCAGTGCCCGGGCGTCCGATTAGCGGGCGATCAGCGCGTTGTAGGCTTGGCGCGTTTCCGGCGCCACCGACTCCAGCACCTTGGCATACGGCGTCTGGTGGCGCAGCAGCAGGCGCGTGGAGGCCACGGTCTTGGACTTGCAAAACCAGTGGCAGGTGTGCTGCATCAGGTAGATCTCGGCCAACAGGGTAAAGGCCTTGTCCTTGGCGCTTTGGCCCGGCTGGCCTTGCAGGGCCTGGGCAATACCGCGGGCGTGCAGGCTCATGGCTTTGCGAAAGTCAAAGGTGCTGGCCGGGAACAGCCGGGCGGTGTAGAAGATGGACAGCGGCAGCTTGCTGACCCGTGCGTCCTGCGCATCCAGTCGCGCAAGACCCAGCACGAAGCGGCTGAACTGCTCGCCCAGCGCGGCCTCGGTGGTGGTCAGCATGCTCCAGATCTGCGCCTGGCGTGCGGGATCGCTCTCGCCCAGGGCCCGCATATAGCCCTCGGTCAGCGTTTCCATCAATTTTTCTATCTGGTACTGGCCCAGGTGGCTTGCCAGCAGCGCAATGCGCTGGCGTTCGTCGCGGCGCTGGAAGACGTAGGCTGCAAAGGCGGCAATCAGGAGCAGGACGAGGATTTGCATGGTGTGGACGCGGGCTGCGCGGGTGGGAGCGGCGCGACACCGTGTGGCACTGCCCCGGCGATTTTAGGGGCAGGCCAAAAAAAATCCCGCCTCGTGGGCGGGATTTCTGTGAGCGACCTGGAGGACCCAGGTCAGCTGCGAGGGAGACGGCGGGTCTTAACCGCGATCGCCCATGGCTGGCAAGGTGCCGGCCTTTTGCGCCTGCAGGAACTCGGCGCGCACGGCTTCGCGGGTCAGCGTGCTGGGAGCGGCGGTTTCACGCACGTTCACGCTCTCGCCCATGGCTGGGACGTTGCCGGCCTTTTGCGCCTGGGTCAGCTCCGCCTTGACTTCGGCACGGCTCAGCACGCTGGGTGCCGAGGGAGTGAAGTACGAGCTGGTGTCATGGGTGTTCAGGCGGGTCTGGGGCGCGCTGTAGGCAGCGAAGCTGGAACCGGCGCTCAGGCCACAAGCAAGAATCAAGGCGGAAGTTGCGAATACGTTTTTCATGGTCATCTCTTTCAATCAGTGTTTGGATATTTCAGGATAGGTAGTGGGCACTCGGGGCCGGATCAGCCGCGGTAGTCCACGGGCGAGGCGTTGCCGGACCGAACGGCCTTCACTGCGTCAGCCTTGACTTCGGCGCGGCTCAGCACGCTGGGTGTCGCCTTGGGGAAATGCGAGCTGGTGTCATGGGTGTTCACACCGGCGATGGCTTGGCGGGCGCTGATGACTTCGCCCATGACTTCGGTGCGGCTGCGCACACTGGGAGCCGAGGGTTCGAAATACGAGCTGGTGTCATGGGTGTTGAGGCGGGTCTGGGGCGCGCTGTAGGCGGCGAAGCTGGAACCGGCGCTCAGGCCACAAGCAAGAATCAAAGCGGAAGTTGCGAATACGTTTTTCATGGTCATCTCTTTCAATCAGTGGTTAGACATTTCCGGGCAGGTCGGGGGCCGTGGGGCCCCTGCTTGTCCAGCCTCGGTGAGTCGTCTATTTCGGTTTCGGCTCATCGATAGGTTGAACTGTACGCCGATTCGCAAAATTAAAAACCATCGGGTCAGTAATTCATCATTGCTAAAAGTGGAACAATCAAGGGGTTGAAAACTTACTTATTGCACATATGGACCGACTTTTATCCATGCGGGTGTTCCAACGGGTCGTCGATGACGGTGGTTTTGCCGCCGCCGCCCGGACGCTGGACCTATCGCCGGCCACCGTGACCCGCCTGTTTGGCGACCTGGAGCAGCACCTGGGCGCCCGGCTGATGCAGCGCACCACCCGCAAGCTGGCACTGACCGAGATCGGCGAGCAATATCTGCTGCGGGTGCGCAGCATCCTGGGCGAAATCGACGACGCCGAAGCTGCGGTGGGTGCCAGCACGCAGGAGCTGCACGGCACCGTGCATGTGCTGGCCACGCCCGTGCTGGCGTCCTACGTGCTGGCGCCGAACATAGGGCACTGGCGCCAGCGCTACCCCAAGGTGGCACTGGACATCACCGTGGACCCGTTTCCGCAAACGCGGGTGGAGGAATTTGACGTCACCTTCATGGCGGCCGACGAAGGCTATGACGCCAACGTGGTGGCGCGGGCGCTGTCCAGCTCGGAGTGGATTCTGTGCGCTTCGCCCGCCTACCTGCAGCGCGCGGGCACGCCACGCCGGCCAGAGGATCTGGAACGGCACGAGTATCTGAAGTTCTCACGCCAGCAGAGTGGTGGCACCAGCAACCGGCGCCTGCGGCTGCGCCCGGCACAGGGGTCGGGTGAGGCGGTCGAGGTGGACATGCCGGTCGCCCTGCAGTCCATCAGTCTGGACGTGCTGTACCGCGCGGCGCTGGACGGCGCGGGCATCGCCGTGCTGTCGCGCCTGCTGGTGTCGCAGCACCTGGCCAGTGGTGCCCTGGTGCATGTGCTGCCCGACTGGATCAACGGCCGCCTGACCATCTATGCCGCCGTGCCGTCCCGCAAACTGATCCCCGCCCGAACCCGCGCGTTTTTGGCGTTCATCAGTGAAGGGCTGCCCGGCCAAACGCCCGTCAGCGGTCCAGCGTGAAGGACGGTGCACGGCAGATGGTGGCTAGCCCGCCGTGTGCCCGGCGGTAAATGCCTCTTCAAACACCGAATAGCCAGCCCAGTCGCTATGGGCAAAACCCAGGCGCTCCCAGTTCAGCCGGGGGCGGGCCGGAGATCGCTCTGTTTTTGATAGCGACCTAGGCATATTCGACGAGGGCCACAGGCCAATTTTTTCATTAGCCTGTGGCACGGGGATGGCCATGGCATGGCCATAGCGGGTGATGTCCATGCGCGTCGCCTTGGACGGCAGATCGGGGTGCGCCTGTGACAGCTCGTGCACGATCTGGTTGCGCCACGCGGACCAGGAGCGCTCGAGCAACAGCTTGCGGCCGGCCGCTCCGACGGCAGCACCGGGCGCCGCGCCCGCCACATCGCCCAACGCCCGGTAGTGAGTCAGCACCGTGGGCCCCGCGACGGCCTGCAGATTCTGGTGCGTGGCGTCGACATAGCCCAGGCCCAGGCCGGCGCCATTGCCATCCGCGTTGTACAGCACGTTGTCCCAGCTCGGCGCGGGCCCCGGGCGGTCGTGCAGCCCCCGGGCGATGTGGATATTGGCCACCAGCCACGGCGCATAGACCACCTGGCGCGCTGCCTGGCGCAGAAAGTCGGGCGGGTTCTGCACCACGCGCGCCGCCACGAAAACTGGCAGCGCGACCACGGCGCGCTCGGCGAGCCAGCGCTCGGTGCTTTGGCTTGCGGTGTTGAAGGCATCCACCTCCACCCCGTGCCGGGTGTTGGCGATGCGCAGCACCACGCGGCCGGTGTACAGGCGCTCGCCCAACGGAGCAGCCAGGCGGCGGGTGATCCAGGCGTTGCCTTCCGGCCAGGTCAGCAGGCCCTCGCGCTCTGGCGCATCAGCGCCCGGCGCGTGGAAGCCGTGCCGGCTGGCAAAGTAGTGGATGCCGGCCCACGCCGACACCGTGGCGATGCCGGCACCGTAGTCGTCGCGGCAGCAGTAGTCCAGGTACCAGCGCAAATGCGGATCATCCAGACCCTGTTGCTCCAGGTACGCTACAAAAGTAATAGCTGCAAGCGCAGATTGCACGAGGGCTAGAGGCCTGTTTTGCACTGGCAGGGTCCAGCGCGCAGCAGCTCTGGCCTGCTCCACCAGCGCGGCAAACTTCTGGTACTGGGCCAGGGTGCTGGCCGCCACCCCGTGCACCGGCAGCAAACCGTCCTGCCATTCGCCATTGAAAAACAGGCGCTCCTGCGGGCTGTGGCACAGGTGGCGCTCGTCGTACTGCCATCGGCCCGACACGCGCTGGCGCAGGCCCAGTTCCTCCAGCAGGTCCTGCACCTCGGGCGCATCGTCGCCAGGCAGCGGCAGGTAGTGCGCGCCCTGCGGGCAGGCAATGCCCGCCATCTCGGCGCCACGGCTGTTGCCGCCGGCGCTGTCTTCCAGCTCCAGCAGCGCAAAGTCCTCCATGCCGCGCAGGCGCAGTGCGCGCGCGGCAGCCAGACCGGCCACGCCGCCACCGGCAATCACGACCCGGGTCTTGAAGATTTTGGCTGGCACGGGCCAGGCCCGTCCGGCCTGCAGGCCGTCGCGCAGCCAGTGGCCCCGCTCAGCTTGCACGCCGACAAAGCCCCCGGCGATGTGCGCCAGGCTGTCTGCGCTCTGGCAACCCGTGGCCGCCCACGCCGCGCCCAGGCCGGTGCTCAGAAAACTGCGTCTATCGATCACACATCAGGTTCCATCGTGCCGCTCACGCGGCGTAGCCCCACGGGGCATGGGGTGCGCACATGATAGTGCGCGCCGATGGCCTAAGCCGTGCCGAATTTGGTGTCGAACTGGATGCCGATTTGTTGCAACAGCGGCGTGGGCAACACGCCGCCGGCACACACCAGCACCACATCGTTTTTGATTCGCTGCACCACACCGTCATGTTCGATTTCGACGTGGTGTTCCTCGATACTGGCGACCGTGGAGTTGAGCATCACGCGCAGGCGCCCGGCTTTTTCCTGCTGCTCCAGTTGCAGCCGGTTCTTTTGCTTGACGCGTGAGAACGCGGCACTGCGGTAGGACAGGATCACATCCGTGTCCTTTTCCTGGGACAGGGCGATGGCGGCTTCGAGCGCGCTGTCGCCCCCGCCCACGACCAGCACCGACTGCCCCACGTACTGCGCCGGGTCCGCCAGACGATAGGCGACCTTGGCCGACTCTTCCCCTGGTACTTCCAGCTTGCGCGGTGTTCCACGGCGGCCCATGGCTAGCAGCACGGCCGCGGTGGTGTAGCTGCCCCGGTCGGTGCGCACGCGGAAGTGGCCGTCCTCGCGTTCGATCGACTCCATGCGTTCGCGAAAGGCAATCTTCAGGCTGGTCTTGTGCACCACGTCCATCCAGAACGCCAGCAGTGTTTCCTTCTGCACGTCGTTGAACTTCACCTTGCCAATCAGGTCCAGCTCCACCGGTGCGGTCATGGCAATCTTTTGCCGGGGATAGTGGTAGACCGATCCGCCCAGCGAGTCTTCCTGCTCGATCAGCTTGTAGCGCAGCTTGTGGTGGATGGCCGACAGACCGGCCGACAGACCGGCCGGGCCACACCCGACGATGAACACATCGAAATCCGCCTTGGCGCCGCGCTTTCTCCGGATCGCATCCATGGCCTGTCGTCCCTGCTCGGCGGCCTTGCGGATCAACCCCATGCCGCCGAGTTCTCCGGCAATGAAGATGCCGGGAATGTTGGTCTCAAACTGGGGCGTCACATTGGGTATGTCGATACCGCGTCTCTCCGTACCGAACACCAATTTGATCGACTCCACCGGACAGGCCGCCATACAGGCACCATGGCCAATGCACGAGGCCGCGTTGACCAGCACCGCCTTGCCGTTCACCACACCGAGCGCGCCTTCCGGGCAGGCTTTGACGCAGGCGCCAGAACCCATGCAGCGGCTGAAATCGACCACCGGATGCAGGGAAGGGGGCTCCACCAGACCACTCTGCACTGCCACCTGCAATTCAGCAGCGTGCGTGGCGTGGATGCGCCGCTGGCGACGCACATACAGCGTCATCGCGATGACGACGATGGCCGCATAGAGATAGAGGTAATTCATGCCGGCACGAAATACAGAAAAAACTCCGTGGAATTACGGCTTACCGGGGCGTGGCGCACCCGCCAGCTGCCGTGCCTGTTCCAGGCCGGGCTTGACCTGTTGCACCATGGGGCTGTCAGGCGGCCCAAATTCGACCACCTGCTGCCAGTACTGGATCGCCTGCTTGTAGTCCTGGCGGTCAAAAGCCTCCGACCCCGCCATCGACAGCGCCTTCAGGTTGCGGGGTTCCAGCTTGAGTGCACGCGTGACCAGCTTGAGGGGCTCACCGGCGAGCACGCGGTTGTTCTGCACCGCCAGCGAGTCGGCATAGTCGGCCAGCAGGTTGGCGTCGTCCTTGCGCAAGGCCAGCGCTTTTTCGTAGGCCTTGAGGGCCTCGGGGTGGCGCCCCAGCACGCTGTAGGAACGCGCCAGCATCGCCCAGCCTTCGGCATCCTGTGGCTGGTCTTTGAGGCGCTGGGCCAGCCGCTCCACCATGGAGGCAACCTGGCCGGTTTCGGTTCCATGGGGTGCGCTGCCGGCCATTGCGGGGGCAATGCCCGCCGGCTGGGTTGACTTGGCCGACATGGCTGGCATTGCAGGCATGGTGGACATGCCGGGCATGGCCGCAGTCGTGCCCATGGGCGTGCTGCGCGAACCCGTCCACCAATACCCGGCAGCGACCACGACCAGCGCGACCGTCGCTATACCGGCAAACATCCAGCGGGCGTCCCCCTCCTGCGCAGGTGCCGGTGCCGGTGCCGCCATGACCTGGTCCAGCAGGCGCCGCTCCAGCGAGGCTTTTTCGGCGTCGTAGGATTCCTTGGGGAGCGCCCCCGTTGCATACTGTTCCTGGAGTTGCTGCAGCTGTTGCCGCAGGCCTTCAATGCTGTCGCTCATGGTGTGTGCAATCGTCGGTTGGTCATCAGAAGTCAAAGCGGGCGCCCAGGTAGTAAAACATGCGTTGCGACGACTCGGTACGCGTGGGACCGGTGATGTCGGCGATCTCATAGGTGAGTTCGGTCTCGAGCGATATCCGCTTGATCAGGCGGTAGGTCATGCGAATGCCGGGCGTCCATCGCTTCATCTTGTTGCCCAGGCTGTCGTCCTGCACGTACAGGCGTATCGACGGCTCCACCTGCCACTCTTCGTTGATACCTGTCAGATTGTTATACGACAGCAAGGTTCCCCGGTAGGTCGGTCCCGACAGGAAGCTGGCGTTGAACACATGCGTATCGCGGGCCGAATACAGATTGGAGCCAATCAGTTGCGCGCCAACGCTCCACAGGTCACCGGTACTGGGCTGACCGTTGGGCAATATGACGGCAATGGGTTTGATCTCGTCGACATTGGTGTAATTCACATTGCCACCCGCCTGCCAGTTGGTTGCCACCGGCGTCGTGAAGCCCACCATGCCCTGGGTCTGGAACGACGTGATGCCGTTGACCTGGCCGCGCAGCATGTCAATCGGCGTGGTCGCCAGCAGGTCCTGGATGTTGCGGGCCGGCGTGGGCAGCGAAGGGTCCTGGAAGAACAGAATATTGCCCAGCGAACGCACGGGCGTGGCCCGCCGGTCAAACAGGAAGTTGATCACGGTGGTGTCCGGAAACTGCCACGACCCCTGCACGGTGGCAATGTTCAGCCCTTTGAGCACCTGGTCGTAGTCCACTTGCCCGGACAGGGCCAGCCCCTCGTTGAAATAGCGCAATTCGGCGCCGAGCGCACTGCGGTCAATCTGGTCGTCAATCATCTGCTGGTTGACGTAGACGCTGCCGCTCATGTTCGGAGCCAGGGCATCCGCATCGACCCATGCGCCATAGAAGTGGCGTTTGCTGTCCAGCAGCAAGTCGGTGGGCACGCCATAGACCGCGCTGACCTTCCACTTCGGTGCAAAGGTATACGCGGCCTGCACCCCGTCAAAACGGTAGAGCACGCCGCCGCCGATGGGGGACTGGCGCCCCACCTTGAAGGCCGTGCCATTGGTCAGCGAGCGCTGGTCAAAGTACAGCGCCGACAGGCGGTTCTTGTTGGGGCGGTTGGGCATGAGGTCGGCGCTGTAGGTGTCGCGCACCACGAAGCGCATGTCCTTCTCCGCATCGCGGTAGCGCCAGTTGACATCCACATTGGTCTGCACCTGCTTCTGGTCGGTGCCCGACAGGCTGTTCTCGGACTGGAGTATGGGTAGCCCGCCAAGGGGTGAATCCACAAAATCCTGCGAGCGGGTTTGGGACTGCCCCCCGTAATAGAAAACCGAAACCGAGCCATTGGTGGTGGACACCGGTTCCACCGCGCCACGCACCTTGGCGACGGTCGTCTCCTTTGGCAAATTCACCAGGTACTGGCGGATCTGCTCGCTATCGGCACCGGTCGGGTACAGCTTCAAAAAGGTTTCAAACTCGCCCCGCGCCCGGGCGTTATCGCCCGACTTCAGGCGCGTGAGTCCAATCTGTTCCTGGGCTTTGCGGGTGCGGGTGTTGGGGGGCAGACCGAGCAGCTTGTCGAGTGCAGCGATGGCATCCTGGTAGTCGCCCCGGTCATTGGCCGCATCGGCCACTGCCATCAGCTTGGCGGCGCTGGCTTCTACCTCAGGCGCGGACGCAATGACGGCGGGCGCCGCGCCGGCGTCAGACGGCTGGGTCACCGAAGGGGATGGCTGCTGCGGGGCCGCTGCTTGCGCCAACGGAACAACTGCTGCCGCCGGAAAGCGCTTGACCAGCAGGCGCTGGGCGTTTTCTGCCTCGGCCTGGGTCGCAAAGTATCCCAAGGAGATCTCGTAGCTGGTCTTGCCGTCTGCGACGCGGCTCGACGTGAACACTTCAGCCTCTTGCAGGATGGCGGGGATTGACGCCTTCAACTGCTCACCCGGGGCGGCCGAACTTTGCAGAAGAACAGCATAGTGTTTGCCCGCCTCCTTGGCCTTGGGAACGGGTGCGGCCGTTGACACCATGGGGCCCATTCCCTCCATCACAATCTCAAGGGTCTCTTTGGCGCGCCCGGCGCGCACCTTGAACCCCACGGACTGGCTGAAGCGGACCAGCAGCTTGCGCTTGAACAGGTCGTCGTTGGAAACGGCTTCGTCCGTGACCACCAGTTGTGGCAGACCGTTGCCACCGGCGATACGCCGCTCGCCCACCTGGGTGATGGTCGAGTCTTTTCTGGGCAGGATGTTGTAGAAGACCTGCACCAGGTCGCCGGACTTGGCCGCGATTGAGCGCTGAAACTGCACCGGCGCGGAAAAGCGTATCACCGCCACCGCGTCTTTGCCGCTGCTCTTGATCTCGATGTCGTCGAGCAGTTGGGCCTGGGCCTGGGAAACCAGGCATAGCTGCCCGACAAGGGCCAGAGGCCAAAAGAGATTAGGTGTTTGCATGGGAGGGCGTCGCGGGTCAGTGTCTTTGGTCGGAGTCGGAATGCAGTCTTAGTTCCACTTGGAGTAGGTTGTGCCCTTGTTGCCCAGGGGGCGGTGGCAGCCGGACTGCGAACAATCAGTCGATCCGGCCTTTTCGTGGTTCAGCGATTTCTTTTCCATAGAACCCAGGTACGAGGTTCCGGACGCATGGCAGCCTTTGCACCAGCCGGCCCCATTGCCCATCGTCGAGTTGTGGTTCATCCTCTCGGTCAGCCAGCTGGTCGTGCTGCTGTGGCAAGCGTTGCAATCCATGGCCGCACCACCCAACAGTTGCGTGGCTTCCGGTATGTGGTTGGCAGGCTTGGCCAGGGCACCCTGGGCACCCGCCGACACATAGTTTCCGTTGTGGCAGGACTTGCAGGTGGCCGCAGACACCACGCTGTGATTCATCGTCACCGACGTTGCAAATCGCACTTGTGATTTGTGGCAGGAATCGCACTTGGCGATACCCACGGGAACGGGTATGTGGGTTGGCGGTTTGGAGACTGCGGTGGTGCTGCCGTTGTGGCAGGTGTCACAGGTTCCGGTACCCACGGCATTGGCGGGTGCGTGCGTGTACTGCACGCTCAGCCAGCTACTGGTGGAGCGGTGGCAGCTTTCGCAGTTGCCGGTCACCGCCGAGTGGGTCGCTGTGGCGGGCTTGCTGGTCAAGCCGTATCCTGCCGTCAAGTGGCAGCTTGCGCACTGGGTTGCGATCGATACGTTGGAGTGGAACCTGCCGGGGTTCCAGCTGGCATAGCCCGATTTGTGGCAGCTGTCGCAGTTGGTGATCGCCACACCCGTCAGGGTCTGGTAGGGAATGTGGTTGATGGGCTTGCCATCCGCCGGTGGGTAGGCCCCGCTGTGGCAGGTCGTGCACTGGTTGGTCACCGGCATCTGGCTGTGGTTCCACTTGGTGGGCTTCCATCCCGTCACGTTGTGGCAGCTGACGCAGTTGACGCTGGTGGGAATGTGCTGGGCGGTCTTGCCGGCGGCTGCGCTGCCGTTGTGGCAGGTGGAGCACACCGTGGCCGCCGTGTACAGACTGTGGTCGGGCTTGGAGCCCAGCCAGGTGCTGGTCGACTTGTGGCAGTTCTCGCAGACGGTCTGGCCGTTGTGGATGGCCGTGGCCGGGCGGCTGCTCAGGCCATACGTGGCGCTCATATGGCAGGTCGCACACTGCGTGGATACCGACACACTGGAATGGAATCGGCTCGGAATCCAACTCGTATAGCCCGATTTGTGGCAGCTGTCACAGTTGGTAATCGCCACACCCGTCAGTGTCTGGTAGGGAATGTGGTTGATGGGCTTGCCATCCGCTGGCGGGTAGGCCCCAGTGTGGCAG
>Ga0066469_1000315_pt1 | contig 14675 bp, 13 predicted proteins | sample LakWasM103_HOW12_2_FD_59579 | JGI IMG/M metagenome (GOLD analysis project Ga0066469, IMG submission 59579) | Freshwater sediment methanotrophic microbial communities from Lake Washington under simulated oxygen tension - Sediment Metagenome 103_HOW12 | ecosystem: Environmental > Aquatic >... | reverse complement strand
TTTCAATACTGCCGCAGTTAAACAACCCGCCATGAAAATAAATCAGGACGGGTTGTTTGCGTTTAGCATCGCCTTTGCCAAACACCTGCAAAGTAATTGGTGTTGCACTGGCCGAGTATTCAAAGGTTGTTGTCCACATGGCTTAAAGTGTTGGCACCACCATGCCTCGCTTAACTGCAGGACGTTCGCCCACCGTTTTTAACCAGCGTTGCAACGCTGGTTTAGTGTCAAACGAGTGCTTCAATGCCTCTTTAAAATAGACCGTAGCCGCTTGTACCCAGGGGTAGCAGGCAATATCGGCAATTGAGTATTCTTCACCAGCCAGATAAGCATTGCTTGTTAACTGCTTCTCCATCACGGCGAATAATCTCTCTACCTCTTCGGTAAACCGGGCAATGGCTAATGGTGATTTCTCTTGGCTTCTCACTGCGAAAAAACCAAGCTGGCCTAACATTGGCCCCAGCGCACTGGTTTGCCAGTGCAACCATTCCATAGCGCTATAGCGTGCCTGTCCATGAGGTGCCAAAAACTGGCTGTACTTTTCGGCCAGGTAGGTCAGAATAGCGCCACTTTCAAAAATGACGACCGGGTCATGATCTGGTTCAGTATCGATAATGGCCGGAATCTTGTTGTTGGGCGAAATCGCGCTGACATGGGCAGAAAACTGCTCCAGCTTGCCCAGATCAACCGGGCTCACCGCATAGTCAAGTCCTAACTCCTCCAGCAGGATGGAGATTTTTCGACCATTCGGCGTTGCCCATGTGTATAAGTTGATCATTTATTTACTCTATAAAATTAACGCAAGCCACCGCCTACCAACAATTGCTCGCCAGTCAGCCAGTAGGAATCTTCAGAGGCTAAAAAGGCCGCTACTGATGCAATATCATTCGGCTGGCCAGTGCGCCCCAGTGGTGTTTGTGCCACATAGCCGCTCTCCATCTCTGAGCCAATCACACCTGCGGTTTGTGTGCCTTCTGTTGCTACCAGGCCAGGGTTCAAGGCATTGACGCGAATCTTGCGTGGGCCCAGTTCTTTAGATAATGAGCCAGTAATTGCATCCACTGCGCCTTTGGTGGCGGTGTATACGGCAGCACCTGGAGGCGTTAAGCGGCTGACCACGGAGCCGATGTTGATAATGCTGCCGCCCTCAGGCAAGTATTTGACCGCGGCTTGCGTGGTGAGCAACAAGCCCAGCACGTTAATGTTGAATTGTTTGTGGAAATGTTCAGGGGTGATCTCTTCAATGGTGGCAAATTCGTAGATACCGGAGTTGTTGACCAAAATATCCAGTTTGCCAAAGTTGCTGATCGCTGCTTCAATAATGGCTTGCGCCTCGGCCGCCTCGCTCACACTGCCACCCACGGCAACTGCCTTGCCACCGGCCTGGGTAATCTCGGCCACCACTTTATCTGCACCTGCTTTGCTGGATAAATAATTAACGACCACTGCGGCACCATCCCGTGCAAAACGTTTGGCAATTTCTGCGCCTATGCCTTTGGATGCACCGGTCACCACGGCTACTTTACCTTCAAGTTTCTTGCTCATAAAAATCTCCTAAATAAAAAGTAATGAAGTTGTTTAAATCTGGTGATCACTATAAATAAATAAAAATCACAGATAAATAAGCTAAATATGCAATCACTGTGCTAATTTATTGGACAATCAAGATCAACAAGGAAGTCTATGGACCGCTTTGACACCATGCTGGCGTTCACGCGAGTGGTAGAACTCGAGAGTTTCACTAAAGCTGCGCTGTCGCTTAATCTGCCCAAGACCACGGTCTCGGCGCAGGTGCTGGCGCTGGAGAAACGCCTGCGTGTCAAACTGCTGCACCGTACCACCAGGCGCATTAGCGTCACCACCGATGGCGCCGCCTATTACGAAAGGGCGATCCGGCTATTAAATGAGCTCGAAGAAACCGAAGCCTCGCTTAACCAGGCCACCGTCAGTGCCAAAGGGCGGTTACGGGTAGATGTACCGACACCGCTTGGGCGGCTGGTGATTATTCCGTCGCTGCCGGATTTTTTTAAACGTTATCCGGAAATACAACTGGAGATTGGCTGTGATGACAGGCCGATTGATTTGCTGGAGGAAGGCGTTGATTGCGTGATCCGCATCGGCAATCTGCTCGATTCCAGCCTGGTCGCCCGCCGTGTTGGCACCATGCAGTTTTTGCTGGTAGCCTCGCCAGAGTATTTAAAAACCTACGGCACACCACAAACCCCGGACGACTTGCAACGCCACCAGGCTGTGCATTTCTTTTCATCCAAAACCGGCAAAGTGCGCAACTTCATCCTTCAGCAAAATGGTGTAGAGCAAGAAATCCCTACCATACGCAAACTGGCCATTAATAATGGCGATGCCATTGTCGCCGCCGCGCTGGCAGGCATAGGCATCTGCCAACTGCCTACGTTTATGGTGCAAGGTTATTTAAGTGACGGTAAGTTAGAAAAGGTATTGAAGGATTATCCAGCTGGCAGCTTGCCTATCAATGCGCTGTACCCACAAAACCGGCACCTTTCCTCCAAGGTGAGGGCGTTTATTGAGTGGGTGGCCGAGTTGTTTTCTGAATGTAGCTTGCTACAGAACATACGCTGAATCAAGGCGCTGCCTGCGCCTCATTTTTTTCGGCACTGGTGCTTTCCATTTCCAGCAAGGTTTTCAGATCCTGGCGACCCTGTTCCATGACGCTGGATAACGCTTTTCTGTCATGCCTGATTTTAAGTGTAGCTTCCAGTTGTTCCTGGTCGTGTTTTTCAAATTGTTTGATGATTCTGGCCGCCGCACTGGCGGTTTCACCAATGGCGACCAGGGATTGTTTAGCCGCTTCTAGCGAAGAGTAAAACGTTTCCCTAATCGGATGTAAATCCAGCTCACGTAAATCAAACGCGTCCGTTCTGCTTCTGGCCCTGGCCACAATTGCTACCTGCGGCCAGCGCTCTTTAACCAGCCTTGCCATCTCCAACGCCGCATGGGAGTCATTAACCGCAATCACCAGTAATTTTGCCTCGGCAATGCCTGCTTCTTCCAGCAAGTCCAGTCTGGAGGCATCGCCGTAATAACAACGCCAGCCAAACTGGCGTGTTAAATCAACCTGGTTAGGGTCGTTATCAATCAGGGTAGGGGTGATGCCTTTGGCCATGAGTACGCGGCCGACGATTTGCCCAAAGCGGCCAAAACCGGCAATGATGACGGCGTTATTTTCGGGGATGGCATCTTTGGGGCGTTCGCTGCATTGCAGGCCGACAAACGCGTCATACAGCAACAGCAGTATCGGCGTGGTCAGCATGGAGACGGCGACCATGGCATTGAGGATGTTGTAGGTGTCGCGTGAAATGGAGTCTTGCGCGAGCGCCAGGCCAAAAATCACAAAGGCGAATTCACCGATTTGCGACAATGACGCGCCGAACAACAATTTGTCACGCAGTGGGTATTTAAACAGCCAGCCCAGGCCCACCAGCACCAATAGTTTGGTGAGTACAATCAGTAAGGCGCCGCCAAAAATCAGCAATGGCTGGTTGGTAACCAGCGCTAAATCGACGGTCATGCCCACGGCAATAAAAAACAGGCCGAGCAGCAAGCCTTTCACCGGCTCAATATCCAGCCTCAGCTCATAGCGGTATTCCGAGTCGGCCAATAACACACCAGCCAGAAAAGTGCCCAGCGCCATCGACAAGCCTACTGACTCCATGGCGAGCGAGATACCAATCACCAGCAATAATGAAAAAGCGACAAAAATCTCGCGCACACCGGTTTGCGCAATCACGCGCATAATAGGGCGCAACACCGTCCGGCTTGCCAGAATAATGGCGACAATCACTGCAACTGCCTTAGCCACAGCCAACAGGTCAACGCTGGAGCCTGTATGATTTGGCGCAATAAACGCCAGCAGCATAAACAGCGGAATCACCGATAAATCCTGGAACAGCAAAGTGGCAAACGCGGCCTGGCCGCCAGCCGTGTGCAATTGTTTTTTCTCAATCAGCGCGGTCAGCCCAATGGCGGTCGAAGACATGGCGACGCCCATGCCGATAATCAGTGCCTCAGGCCAGCTAAAATGCAGGCTATGCGCAATCACCGTCACCAAGCCTATGGTCAGCGTCACTTGCAAACCACCCAGCCCAAACAGCAGCTTGCGTAACTCCCATACCTTTTGCGATTCCAGTTCCAGGCCAATCAAGAACAACATCAGCACCACGCCAAACTCGGCAAAATGCAGCACATGTTCAGGGTCGGCAATCAGTTTTAAGGCATAAGGCCCAATCAGAATGCCCGCAATCAAATACCCCAGCACCGAGCCCAAGCCCAGTCGTTTGAATACGGGCACTAAAATGATGGCGGCAGACAGGTAGATCGCTGCCTGGACGAGAAAGCTGGAGGTATTCATGCATGCCTTTGTGAGTGTGCTATTTGCAGGGGAAACTATCACACTTGCCTGGGCGATGGAAGCGATGCGTGTTTCTGCTTAGCTTTAGAATGTAGGCGCCAGGCGACACAGATTGCAGTACGATAACAGTCAATATGGAAAAACTGACTCCCCCAGAACCTTCACGTGACGAGGTGAATAGCCTCAAAGGCGCCACCATGCTCGAGTTTGGCGCCAGCTGGTGCGGCTATTGCCAGGCAGCACAAACCACCATCAGCGCTGAAATGGCCCAGTTCCCAAGCATTCGCCATCTTAAAATTGAAGACGGCAAAGGTCGCAGGCTGGGCCGATCGTTCCACGTGAAACTATGGCCGACATTAATCTTTATGCAAGATGGCGTCGAGATTCAGCGCCTAGTCAGGCAAATTGACGCCGCAGAATTAAGAGCCGCCTTAAGCAGCGTGTCATTGCCTCGTGATTTCAGCGGCGATGGATCTAGCTAAAGCGTTTGATAATCACGCTGGCATTCACGCCGCCAAAGCCAAAGCCATTACTAATCGCATAATCAATCGGCAGTTTTTGTGGCCTGGTTTTTACAAAGTTGAGCCCTTCGGCCTGTGCATCAGTGTCTGCCAGGTTCAAGGTGAATGGCGAAATCTGGTCGCGTACCGCCAATGCAGTAAAAATCGCTTCAATGCCACCGGCTGCGCCTAGCAAATGCCCGGTGGACGATTTAGTCGACGCAATCGCTACCGAGTTGTCAGCGCCAAACACAGATTTAATCGCCGCAATCTCACAAGCATCCCCCACCGGGGTTGAAGTCGCATGCGCATTCAAGTGCTGAATATCGTTTGGCGAAATGTCGGCCATCGCAATCGCCGCTTCCATCGCACGTTTGGCACCATCACCATCTTCTGGCCCGGCGGTGATATGGTAAGCATCAGCAGAGGTGCCATAACCGACCACTTCTGCAATCGGCGTCGCACCCCTTGCCAGCGCATGGCTCAGTTTTTCAATCACCAACACTCCCGCGCCTTCGCCCATCACAAAGCCATCACGTTGGCTATCAAATGGGCGCGAAGCCTGTTCAGGTTGCTCATTAAAACCAGCCGATAACGCTTTGGCCGCAGCAAAGCCGCCCAAACTCACCAAATCTACGCAAGCTTCAGCGCCGCCACAAATGGCGATATCCGCCTCATTTGCCCGTATCATGCGCGCCGCATCACCAATCGCCTGCACACCCGCAGCGCAAGCAGTCACCGGCGCACCCAACGGGCCTTTAAAGCCGTGACGAATGGAAATATGCCCAGCAGCCAGATTTACCAAAAACGACGGCACAGTAAAAGGCGATAAACGTGAAACACCTTTGTTATCCGTGGTGCGCACCGCATTGGCAATCGCCGGAAAGCCACCAATGCCGGAAGCAATCACCGTCGCCGTTCTGGCCTTGGCGCGTTCACTACTCGGAAACCAATTCGCCTGCTTGATCGCTTCTTCAGCCGCCACCAAGGCAAACTGGATAAACCTATCCATCTTTTTAATTTCTTTGGCCGCAATCACACCCTCGGCATCAAACCCGCCAGCGGCATCCTCAGCCTTATCCGGCACGATGCCAGCGATTTTGGTATTCAGAAAATCAGCAATATTTGCCGGCAGTTTTTTAATACCGGATTGCCCGGCCAGCAAGCGTTGCCAGACCAGCTCCACACCACAACCCAAAGGAGAAACCATGCCCATACCGGTAATGACAATTCTTTCCATATCTTCCTCAAGCGTAACTATTTATACTGTCACTTTCGTAACTGAAGTCACTATAGTACAGTAACTTTCAAAATAAAAGTAACTTCAATCACATACACGGATCACCGATGAAAAACAAAAGCCTGGGCGATATGCCATGCCCAATTGCCAGAAGCCTGGAACACGTGGGGGAGTGGTGGAATATATTAATTCTGCGTGAGGCCATGTTGGACATCACCAAGTTTGATGACTTTCAAACTAGTTTAGGCATCGCCACAAGCACACTCACTAAACGCCTGAATGCGTTAGTTGAATCAGGCTTGCTCGAAAAGAATATGTACTGCGAAAAACCGCCAAGGTATGAATACGTGATTACCCAAAAAGGGCTGGATTTCAGGCCGGTGTTACTGACGATTATGGCTTGGGGGAACAAGTATTACGCTGAAGAAGGGCCTAATGTTTTATTGATAGATACTGAGACGGGAAAGCCTGTGGAAATAGGGTTGGTGGATAAAAATACGCAGTTGGAGATTACAGCGACTCAACACAAAACTATAAGAAAAGATAATCCAGAAATGCAGTGATTTTTAGGGGGAGAGGTTATGAGGGATTTAGAAGCAATACGGTTAACGTTGCGAGAGTTCGCAGATGCGCGAAATTGGGAGCAATTTCATTCTCCCAAAAATCTATCAATGGCTTTAAGTGTTGAGGTAAGTGAATTAGTAGAGTGTTTCCAATGGCTGACGGAAGAGCAATCTCGTTCATTAAGCACTGAACAATTAGCTGCGGTTATTGATGAAATTGCTGATGTTCAATTATATTTAATTCAATTAGCAGATAAACTCGGCGTAGATATATTGTCTGCCGTTGATCAAAAGATCATTAAAAATGAGGAAAAATATCCGGCTGATAAGGTAAAGAGTAGCTCTAAAAAATATAATCAATACGAATAATAAGAAAGTATCAATTTAATGATTGTTTACTCAGCAACAAAAAGGGAATTTCTTGATGATGTGCGATCTAATCGAATCGCTGAAATCATTGAAAGCGAGGTGTTGCGAAAACTGAATCGTAACTCTCCGCGAAATGAGAAATTATCTTGGGAAAACTCTCTTCAATATATGTCCCAAATTCTTTGGGATGAGGAAATTCCTTCTGCGGCTGGGGTAGCAATTGAATATAACCTACCAATGACAAATCGTCGGGTGGATTTCATTCTTACTGGCAAAGATCAAGAACACAATGACACTGCCATCATTGTCGAACTTAAACAGTGGCAAGACGTAGAAAAAACAAATAAAGACGCGATCGTCAGAACGCGTTTACAACGCGGTGATGTAGAAACAAACCACCCCTCCTATCAAGCATGGTCTTATGCTGCACTTATTGAGGACTATAACGAAACGGTTCGTAAAGAGTCCATTCGATTGCAACCATGTGCCTATCTCCATAACCTCAAATCGAGGTCAGTAATAGACGATCCTTTTTATTCAAGCCACACTGAAAAAGCACCAGTCTTTGTCTCCCAAGATGCCATCAAGTTGTCAGAGTTTTTAAAGAGACACGTGAAGTATGGCGACAGCAATAACATCATGTATCGCATTGAGCATGGTGTTATTAAGCCATCAAAAAATTTGGCAGATGCCTTAGCTTCAATGCTGGCTGGCAATACAGAGTTTTTAATGATTGATGAGCAAAAGTTGGTTTATGAAACTGCTTTGGATTTAGCCCATCAAGCCCAACACGGCAAAAAACAAACGCTGATAGTAAAAGGCGGGCCAGGTACAGGTAAATCAGTTGTCGCTATCAATCTATTAGGTGAACTGACCAAGCGTGAAATGTTGGTGCAATATGTTTCTAAAAATGCAGCACCTCGTGAAGTTTTCAAGAAAAAGCTCACTGGGTCCAAGAAGAAAACTCACATTGATCAAATGTTCAAAGGCTCTGGTGCTTATACCGAAGTCGAGGAAAATCAGTTTGGTGCATTAATCATTGATGAGGCGCATCGGCTTAACGAGAAATCCGGCCTTTATAGCAATCTTGGCGAGAACCAGATTAAAGAGTTGATCGTGTCTTCAAGGTTTAATGTGTTCTTCATTGATGAAGCTCAACGAGTGACTTTGAGCGATATTGGTACGATCAATGAAATAAAACTTTGGGCTAATAAAATTGGCTCCACTGTTACTGAGTTAGAGCTGGTTTCTCAGTTTAGATGCAATGGTTCTGATGGTTATCTGGCATGGGTGGATAACAGCCTGCAAATTCGTGAAACTGCTAACTCAACACTTGAGGATATCGATTATGAAGTCAAAATATTTGATGACCCTAATCAGTTAAGAGCGGCAATAGTTGATAAGAACCGAGCTTCAAATAAGGCTCGTTTAGTAGCTGGCTATTGCTGGGATTGGACAAGCAAAAAAGACAAATCTGCATTCGATATCATCATTCCAGAATTTAACTTCAAAGCGCGTTGGAACTTAGATGAGGACGGTAGTCTGTGGCTAATAGCGGAGCATTCAGTAGAACAAATTGGATGCATTCACACTTGCCAAGGATTAGAGCTAGATTACATTGGTGTGATTATTGGCGATGACTTTGTAATTCGTGACGGAGTTGCAGTTACAGATGCTGGAAAACGATCTTCAAACGATAAGTCTATACGTGGTTACAAGACCTTATTAAAAAATGAACACGATAAAGCCAAGCAGAAGACTAGCGAAATTATAAAAAACACCTATCGAACATTAATGACACGTGGGCAAAAGGGATGTTATATCTTTTGTACTGATAAAGAAACACGGGATTATTTTAAAGAGATAGCCAATCGACAAGAGCAAGTAGCAGATGATGTAACTATGGAATATCAAGGTTTAGATTTAAACGTTGTTCCATTTGAGCAGGCGAAACCATATAAAACCCATGTTCCAATTTATGACTTAAAAGCAGCGGCTGGTGGATTTAGTGATTTTCAAATCTTGGAAGAGTGTCAGTGGGTTGAGCTGCCAAGTCATATAAATGTTAGCGAAGGAATGTTTGTAATACGGGTTGTTGGTGAGTCTATGAATCGTCGTATACCAAATGGCTCATGGTGTTTGTTTAAGGCTAATCCAGGTGGCACTCGTAATGGAAAAGTCGTGTTGATTCAACATCGTGAAATTGAAGACCCAGATCATGGTGGTGAGTATACAGTCAAGATTTATAGCAGTGAAAAAACATCTGAAGATGGTATTTCAGTGAATTCAAGGATTGTCTTAAAACCTGACTCAACTGCATTTGGATACAAACCTATTATCTTTAATTCTGATCAAGCAAGTTTGGTTGTTCTTGGTGAATTTTTGTTGGTTGTTTAAATCGTGTAGGTATTAAATTAATATTTTTCAAACAGTTAAATTATTAAGAAAATCAAAAAATGGCACAAATTGGACACATGAATTTCTTTCAAGTTAATGAATGCGGTCTTTATAAGGTTAAAGATTCGAGTGTTCATGGATTGGATATGGCGGAGACTTTTAGATTATTACAAGATTGGAAGTCTCAAAATAGGATGGCGGATACTATCCCTTGGGATCCAAAAACTAGATCAGCAAAGTCAAAATGTTATTGCCGAGAATCTTATTTTGACATTGAAACTGGAGACTACTTAGTGGTTCTTTGGAAATCAGATACTGATAACACAGGAAGTTTACTTGGAGCACAAGAAGACTCTAGGGACGGCACTGAAGAGGTGTTTAAATTTTCAAATGAAAACAATGGTAAAAAAGTCATATGGGGAAGGCCTTGCTATTATTGGGTTATACCTTCGCTTAATACTGTTGTCTCTATAAGATTTGAACATTCCGTATGCGATTCAGCTCTTTTTCAAGAGTATGTAGCTGCTTGTATTACTCATAAGGTAAAACACCCCAATAAAGTGATTGATTACACCGAACAAAACCATGCTCGAATATCATTTAAAGAAGGCGAAGATAAATACAAATATAACTATAGATTCGATATGAACCTGAGAACCCTAGATACTGGAAATGCCTCCTTAGCAAAATTTTCGCATGTCACACACATTATTAGACGTGAAACAATCTCTACAAAATCAGTAAATGATGAAAGAGCGTTCTGGCTAAAGCTTTTTGATAAGGCTGTTCCATACACAAGAAGCAATTCGAATCAAAGGCAAATAGAAATCATCGCAGAAGCCAACCCTACTAAGGGAGAGATCAAAGAAATTATTTCTACTTATTTGAGAACTAAGGACGAAAATGAGTCAACTGGCCGTTGGGATAATGTAGGTTTTCAAACGCCAGAAGGGCGCATTTGGGCCGATAAATTTCGTGTAAAAGATCAGATAGTAATTCCGGATAATGACTATAGAGTATTTCCTGCAGAATTTTTATATTTGAAAATAAAAAATAATCGACCAAATTTCCTAGAGCAAATTCAGCCTATTAATTTAAAAACTAGTGGTGGGCGTGAGGTGTAAAGATGAGAGGTCTACTTACCTATCCGTTGGTTTATTTATGTTTAATATTTTTTGTATTCAAACTAAATCTAACTTTCAACTACTCAAATTTAAAGGATTACGTAGACGTGCTACTTAGTGTTTCCGGCATGGTTTTCACGATAATGGGAATATGGATAGCTTTTTTATATCCAAATGCATTGAACCGGATTAAAGATCCTCAAAAAATTGAGACTGTTGATTTTTCTGAAACTTTGGTGGAGACAAAGAGGCTTGAAAATATTGTAGGTAGCGTGCTTTTGTCTGCGTTTGTGATGTTATTTGTAATGTTTATTCTATTATTAAAATTGATTTTTAATGAATTAGAAATTGTTCGTTCAAATATTTTCATAATAAAAAATGTTGTACTTGCCACGATTATTTGGCTTACTTTTTTGCAGTTTAAAGCCGTTGCAAATGTTGTGTATTCCAATATTATGTTTTTAAACGATCTTCATAGTAAACGAGCTAGTCGTGAACAAGACCAGTTATAAAGTACAGATTTCACAAACCTAAATTCGCTATCTTCTTTGATTTGAAATGCAAACGGAAATTTACGTTAATCCAAGCTATGAATGAAAAAATAACAGACCGAAAACAGAAAATTAAAGATCATTTTTCAAGCAGGAGCGTACTAAAAAAAGTCGACACTTTAGGCTATTTTGATTTCTCAACTTATTTAATTTCTTTAGAGACAATTAATGGGGAAGATTTGATTAATAGTGATGCATTTCATAAGCCGGTCATTGATGATCAAGAATATATGCGGCTCATCAAATTTTTTCCGCTTGCAGCTCATGAATATACTCATTTTATAGATGCAACATCAACAGTGTGGGGAATCAATTATTTATTAAAGATGCACGATGCGTATATTTGCGAATCTTCAAGGATTGAGAAACAGTTTCATAAAGCTAAGAGTTTTCATGACTACAGAAAAGGAATCTTTCTTTCAGATTACTACACGCTTATCGAGGATGGTATTGAGTCTAGGCCTTGGACATTCAATCTTTCAATAGGAAGGCAATTTGATAAAGAGGGCAAGGTTTCAGATAGTTCGATATTATTTTTGAGATTTAGCAACCACAAAGGTGAAGCTATTGTTAGAAGTCCAATTTCTACGGCTTCTGTTCTAGAGGCATCAGCGATGGCTCAGGAAATACGAGTAAATAGCCAATTAATATTGAAGACCGATTTGAAATCCAGAGAGCTTAAATCTGGTAGTTTTGAGGAAAAAACTTTGAGTTATTTTTATAACAAAAAAATAACTGAGTATTCATCATGCATTCACCTCGTTTCGACACACTTTCAAATACCTGATGTTTGTATGGCTTTTGATATATGTTCTACATTAACGGGAATAGTATTGAATTTTCCTTCAAAGGCTTTTGAGCAAGTCCTGAAATCATGTGATTTCAAAGGGATTTTAAATATTAGCGACCAAAATTGGATAAGCGCAATTATTGACGGTCTCAAGAATAAAAATTTAGGTATTTTGTTCATGCTATTGATGAATGCTACTGATGTAAATCAGTTAAAACTGTTGGGGCATAGAGAGGCCATCAAATTAGCAATTGAGAGAGTAACGTCTTGGAATTTCGTGCATTTCCAAAGTGAAGTAACTCTTGAGTTTCTGGGAATTACCAAGATTTTGAGTAACTCTTCTATTGAAAGCATCCGATCAATATCCGCTTCGGGCCTTAAGAATTTTGGAAAAATACCGACTCTTCGGGAAGGTTTAAATTTTGAAGATTTAGACCTGCCTCCCTTCTATGATAGAGATCTAACCCAACAAAAGCTTTTTGCTGGAGAAACCAATGGGTTACGAGATCTCAATTTAGATAATGTTTTTGACGAATTACATAAAGGTGAAAGTTGGGTGGCAAACTTTTATTCTGCGTGTATTTAATTTAAGCACTCTTCTAGTTCTATGTTTAATCGATGGTAAATGCTGTCTTTAATGCCAGTACACCTTTCTCCAATTCTGTCGTCGTTAAACTACCAAACCCCAATCGAATCGCATGCACGCTTTGCTGAGATTCAGAAAATAACGTTCCCGGCAAAATACGCACTTTATGTTTTGAAGCTTGTTCGGCGACTTTCTCCACATCGTAACCATCTTTCAAACGTAACCAGATCGCCAGTCCACCATCTGGCGCATCGAAGGTGACGTATTCTTTGAGTTCTTTTTTAATCAGCGCAATCAGCAGGTTTCTACGTTCGTTATACACCTTAAATGTCCGGCGGATATGGCGTTTAATTTCGCCGGAATCCATGAGCTCGGCCACGGCGAGTTCGGTGATTGAATTGCCTTGCCTGTCTATGAGCATCACTTCTTTTGCACAGCGGTCTATCAGGCTCGGCGTTGCTACCAAATAGCCTACCCGCAAACCGGGGGCGAGCACTTTGGAGAGTGAGCCGACGTACATGACGCGTCCACCATGATTAGTACTCGCTAGCGGGAATACTGGGTGATGCGAGAAGTGGAATTCGTGATCGTAATCATCTTCCACAATTGTGAAGTCATATTGCTCGGCCAGCATCAACAGCTTTAAGCGACGTTCGGCAGTCATGATCACGGTAGTTGGAAACTGGTGGTGCGGGGTGACATAAATGGCGCGGATGGGGTGTTGTTTGCACAGTTTCTCCAGCGCGACTACATCAATACCGTGTTTATCTTGCTTTACGGTGAGGATATTGGCGCCGCAGGACCGGAACGCTTCTTTGGCTGCCGGGTAGCTCAGTTGCTCCACCACGATATTGTCACCTGGCCGGGTGAGTACGCGCGCGGCGAGGAAAATGCCCATCTGGCTGCCGCGTGCGATGCAAATCTGGTCGATATCGACACTCAAGCCTCTTTCCATATTGAGCATAGTGGCGATGGATTGGCGTAATGCCAGCGTACCGCGCGGGTCGCCGTAGCCCAGGTTGTTGCCTTTGCTGGAGCCGATCAGGGCATGGCGGAAAGCACGTGACAGAATATTAAACGGGATCAGGCGTGAATCGGGGATGCCGTCATTGAAGTCGATGACGCCTTCAAGCGGTGATTGATAGCACAGCAGCGGGTGTGTGGTGGCTGCTACCACGTTGGCGGGTTGTTGGCTGGTTTTGGCGGTTTGCGGTTGCGCGTTGAAGTTGGGCAGGTTGGCCGACACAAACGAGCCTCGGCGTTGCTCGGTGACCAGCCAGCCTTGTGCGATCAGTTCGTCATAGGCCAGGATCACCGTTTTGCGGTTCACATTGAGCTTTTCTGCCAGTTCGCGCGTGCCTGGCATGGCGGTGGAGGGCGCGAGTCGGCCTTTCTGGATTTCTTCCATGATTTGCTGGGCAATTTGCAGATAGACCGGCAAGCCTGAGGTCTCGGTGATTGTTAGTTTAAGGCTCCACGAACGTAGCATTTTTCATCTCTCCATTACTCACAGCACATCCTCAATATCGGGAAAAAATCCCTTTCCTTGGGCGTCAATCTGGATTACTCAAGTATCACTATATCTCACAACTCACTGGACCAGCAAAGTTCTTGAAACTGGAGGATTGTGGATTTGTAACACTCTGTTACATTTTTGAAACATTCTATTAAAGGAAAGATTCATGTCACCTACCTCTGATATTCGATTGGCATTAGATAACCAACTGACAGACTGGCGTCAGCATGCTTTGAACCTTGAAAAGCAGGTGAATCAAGTGATTGTGGGGCAAAGCAAAGCCGTGCGATTAATGAACATCGCTATTTTTGCCCGTGGCCATGTGTTGCTGGATGGTGGCGTCGGTGTGGGTAAAACCACCTTGCTGCAATCGATTGCGCGCGGTATCGGCGGGGCGTATGAGCGGATTGAAGGCACGGTCGACCTGATGCCGAATGACCTGATCTACCACACGTTTTTGGGGCCGGATGGACGACCACAGATTGATGAGGGCCCGTTGCTGCGTGCGGGTGAGAATTTGTCCGTGTTCTTTTTTAACGAGATCAACCGTGCGCGGCCGCAGGTGCATGCCTTGATGTTGCGGGTGATGGCAGAGCGCCATATCAGCGCGTTTAAAAAAGAATATCGCATGCCGCACATGATTGTGTTTGCC
>Ga0066469_1000298_pt1 | contig 14990 bp, 14 predicted proteins | sample LakWasM103_HOW12_2_FD_59579 | JGI IMG/M metagenome (GOLD analysis project Ga0066469, IMG submission 59579) | Freshwater sediment methanotrophic microbial communities from Lake Washington under simulated oxygen tension - Sediment Metagenome 103_HOW12 | ecosystem: Environmental > Aquatic >... | reverse complement strand
AGTCCCCAGGTTCCCAGCAGGATGACCGCCGCAATGGCTAGGCTGACCACCGGGTCCAGCCAGGTCCAGCCCATCCAGAGCGTCAACGCGCCCGCCACCACCACGCCTGCAGACACCAGTGCATCACCCGCCATGTGCATGAAGGCCCCGCGAATATTGAGGTCGCTCTCGCGTCCACGGATGAACAGCAGGGCCGTGGCGGTGTTGATCACAATGCCAATACCCGCAACGGCCATGATGGTCACGCCCTGCTCCTGAAGCGACACGTCGCCCGACAACAGGCGGCCAATGGCTTCCCACGCCAGACCGCCCATGGCAACCAGCAGCAGCAAGGCGTTGGCAAAGGCCGCCAGGATGGTGGCCCGCTTCCAGCCATAGGTGTGGCGGGCATTGGGCCGTAGTTTGACGGCCAGGGCACCGCCCCAGGCCAACACCAGACCCGCCACGTCACTCAGGTTGTGCCCCGCATCGGCCAGCAAGGCCAGGGAATTGACCCGCCATCCGTAAAACGCCTCAATGGCCACAAAGACCATGTTGAGCACGATGCCGATGGCAAACGCCCGGTTGAAACTGTCCGGGGCGTGATCATGGGAATGGTGGTGGTCGTGAGGCATGGATGGGCTGGCGCAAACAGTAGCACGGTCGATGACCTATGGTAGCCGGGCGGCGCACATAGGCTGGCACGATGTGGCTACGTGCGCTCAAGCCGTGGCGGTCAGCCACTGCTCGATCTTCTCGCGGCTGGGCACGCCACCGGCGTGCACCACCTTGCCGTTGATCACCACGCCAGGTGTGCTCATGACACCGTAGCCCATGATGTCGCGCAGTTCCTCCATCTTTTCCAGCTTGATGGTGACGCCTTTGGCCTTGGCAACCTGGTCAATCAGGGTGATGGTGTTTTTGCAGTTGGCACAGCCCGTGCCCAGTACTTTGATGTCCATAGTGTTTCCTTGTGATGCGATCAGGGGGGCGCCACACCCAGGATGCGTGCCGTCATCCTGCGTGCCACCGGTGCCAGGAAGAAGATGACCGGAACCCCCACGACGTAGGCAATGCCAAAGGCCTTCAGCCAGACCAGCAGGAACTGCGCGCTCCAGCCCACATTCACCAGCGTGATGACGAAGGTCATGATGAAAATCATCATGGCGCCCATCAGCAGGGAGAACACCAAATGAAACTTTTTCTGTGGATGCATGCAACAACTCCTTCGTGTTCGGGTTGCGGTCACAAGACCGCATTGAATACATAACCAACCAGTAATATACCGGTAGCCACAACGCCCACAAACGTGGCTATCAACCTCAGCTTGAGCACCTTGCGCAGGATGACGATCTCGGGCAAGGACAGCGCAATCACGCTCATCATGAAAGCCAGCACCGTACCCAGCGCCGCGCCCTTAGTCAGCAGAGCCTGCACGATGGGGATGACTCCTGCCGCATTGGTGTACATGGGAACACCCATCAGCACCGCCAGCGGCACCGACCACCAGACATCTTTCCGCATAAAGCTGGCCATGAAGTCCGCTGGCATATAGCCATGGATCAAGGCGCCCAATGCAATGCCGCCCAGGATATAGGGCCAGACCCTGCCGACAATCTCGCGTACAGCGGCAAAGCCGTTCTGTACGCGGTCCGCCAGCGTGGCGCCTCGGTCCTCAAACTGCGCCGAGGTCTTGGGCATGTCGCGCACCCAGTCTTCCAGGTAGGCCTCCATCTTCAGGCGGCCAATGATCCAGCCCGCCACAATGGCCACGCTCAGGCCCAGGCCCGTATACAGCAGCGCTACCTTCCAGCCGAACATGCCAAACAGCAAGGTGAGCGCCACCTCGTTGACCATCGGCGCCGAGATCAGGAACGAGAAGGTCACACCCAGTGGCACACCGGCCTGCACGAAGCCGATGAACAGCGGCACGGCCGAGCAGGAGCAAAACGGGGTGACGATACCCAATGACGCCGCCATGACATTGGCCACCCCTTCGGTGCGGCCAGCCAGCAAGGCCCGGGTGCGCTCTGGCGTGAAATAGCTGTTGACCATGCCCATGACAAACACCACGGCTGTAAGCAGCATCAACACCTTGGGTGTGTCGTAGAGGAAAAACTGCAGGGCACCGCCCAGGTGGCTGGTGCGGTCCACCTGCAGGGCCGCCACCAGTGCTTCAGCGGCAGGGTTCAACATTTGGTACAGCCCCAGCCAGACGACGGCCGCCAGAATCAAAAAGGCGGCGGATTGGCGCAGGGGCCAGGGTCTTAGCGGTGCGATCAAGGTGTTCATACCAGTGAAGACGGGCATGCCACCGAAAAGACGCAAACAACTTGGGAATATCAGAAAGCCATATGAAAAAAATGCCTCTAGCCCTCGTGAAACCTTATTTAGTAGCTATCAAACCAATAGCATCACTCCCGCTCCATCTCCAGATAGGTCTGGTTCGCCAACTGCGGAATCCACACCTCCGCGTGCTTGAGTCCGGCGAACGGCTTGCCGTCAAAACTCTTCACGGCGGCACCCAGGTCAACGCCCTCATCCACGGCCTTTTTCATGTGGGCGCGCAGTGCCAGCAGCAGGTCGCGCGTTTGCGCCTGCGCCGTAGCCAGGTTGGTGACGTTGCCGTGGCCGGGGACTATGGTCTGGGGCTTGAGCGCGTCGATGACAGCAAAAGACGCCAGCCAGTTCCGGGTGTTGCTCACCGGGTGCAGGCCCAGCACACGGTCCACATAGACCACATCGCCGGCAAACAGCACGTTTTTCTGCGGCAGCCACACCAGCGTGTCGCCGGGCGTATGGCCGCCGTTGCGGTGCTTGAGCTCGAAGACCGTGCCACCCAGTTCCAGGCGTGTGTCTTGGCCCGTGACAAAGCGCGTGGGCAGCGTAGGCACTGTGCCGTCCAGCCGCTCCTTCAAGACCTTGAGGCCCTCCAGGTGCTCGCCGGAGCGGTTCTTCATGTCGGCTTGCGCGCCCGCATGGGCGATGGTCTCAATACCCAGCGCGGAGAAGTAGCCATTGCCCAGCCAGCGGTGGTCCTGGTCACCCGTGTTGATGACCCATTTGACCGGTTGGTTGCTCACCGTTTTGGCGGCCTCGTGGATTTTGCGGGCCGACTGAAACGTGGCGCCGCTGTCGATCAGCACGGCGCCGGCAGGCGTCACCACTAGACCGATAGTGGCGTTCAGACCTTCGTTGTCATAGGTGCGCCCTTCGATCTCGCCAACATAGGCGTACACACCTTCAGTGACGGGTTTGAAGACCACATCAACCGCCCACACGTGCAGGGGCAGGGCCAATGCCAAGGCTGCGGTTGCGGCCGCCCCTATGCGTTGTATTGCATGCATCGTTTGTTCGCTTTCTCGTGTTGATGTCAGACCGGCGTTCGCGGCACAAAGTCCAGCACATGGCCAGCATCGTCCAGTTGCACCTGGCAGGCCACCGTCATGCGCGCCTTCATGCGCAGGCGTGCCCGCTGGATGCGCGACTTGGCCGCGCTCAGGCTCAAGCCCTTGGCACGGGCGTAATCCGCCTGCGGCATGCCTTGCAGGTCACACAGCGTGATGGCGTCGCGGTCTTCTGCGTCCAATTCGGAAAGCACCCGCGGCAGACAGCCCGTCAAGGTATCCACCACAGCGGTCTCTTCCACCGGGCTGGGCAGATCGTCCGGCAACTCGATGGTGTTCCGTGCCACGCGCAGGCGGTCGGCCAAGGTGTTGCGCGCCACCTCAAACAGCCAAGCTCTGGCGTTGTGCACGGAACAGAAACGCTCCCCCTGTCGCAAGGCCTTTAGAAAAAGGTCCTGCAACAGGTCTTCCGCGTCGGTGGGGTTGCCCAGCCTATGTCTGGCCCAGCCGCGCAGTTCGGGCTCATGCGCGGTCCAGGCTTTGACAAGGCAGTTCATGATCAGACGCGCTGTCCCAGCGCATTGATAACCACTTCACCATCTTCCTTGGTGAAGGCGCCCTGCTGCGGGCTTGGGAGAATGTCCAGCACCGATTCGCTAGGTCGGCAGAGCTTGGTCCCCAGCGGCGTGACGACCACCGGGCGGTTCATCAGGATGGGGTGCTGGACCATGCAGTCCAGCAATTCGTCGTCGGACCATTTCGGGTCGCCCAATTGCATCTCTTCGTAGGGCGTGCCCTTTTGGCGCAGCAGGTCGCGTGCACCAATGCCCAATGCGGTCAAGAGTTGCAGCAAGCGCTCTTTGGACGGCGGCGTCTTCAGGTACTCGATCACCTCGGGCTCGGCGCCGCTGTTGCGGATCAAGGCCAGCGTGTTGCGCGACGTGCCACAGGCGGGGTTGTGGTAAATCGTGATGCTTGCCATGTTCAAGTTTCCTTGGCGGCCGCGCCCCGCTCGTACCACCCCTTGGAGTGGTTGACGACGTATACCACCAGCAACATCACCGGGACTTCAATCAGCACACCAACCACCGTGGCCAGTGCGGCACCCGAGTTGAAGCCAAACAAACTGATGGCCGCCGCCACGGCCAGCTCAAAGAAGTTGGATGCGCCAATCAAAGCCGATGGACAGGCAATGTTGTGCTTCTCGCCCACGGCGCGGTTGAGCCAATAGGCCAGTGCCGAGTTGAAAAACACCTGGATCAGGATCGGCACGGCCAGCAGCGCAATGACCAACGGTTGCTTCAAAATGGCCTCGCCCTGAAAGGCAAACAGCAGCACCAGCGTGACCAGCAAAGCCGCTATCGACCACGGGCCGATTCTGGCCATGGTGGCGTCAAACGCCGCCACGCCCTTGGCCAGCAGCGACCTGCGCAACAGCTGCGCCAGGATCACCGGGATGACGATGTACAACACCACCGAAGTCAACAGCGTGTCCCACGGAACGGTGATGGCCGAGATGCCCAACAGCAGCCCTACCAGCGGTGCAAAGGCAATCACCATGATGCTGTCGTTCAACGCCACTTGCGACAGCGTGAACAGCGGGTCACCGCCGGTGAGACGGCTCCACACAAACACCATGGCCGTGCACGGCGCAGCGGCCAGCAAAATCAACCCGGCGATGTAGCTGTCCAACTGGTCGGGTGGCAGCATGGGTGCAAACCAGTGGCGGATAAAAATCCAGCCCAGCAGCGCCATCGAAAACGGCTTGACCAGCCAGTTGACAAACAGCGTGACGCCAATGCCCTTGATGTGTTTACGCACCTCACCCAGGGCGCCAAAGTCCACCTTGACCAGCATGGGGATGACCATCACCCAGATCAACAAACCCACCGGCAGGTTGACTTTCGCAATCTCCATCTGGCCCACTGCCTGGAACACGGCCGGGAAAAACTGGCCCAGCGCGATGCCGACGACGATGCACAAGAAGACCCATACCGTGAGGTAGCGTTCAAATACATTCATATAAGCTCTCAGCAAGTGGTACAGGCAGTGGAAACCTCGACCAGTTCACATGACTGGCCGTCGCAGCAATTAACCGTCAGGTAGGCCAACAACTCGTTCATCGTGGCAAAGGCGGCGCGGTAGATCAGGTTGCGGCCATCTCGCTCCTGCGTGATCAGCCCGGCATGCGTAAGCTCTTTCAGGTGAAACGACAGGGCCGTGCCCTGCAAGCCCAGGGCTTCCGCCAAGCGGGTTGGCGTCATGCCTTGCGAACCTGCCACCACCAACTGCCGAAAGATCTGCAAACGGGTTTGCTGTGCCAAGGCGGACAGCGCGCGAACCACATCAACGTCGTTCATACCGAAATCCTTTCAACCGGTTTAATCACAGGCAAAGCCAAGGTTACCGCCCAGCAAATGGACAACATCACGGCCGAGCCCACCAGTGCGTACAGCAAACCGCCCCACTGGTACAGCAGGCCGGACATCAGCGTGCCAAAGAAGCGGCCCGCTGCGTTGGCGGCGTAATAAAAGCCCACGTCCTCGGCCGCCTTCTCCGAGCCGGCATAGGCCAGGATCAGATAGGAGTGCACGGAAGAATTGACCGCAAACGCAAAACCAAAGACGCCCAGACCACCCACCACCACCCACTCCAGATTGGGCACCTGCATGGCGACCGCAACCGACAGCGCAACCGTCACCAGCGCCAGCACGGCCGACCACAGGCGGGCGGCTGGCACTTCGGAGCTGAGTCCATCGGCGCTGCGCCGCACCAGATGCGGCGCAAAGGCCTGCACGGCGCCATACCCAATGGTCCACGCCGCCAGAAAACCACCCACCATGGGCCGCGACCAGCCGGACGCATACAAAAACACCGGCACGCCCACCACAAACCACACATCACGCGCGCCGAACAACACGACACGGGCAGCGGCCAGCAGGTTGATGCCCTGGTTCTTGGCGAACAATTCCTTCGCCGATTTGGACGCCTTGCTCTTGCCCATCAGCGGTGGCACATACAGCACCACGCCCAGCAACACCACACACAGCAAGCCCGCCATCGCCCACAGCGAACCTCTGAAGCCCAGCACTTCCAGCAACACCCCCCCCAGGAAAAAGCCAATGCCCTTCATGGCATTTTTGCTGCCGGTAAACCAGGCCACCCATTTGAAGAGCTGGCCCGATGCCTCGCTCGCCGTGAGCTTGATGGCCGACTTGCTGGCGGTCTTGGTCAGGTCCTTGGCGACCCCACACACGCCCTGCGACAACACGACCCATACCACCGACAGAGTCGCCGTCCAGTCCGGCGACAAGGCCGACAGCAGCAGGAAGCCAGTGATCTGTGTGCTCAGGCCCACGACCAGCATGCGGGCAATGCCATAGCGCGTGGCCAGCCAGCCGCCAATCAGATTGGCCGCTATGCCCGCCGCCTCGTACAGCAGGAATAAAAACGCCAGCGTGAACGGCGAATAACCCAGTTTGTAGAAGTGCAGCAGCACCAGCATGCGCAGTGCGCCGTCGGTTAGCGTGAACCCCCAGTACGCGCTGGTGACGATGGCGTAGTTGCGTGCGGCGCTCGCGCCTGCCGTGTTGCTTGCCATGTCAGATGCCCACGGCTTCCATATGGCAGGCCAGGTCCACCATGCGGCAGGCGTAGCCCATCTCGTTGTCGTACCAGGCGTAAACCTTGAGCAGCGTGCCATCGGTGACCATGGTGGATAGAGCATCCACAATGCTGCTGCGGGTGTCGCGGGCATAGTCCGCACTCACCAGCGGGCGGGCTTCATAGCCCAGAATGCCGGCCAGCGAGCCTTTGGCTGCTGCGGCAAACAGCGCGTTGACTTCTTCAACACTGGTCTCGCGTTTCATTTCAAACACGCAGTCGGTCAGTGACGCATTCAGCGCGGGCACGCGCACGGCGTGGCCGTTGAGCTTGCCCTGGAGTTCAGGGTAGATCAGTGCAATGGCGGTGGCGCTACCGGTGGTGGTGGGTGCCAGGCTCATCATCGCGCTGCGGGCACGGCGCAGGTCTTTGTGCGGCGCGTCCACCACCAGGTTGGTGTTGGTGGGGTTGTGCAGCGTGGTGATCTGGCCGTGGCGTATGCCAATGGCTTCATGCACCACCTTGACGACGGGTGCCAGGCAATTGGTGGTGCAAGAGGCTGCAGTGACGATGTGGTTCTGCGCCGGGTCATACAAATGGTGGTTCACGCCCACCACCATGTTGAGCACATTGCCGACCTTGACCGGCGCCGCCACGATGACACGCTTGGCGCCCCGGTCCAGATGACCTTGCAGCGTCTCGGGTGTCAGGAACTTGCCGGTGCACTCCAGCACCACGTCCACACCCAGGTCACCCCAGGGAATCTCGGCCGCTGTGGCGTGCGAAGAAAAACCCATTTGTTTGCTGCCGATGTGAATCTGGTTATCACCCTCGGCCGCAATGTCTTCGCGCCAGCGGCCCTGCACGGTGTCAAACGTCAACAAATGCGCGGTGGCCGCCGCGCCGCCCTTGAGTTCATTCAGGTGCACGACCTCCAGCCGGTTGCCTGCCCGGGGGTCGTCTGATTGGCGCTCGGCAGCCCCCATGGCAGCCCGCAAAGCCAAACGGCCAATGCGGCCCATTCCGTTGATACCGACTTTCATGATTCCTCACCCCTATAAATCACATAATTCAACAAATATTGAATTATTGTAAAAACAAATGACTCTTTTGTGACGAACCGAAAGTCACAAAAGAGTCAGGCGGGAGCACTCCCCCCGCGGCTGCGCTTTACGCTTTGCTTAGCTTGGTTTGCGTCAACTCACCCGTCAGGTAGCCCACCGCCGCGCCAAACTTGTCCTTGTAGTTGGCCTTGAGCAGCGGGTCCAGCGTAGCCTTGACCACATTGTGGATGCTGCCCCAGTCACCGGGGTGCTGGAAGTTGCTCATGATGTAGGTCCAGCCGTTGAGTTCATCCACGGCGTGCAGACCGGTGGACTCGCCACCCGCCGGAATCGACATGATGCGCGACAGCACCTTGGTGTCAAGGTTGTAGGCCCACAGGAAGTTGTTGACGTGCTGGCCACTGTCCTCGCCGATGAACAGGGTACGCATTTTTTCGGAGAACTTCAGGTTGTCCGGATTGGCGATCTTGTTGGGATTGCCCGTGTTGCCCAGTGCGTCGGCGGTGATGTCTTCACCGACCAGCAGCGCCTTGAGGTCCACCGGCATCCACTCGCTGCTGATGGTTGCGCCATTGGTGTCCTTCTGGCTACCACGCAGGTTCAACGCCATCACGGCACCGGCGTTCAACGCCTTGGCGACCGACACGCCGTTGCCGACCACATTGGCGGCATTGCCGGCGACCATCGAATCTCGGCAGTTCTGCAATGCCGAGTAAGCCACCTTGTCCTTGATGTTGACCGTGGTGCCTTCCATCTTGGAGAAGCCCATGCTGGCGCCCACATAGGCAGCGTAGCGGTGGGTTTCCAGGAAGGCGGCGGCCTTTTCCATGCCGGGCTGGAGCTTGACCCACTCGACCTTGCCATTGGCTGTGATCTTGGTGTAGCTGGCATCCAGCGGGTCAGTGCTGGCCACCGTCATGATGTCCGTGGGCTTTAGCGTGTTGGCCAGCGTGTGGATCTCGGCGCTGGTGGCAGAGCCCAGCTTGATCCAGGTCAGCGGTGCTGCGGCAGCGGCAGTATCCAGGCTGAAGCCAGCGCCCACCTTGGCCACATACAGCGTGCCGGAAGACAGGTCCTTCTCACGATCAGCAACAAAGACGAAATAGCCGCTGTTGGTGGCATCGTCACCCATCAGCACAGTGCGGTTGTCGGGCATGACCTGCACCAGCTCGTGCGAGATGCGGCCCATGCAGTAATGCTTCTTGATGGAGCCGGTGCCGTCGGCGTTGACCGTGACTTCGGGCATGTGACCGTAGTGGTAGGGGTTGGCCGCAGTTTCGCTGCCGTACAGGTTCTTGCTGAAAGCCTTGAACTGGGAATCGGTGGCGGCGGTGAAGGCGTTGGGCTCGTACTCTTCGCTGGACAGGTGCGTGCCCCAGGGCGACAGGCTGGCGCCGCAGGTGATCCACAGACCATGCACACCCGAAGTGTCCACATTGTGGTATTTCACCAGCGACAGCTTGCCGGTGGCGGGATTCTGGTCCAGGGTCAGCACGGCAATGGGTGATGGCAGCTTGCCGTACATTGCGGTCACGCCATCCTGCGCCCAGGTAGCGTATTCAAACTGCACCACGGCAAACACCGTGTTGCCCACCACTCCCGTGACCTTGGCACCCGCCACGCTCATCAGCGAGGTGCCATCGGGTGAGTCGGAGAAATATTGGCGCGTCTTACCAGCAACGGTTGCATCCATGATGGGCTGGTTGTTGATGTCATAGTAGCCACCGGCCAACGTCTTCCCGCCCTTGCCATCGGCGACCAGGTCACCGGTCACAAAGAAGGGCTGGTACGCCAGCTTGTAGTCCAGCTTGCTGTTGTCGCTGAAGTTGACCGTCATCACCGAGCCGACCGACGTGGTCGCCATGGCATCTGCATTGGCCAACGTGGGCGCGGCCATGCTGGAGAAGCTGGCCGAAGTAAAGGTGACCGCAGGCACGACACTGCCGCCACCACAGGCGCTGAGCGACAGGCTTGCGCCCAAACCCGCGACGGCGGACGACAGGGGCAACAAGGGCGCGCCCGCCAATACTTGGAGCAAGGAACGACGGGAGAAATTTGGAGTGTGGGACATAGATCAGCAGAGAGTGAACAGATGGAGAAGGAACACACACGCAGTTGATCGCTGTGTGCTCGCCAACCCCAATCGTGCTGGTTTTCTATGTCAAGCTGATGACAACAGCTCTTGATTCCATCTTCAGCGCGTCTGCGCGTGTGCCATCACAAAATCGGCAACCGAAGCAATATTCGCCAGATCGAGTCGCACCACATCAGGCGTGGCATCGGTAGCCGGTGGCACAGCGCCGGGTGCATCGCTGGCAATGGCCAGGATGCCGGGCCAGGCCGGCCACAGTGTGGCCTTGCCCTCGGACGCGCGCCAGACCTCCAGTTTGGGAAAGTCGCCGTGCTTGAAGCCCTCGATCAACACCAGATCGCAATGCTGCAAGCGGTCCAGCAGGTAGTCCAGCGACGGCTCGGATGCGCCGCGCAGCTCGTGCATCAAAGCCCAGCGGTCATTGCCCATCAGCAAAACCTCTTTGCAACCCGACTCCCGCAGGCGGTACGAGTCTTTGCCGGGGCGGTCAATGTCGATGTTCTTGTGGCTGTGCTTGATCAGCGACACCACCAGGCCCCGCGCGGTGATGGCAGGCACCAGGCGCTCCAGCAGCGTGGTCTTGCCCATGCCGGAGTGACCGGCAATACCAAAAATTTTCATAGGTCTCTCAGTGAACAGTTGAATCAACCGGATGCCCTGACTCTATCCGCACAAAGTGCTCCGTGAACGCAGCCAGCTCACGGTAAAACGCGGTCTCGGCACCTGCTGTGACTGCGGCGGCAAAGGGCGCTATCCAGGCGCCCAGATGTTCGTCGAGAAAGCGGTGCTTGAGTCGTTCGGTCAAAACCACAACTTCGCGCTGACCGGTCCGGGCCGCCAGGTTCGCGTTGAAGGTCAACAAATACAAAAACTCCAGCTCCACGGCCACGTGGTCGGGCAACTCCATGAAGTCGTCGTCGATGTCAAAGCCGCCTTCGCTGTACAGGTCGACTACGGCGGGGGGCGGATTGCCTTCGGCTTGCTCGTGCACCCCCAGCCAGGCGGATCCATACGGCCGCGCCAAGGCATCGATCGGCCCCAGGAACAACCGGGTGTAGTCCACCAACAAGGTCTGCAAATCCTGTGATGCGAAAGCCGTACCGAGTGCGCGTGCATGGTCTGCCAGTTCAGGGCTTAGCCTTGTTGCGGCCGCCAGCATGGAGTCAAACAGCTTTTCCTCCGCAAACTCCACCGCCGGCTCGTAGTAGCAGGCCGACAGAAAGCGGCACAGATCCGCGCGCGCGGTGGCCTCGTCAGGGGCATAGTCAGACATCGCTGGTACTCCTTGAACATAAAAAAGGGCCGGTTACCCGGCCCCGATGCCATTGGCCTGGTGCGGATTACGCGCGTGGGCTGTATTTTCCAATGTAATGCACATTGGGCTTGGTACCTTTGTCTTCCTGCAGGCGGAAAGATTTTTCCCGCTTCAATATCTGGGCGATCATTGTGTTCGGGTCGTCCTGATCACCAAAGATACGCGCCTGCGCAGGGCAAACTTCCACGCAAGCGGGCTGCAGTCCGTTGAGCACCCGGTGGTAGCAGAAGGTGCACTTCTCCACTACATCGTCCTTGCGCACGGGTTGCAGGTCCCCACCCTTCCACTGGTTCATCATGGGTGGCAGTGCTCCAGCCAGGGCCGCCACTTCTGCACCAGACGCGGTGCAACCCGGAATGGCAGAGGTCTTGTCAGCCCAACGCGGCTGCGGGTCTTCATCCATGGGGTTGAGGCTGATGACGCTGTACGAGCCGCCGTGCAAACTGGAATCGTCGAGCTTGGGGTGGCTGTAGGGGCAATACTTCTGGCAATCACCACAACCGGTGCACAGTTCGGGGTTGTGCAGGGTGATGCCCTCGGGCGTCTTGAACAACGCCTTGTAGGGGTTTCCGTTTGGATCCTTGGTGGGATTGCCAGCCTTCTCGGGGTTGCCGGGACACATCTTGATGCACGGCGCATCCGAGCAGTGGTTGCACAGCACCGGCATCACGCTGTGCGTGGTGTTGGGAAACACGCCATCGGTGTGCATCAGGAAGTCGGCCCAATTGAAGCTCTGTCCGTCGGCCCGATCGCGGGTGTTGTTTTCGGCCTTGCAGGCAAAAGCGCAGGCGCCACAACCGTTGCATTTTGCGAGGTCAATGACCATTCCAAGTCTTGTCATGATTCTTTACTCCTATGTCTGGTTGTGAACGATCAGGCTTTCTGGATGCGAACGCCGGTGAAGCCACCATTGCGTGCCGTCGCTCCGCTGAGCCGGTCGTAGTCGTCGACCAGGATTTCATTGTTGTTGCCACCACGGGGAATCGCCTTGGCGAAGTCCTTGGCTGCTATGCGGCCATAGGCCCAGTGGCCCTGGCCATAGCACTTGGCCACGGTGCCGGGGCGCACGCCTTCCCACAGCTTGAGCTCGCACGAGATACTTCCGGTGGTGGACGTAATCTTGACCGTATCGCCGGTTTTCAGGCCCAGCTTGGCACCATCCAACGGGTTCATCTTGACCACATCGTTCCAGGACACATCGCCCGGATCGACCTTCTTGAACTCCTGGTACCAGGGCACGTTTTGCGAGCGACCCTCGCGATTCAGACGCGACTTGTAGTCAATGAATGTGAGCGGATAGTCAGCCAGACTGCCATGGCGCTTGACCGTCTCGTAGTGCGGCACAAAGGCCTGCTCGCCACGCGCCACATAGCCGCTGACCGTGAGGATGTCATCCACCGTGGTCTCGTACTTCTTGGCGTGCTCCAGCAGGCCTTTCTTGAGGGTCTCGCTGTAAAACTCAAACTTCTTGGTTGCTGTGGCGAACTTGCCGCCCCAGCCCTTCTTGAGCGTGTACTTCGGGCCGCTGAACATACCCTTCTTCTTGAAATCGGCCCAGCCATTGATGGGTGCGTCGCCCTTGAGTGGATCCTTGGCCATCCAGATCGGTGCACTGGTCATCTTGGCGGCGATCTCGGAGAACTCCAGCGCCGTCGTGGGTGCCTTGCCGGTCTCGGGGTCCTTGAATTCCTTGGAGTAGTAGTCAAACAGGTTGGCAAAGCCCCGGGCCTTGAGCTTCTCGGCCAACAGCCACATGACTTCGGTCTCTTCCTGCTTCACATCCCACAGGCGCTTGACGGCGCCCTGCTGGATGGACGCGTAGGCGTGGCCGTTGCCCATATTGGTCACGATGGACCAGCCTTCGGCCGAGTTGAAGGTCGAGGGCAAGACGATGTCGGCAAACATTGTCATCTCGGACGCGTTGGGCACCATGTGCACAAAAAACGGAATCGCTGCCAGGGCTTTCTCCCAGCGCTGGGCGCCAGTGGCCGAGAAGGCGAAGTTCGACCAGCTGGACACCAGCACCTTGCAGGCGCCGGGGTCTTTCAGCATGCCGTTGGCCACATTGTTGGTGACCACGCCGCTGCCGGGCTTGGCGCCCATCATGGCGGGCATGTCCTTGGCGCCACGGCCATCGAGCTTCTTGCCCTTCGATCCAGTCTTGGCAACCTCATCAATGTAGGCATCGGCCTTAGGGAATGCTGCCAGTGGCGGACTGCTGGGACTTTGCCAGACACCACCCTCCACATCCACCGAGCCCAGCAGGCCATTGAGTGCATACACCGCCATGGCGGCATACGTGCCGCGCGGGGTCATTGCAGCGCCCGGCCCCATCCAGACCACCGTCTTTGGCGCGGCCTTGCCCATGGCACGGGCCACGCGCAGGATTTGCGCAGCGGGGATCAGCGTTTCCTTCTCAGCCCAGGCGGGGGTCTGGCTCTTCAACTCCAGGTTCCACCATTTCACCAGGCCATGGGTTTCCTTCTCGGCAAAGGCGGACTCGTCGACCAGCTTGCCGGCCACGAACAGGTTCTTGCCGTCCTTGAAGTCGCCGACAAATTCGCGGTTCCACAAGCCTTCGGTCAGCAGCACATGGGCAATGGCTCCAGCCAGTGCTCCATCGGTTCCGGGGTTGATCGGCAACCACTCGTGCGCCTTGGCGGCCACGTTGGAGAGACGGGGATCAATCGCAATCACGGTTCCACGCTTCACGATGGCGGGGAACTGGTTCATCATGTTGGGCACCATGCGGTTCGATGCCAGCGGGTCGGTTCCCCACAGCACCAGGCAATTGGTGTGGGTCAGGTCGTAGTCGCGGTAGCCAAAGAAGCCCTGGGTCAGGCCCGGGCCCATCTTCTCGGCCTCGGCGCAAATGGCGCTGTGGGAGAAGTAGTTGCCGGTGCCAAATATCTTGGGCAGCGTGCCATACAGCAACTCCGTGGAGGTCGGTGAATAGCGTCCCCGCATGTAAACCAGCTTGTGGGTCTCGCCCGCCGTGCGCAGGGCAATCATCTTGTCGGCCACGGTGTTGAGCGCTTCGTCCCAGCTGATGGGTACAAACTTGGGGTCAATGCCACGGCCCTTCAGCGGGTTGGTGCGCTTCATCGGCGTCTTGAGGCGGTCCGGGTCATACATCTGCTGCGGAATCAGGTGGCCGCGCGGGCAGCAATAGCCGTGGTTGGTCTTGGACAGCGGGTTGCCACGCACGCGTGTGGCACGACCACCCTGCACGAAGATCTGGATGGCGCACCACTGCGTGCAGCCCTGGCAGGTGCTGGCCACCCAGTCACCGGTAGCGGGGCTGCAGGGCTTGGCTTTGCGGGGGATAAGCGCACTGTGCAACGGGGCCTGTGCCATGCCCGCGCAACCTGTTACCAACGCCCCGGCGGATACACCAGAGACCATGATAAAAATCCGTCGTGTCAGCTTCATGAGGTACTCCTGAAATGATCCGGGCAACCTGCCGATTGCGATAGATCAAAGCATAGGAGTGCTGCGAAACAATTTGTTGTTCTGGATCAAGAATTGCCAAGTCGCCGCCGCATCCATTCCTGGGCCGCGATTCGCTCACTTTTGATTCCAGGCTGCAC
>Ga0066469_1000294_pt1 | contig 15140 bp, 16 predicted proteins | sample LakWasM103_HOW12_2_FD_59579 | JGI IMG/M metagenome (GOLD analysis project Ga0066469, IMG submission 59579) | Freshwater sediment methanotrophic microbial communities from Lake Washington under simulated oxygen tension - Sediment Metagenome 103_HOW12 | ecosystem: Environmental > Aquatic >... | reverse complement strand
CAGGGTTGCGATCCCGAGGGCAAAAAAACGGGGCCTACGGGGGAGTCGGTGGGTGGTTGGCATCGTGTAAACCAGTCAAATGGATGCATGAAATTCTACCTGCGCCAGCTGGAAGCCGGTGCAGTATGACTGAGCTGGTTCGTTCGTCTTGATCGCCCGAGGCGCGTGGAGCTGATGGACAATAGGCCACAGGAGGAGATGACATGGCGCAGAAGAATCCCGAGACCGACTTCGAGTTGATGTTTGAATCAGCCCCCATTTCGTTGTGGCTGGAAGATTACAGCGCCTTGAAGATCTTGTTTGACACCTGGCGCGCGCAGGGCGTCGTGGATTTGACCGCGCATCTCACACAAACTCCGGCGTTGTTTCAACAGTGCGCAGCCTGCCTGAAGGTCATCAAAGTCAACCGGCAGACACTTACCGTGTTGGCGGCCAGCAGCCAACAGGAACTGGAGGAGCGACTGGCGGAAGTCTTTCGCGATGACACCTTTGGGCAAATGCTGGTCGAACTGAATTTTCTGTGGAGTGGAACGCTGGAGTTTTCCAACCAGACAGTGAACTACGCGCTGGATGGGCGCCGTGTGGATGCACAGATCCATGTGCGGGTCCTGCAAGGCCATGAAGCCACGTGGGACCGGGTCATGGTGTCGCTGCAAGACGTTACCCAGGCTAAACAGGCTCAAGACCAGCTGGCCTTGAGCGAGCAATACGCGCGGGACTTGTTTGACTATTCTCCGGTGTCCTTGTGGGTCGAAGACTTCAGTGGTGTCAAGCGTTTGCTCGATGAAGTGCGCGCCCAGGGTATTCGCGATTTTCGCGTTTTCATCAGCGTGCACCCTGAGTTTGTCGGTCGCTGCATGGAGGAAATCAGGGTCATCAGTGTCAATCGCCAGACCCTGTCGATGTTTGCGGCCAAGAGTCAAGGCGAATTGCTGGGTCAATTGGGCGCCATCTTCCGGGACGAAATGCACGACTCGTTTGCCGAGCAATTGATTGACCTGTGGGACGGAAAAACCGTTCAGTTGCGGGAGGTTGTGAACTACTCCTTGACGGGGGAGTTGATCAACATCCACATGCAGTTTGCCGTGTTACCCGCTTACCAAGCCACCTGGGGGCTGGTCCTGGTGTCGTTGATTGACATCACGGCGCGCAAGAAGGCCGAAGCGTACCTTGAGTATCTGGGAAAACACGACGCGTTGACCAAGCTGCGCAACCGTGCCTTCTATGTGGATGAACTCAACCGCATCAACCGCAAAGGGCCGTGGCCTTTGACCGTGATGGCTATGGACCTCAATGGTCTCAAACGCATCAACGATGAGCATGGGCATGCGGCAGGAGACGGCGTGCTGCGTCGCGCCGGCGAGGTACTTGCCAGTGCAACGGCGGGTTATCCCTACTGTGTGGCTCGGGTCGGCGGTGACGAGTTCATTGCGTTGCTGCCGGGTTGTGACGAGCGTGTGGCTGCAGGCTTGCAGGAGCGCATCGAGTCCATGGTTGAGCTCAACAACCAGTTCTACCCGGGGCAGCGCCTGAGTCTGGCCATCGGCATCGCCTCCTGTGCGTCGGCCGGGCTGGTGGAAGCGGCATTGCATGAAGCCGACCAGGCCATGTTTCGCGCCAAAACGCGTTTCTATGAAGAAGCCAAACTGGAGCGTCGACGGAACTAGTCGGACAACATCCAGATGAGCCTGACCGGCCTGATAGGCCTCTACGTCCGCCAGAACTGGCGCCCCTACCTGTTGTCAGCCCTGATGTTGGCCTCGGTCAGTGCGCTCACGGTCTACATTCCACGCCAGGTCGGGCAGGTGGTGGATGGGCTCGTGGCCGGCACGTTAAGTCCGGGCGCGCTACAGGGTGAATTGGCGTGGTTGATCCTGGCGGGTGTCGCCATCTATTTTTTGCGCGTGGCATGGCGCCTGCAACTGTTTGCGGCCAGCTACCGCCTGGGTGCAGAACTGCGCCAGCGCCTGTATGCCCGCTTGTGTCTGCAAGGGCCGCACTTTTTCCAGCAGAAGCGCACTGGTGACTTGATGGCCATGGCCACTAACGACATTGACTCGGTGGAAATGGCGTCAGGTGAAGCCATGCTCGCGGGCTTTGACGGCACCCTGACCCTGATCATGGTGGTGGCGATGATGAGCCTCGGTGTGGACGGCCGGCTGGCGGGGGCGGCGCTGTTGCCTTTTCCGTTGATGGCGTTGGCGTTCTGGCGTATTTCCAACCACATCCACAAGGCATCCAAGGACTCACTGGATGCCTTTGGCAAACTCAATGACCATGTGCAGGAAACGTTGACCGGCGTGCGCACCCTGCGGGCCTTGGGCCTGGAGGAACGCAGTGCCGCCCGATTTGCCGAATTGGCCGAAGCCGCAGCCAGTGCCAGTCTGCGCGCCCAGCGCTGGGAGGCTGCCTTTGAGCCCGCCGTCGGCATTGCACTGGTCAGTGCAACGGTATTGACGCTGGGGCTGGGTGGCTACCTGGTTTGGCACGCCGAGCTCACCATTGGTGCATTGACGGCCTTCAGCATGTATCTGGGGCAACTGATCTGGCCCATGTTTGCTGCGGGCTGGGTGCTGGCCCTTCTCGAGCGCGGACGGGCCGCCTGGGGGCGCCTGCAGCCCACGCTGGATGCGCCGTTGTCCATTGATGACCACGGAACACTCGATGCCGTGGTCAATGGTTCATTGGTGTTTGACAGCGTGAGCTTCTCTTACCCCGGGCATCAGGCCCTGGCCTTGTCGGGTTTGAGCCTGAGCGTGCCAGCCGGTCAGACCCTGGGCCTCGTGGGTGCAACCGGTTCTGGCAAATCCAGCGTTCTGCGGCTCATCCTGCGCCAGTACGGGGCGCATTCTGGCAATGTGGTGTGGAGCGGAAAGTTGCTGTCGGAGTACCGGCTCGATGCACTGAATCGGGCCATCAGTTGGGTGCCGCAGGAGCCCTTCCTCTTCTCCGCCTCCATTGCCGAGAACATCGCGCTCGCCAGGCACGATGCCAGTCGTGCCGAGATTGAACAGGCCGCACGACTGGCCTCCATCCACGACGACATCGTGCGCATGCCACTGGGCTACGACACGCCGGTCGGTGAAAAAGGCATAGCGCTGTCGGGTGGGCAACGCCAGCGCGTGGCCATCGCCCGTGCGCTGCTGACCGATGCACCCTTGCTATTGTTGGACGACGCGTTGTCGGCCGTGGACACCCAGACCGAAACCGACATCCTGCAACACCTGCGCAGCGCGCGCACCGGACGCACCGCAGTGATCGTCAGCCACCGACTGAGTGCGGTCATGGATGCGGACCATATTCTCGTGCTCAAGGACGGCAAAGTGAGTGAGCAGGGCAACCATGCCAGCCTGCTCGCATCCGATGGCTGGTACGCCGCACAGTGGCGCTACCAACAACTGGAGGCTAGCCTGGATGCTGCCTGACAACGACCCGAAGTCCAGCACAGCAAACCCCGTAGTGCCGCGCAATACGCGACGGGCGGTGGCCCTGCTGTTGCACGCGGCGGCACCCGAGCGACGCCATCTGTTGCTGGGCACTGCCTGGTTGCTGGCGGCAGCTGTGCTGGAGGCTGCTGGTCCCTTGCTGGGCAAGTACTACATTGACCAATACCTGTTGCCCCAGCGTCTTGACTTGCAGATGATGGGTCTTCTGCTCGTCGGCATCATCGTGGCAGGCAGTGTGGCCAGTCTGATCCGCTATGCCCAGCTGACGCGTTTGTCGGGTGTGGCCATGCGCTCGGTACGGCGTTTGCGTGAGGAGGTCTACGGCCATGTGCTGCGCCTGCCCATGGCATTCTTCGACAAGGCCATCACCGGGCAACTGGTCAGTCGCGTAACCAACGACACCGAGCAGGTGAAGAGCCTCTACGTGCAAGTGCTGTTTGTCATGCTGGACAGCAGTATCGTGGTTCTGGGCGCACTGGGCGCCATGGCCTGGCTGGACTGGCGCCTGATGCTGATCGTGCTGACGCTGATCCCGGCCGTGGTGGTGATCGTCTGGTTTTACCAGCGATGGAGCGCACCTGCAGTGGCCCGCGCGCGCCAGAAGCGCAGCGACATCAATGCCCAGATGTCAGAGTCCATTGCCGGCATGGCCGTACTGCAGGCCAGCAACGCGCAACGTCGCTTTCGCGACCGCTTTGACAAGACCAATCGGCAGCACCTGGCGGCCCGTGTGGCCGAGATGCGGGTCAACGCCTGGCTGCTGCGTCCCATGCTGGACTTCATCAACGTGGTACTGTTGGCCGTGGTGATCTACAGCTTTGGCCAACGCAGCCTGGGTGCGGTAGAGATCGGTGTTTTGTATGCCTTTGTCAGCTACATCGGGCGTGTGGTGGACCCGCTGATCCAGATTACCCTTCAGTTCGGCCAGTTGCAGCAAGCCGTGGTAGCGGCTGCGCGGGTGGACGCGCTGTTGCAGGAGCACCGTCCTGTCGCGGTGAGCAGTGACGAATGCATCCGCGAGGGCGCCATCCGGATCGAGAACCTGCGCTTTGGCTACGATCCAGGGACCGTGGTGCTGCACGATCTGTCGCTGGATATTCCCTCTGGTGGTTTCTTTGGCCTGGTTGGCCATACCGGAAGTGGCAAGTCCACGTTGCTGAGTTTGCTGCTGCGCTTCTACCAGGCACAGTCGGGCAGCATTGCGCTGGACGGTATCGCACTGCAGCATTTCAGCGATGCGCAGTTTCGCTCCGATGTGGGACTGGTGCCGCAAGATCCGTTTCTGCTGGCCAGCACCGTGCGCGACAACATCGCCATGGGGCGGGAACTGACCCAGCATGCGGTGGAGACGGCGGCCCGTGCGGCCCACTGCCACGACTTCATCCTGCAACTGGAGCAGGGTTACGACACCCTGCTGGGTGAAGGGGGCGCGCGCTTGTCGGTGGGGCAAAGGCAGTTGATCGCGATTGCTCGCGCGCTGGCCGGGCAGCCCCGTATCCTGTTTCTGGACGAGGCCACCGCCCATATCGATTCTGAAACCGAGCAGATCGTGCAAGTGGCGTTGTCGGAGTTGCGTGGACGCGTGACGGTGGTGGCGATTGCCCACCGCCTATCCACGATACGTGCAGCCGATTGCATCGTAGTGCTCAACCATGGCCGCATCCACGAGCAGGGCACGCACGATGCCCTGATGGCTCTGGATCAGGGCATCTACCAGCGGCTGTACCTGTTGCAGCAGATGGGGGAGTAGCTGCCGCGCGTAGCCTGCCGCCGGATTTATTTTCCGGTTTGCGCGTCGTGTTTTTGCTTGCGGATAGCCCTGCTGTCGCGATTTGCTTCTCGTTGTAGCTTGCGGCGCTCCGCGCGGGTAACCGTGCCATCGGCCTTGGCCGCAGCCTCATCAGCTGCTAGTTTGGCCTCGCGGTTTTGCAGCCGGTTGGCTTCTTTGGCGTTGAGCTGGCCGGAAGCCACACCCTGGTCGATCCGTTGTTGTTGATTGGCTTCGCGTTTGTCCAGGTTGGGGGTTGCGGTTTGTGCCATTGCCAGTCCGGCCATGGTCAACGCCAATGCAGTAACGAGTGCCTTTGTCTTCATGAAAATCTCCAGGGTGTTGGATGCATGGAACGACTCCATCGGACTACAACGCCACGGCCTCCCCACGGGGTTGACCGTGCGCAGGCCGGGTACTGTAAAAGTTTGTGAAGTTGCGGCTTCATACCCATCGGGGTTCACTCGCGCGGCTCGCTCCAGAGTTTGCCGCCCGTGGCCCAGTTTTCGCGTTTCACATCGGTGATCAGGATGTCGACGGATTCCGGTGAACCGCCCAGCACCTCGACGGTAACGCGGGTGATCTCTTCGGCCAGTTTCTTTTTCTGTGCAACGGTGCGGCCTTCGAGCATTTCAATATGGTAGGTAGGCATGGGAGTCCTTTGGGTGGTCAATGGAAGATGGATGGATTCAGGAAGCAGAAGGGCCAGGAAGTGCCGCCGCTGCGCAGCGCGCGCAGACGCAGGCCAGTCGGCGGGCATGGTCCGGAATGCGCGCCAACAGCGAGGGTGCAAACACAGCCGTGGTGCACCAGCACGGGTCTTGGGCCATACCGGTCTCGCGTTGCACTTCGTTGGCACACTGGTTGCTTTGACCGCACAGCGGGCAAATGCGGGGGTCGATGCTGCGGACTGGACGGGACAATATTTCGGGCATGGCGGGTTGTGGTCTGGACACCGCAGTTTAGACTGCTGAGGTTTTGACTCCACCCATGTTGCCCTTGCGCTCCGCCCCCTCTCCGTACCACGCAACCAGAAACACCTGGATCCTGTTGCTTGTGGTTTGCATCCTGCACTTCGGCTTGGGTGCGCTACTGGGTTTGTCGGTGGATGAAGCGCATTACGCGTTGTACGCCGTGCATCTGGACTGGAGCTACTTTGACCATCCTCCCCTGGTGGGGTGGACCCAGTGGCCGCTGGTGGCGTTGGATGCGCCCACGTGGGCGATGCGGCTGGTGCCCGAGCTTGTCTGGCTGGCGACTGCGCTACTCGCCTACCGACTGGCTGAACGCCTGAATGCCAGTGCGCAGCCAACGGCCCCAGCCGGGCGTGCCGGTTTCTGGACGGTTGTCGCGCTGGCTCTGGCGCCGTTGTTGCATGTGCTCGGCATTGGCCTGTTACCCGACACACTGTTGATGTTTTGCAGTGTCGCGCTGTTGGGGCTTACGTGGGATCTGATGGATGCCGGCGCTGTGCGTCGGCCACTGCCATGGCTGGCGCTGGGTGTGGTGCTGGGGCTGGCGGGGTTGAGCAAGTACACGGCCATATTGGTTGCCGCGGCGGTTGCACTGTGTCTGATGCTGGCACACGGTGCGGGTGTTTTGCGCAACGTCTGGTTGTGGATGGCCGTGGGTATTGGCCTGCTGCTGGTCTTGCCGGTTGCCTATTGGAATGAACGCAACCATTGGATATCCTTCGTCTATCAGGCCCGGCATGGCGCAGGTGGCGGTTGGCAAGTCACCCATTTAGCTCGGTTCCTGGTGGTGCAGACGCTGGTCTATGGGCCGCTGCTTCTGTGGGGTTTGGCGGGCGTTCGCCAGGCTGCGGGGGGGCACCCCCGTGCCTTGCTGCTGTTCTTTGTGGTTCCCTTTGTGGTGCTGGCCGGGCTCTCGGGTGGCGGCACCAGCCTGCCGCATTGGACTGCACCGGCCTGGGCGGCGCTGGCTCCGTTTGCCGGAGTCGGGCTGGCACTCGCCAGGCAGCACGGCCGTCGCTGGATCATCTGGGGTCTGGTGGCGGTGCAGGGCCTGGTGTGCACCGCGGTGCTGGGACTGATGCTGACCGGCGGTGTGCCCGTGGTCACCGGTTCCACCGGACAGGGCAATAGCGCCGCGCCCTCCAACCCCTTTGCCGATGTACATGGCTGGGACGTAGCGGGCAGCCGCGCCCGCGTTCTGGCACAACAGCACGGACTGCACAGTGTGGGCGTGCAGAATTGGACCCTGGCCAGCCGCCTGGGCTGGTATGCCAGACCGCTTCCGGTGTACGTCCTGGAGGATCGGTTCGACCAGTTTGACCTGTGGGCAGGCGATCTGCCAGCGGGGGGTGATACGCTACTGGTGGACTGGTCCCAACTGGCCTACGCGGTGCCCATGGGTGACAACGGCTTTGCCAACTGCACTTTGCTGGAGACGCAGGACGTGCGGCGGCTGGGTACCACCATCGCAACTTTCCGGTTTTACGCCTGCCGCAACTGGTCGGCTCAACCGCTACCCCGCCTCCGAGGTGCTGTCTGATGCCGGTTCCCGCCATTCCCCTGCGCGTGTGGCTGCTGCCCTTTGTGCTGTTTGTGCTGAGTGCGCCGCTGTGGCTGCACACCTTCGAGCCGGCCACTTTTGTGGCAGTCAATGCATTTTTTGCACCGGTCGCGGCGCCTGTGTGGACGGGGCTGTCACTGCTGGGCAACGCCTGGGGCATTCTGGGAGTGACTGCGCCGCTGCTGGTGCGCGCGCCCCGGTTGCTATGGGCCTGGTTGTGCGCTGCGCCCTTTGCCATCGTGTTTGCCCGTGTGGGCAAAGGGCTGATCGAAAGCCCACGACCGGCCGCAGTGGTGGACAACACCCAGATGCGTGTGGTGGGCGAACTGCTGCACAACGTTTCCATGCCCTCGGGGCACACGTTGACCGCGTTTACCGTTGCATCGGCAATCTACTTCGCGTTGCCCGAGAAAGGGCGTGCCAAACACCTATGGCTGTTTGTGCTGGCTGCGGGTACTGGTTTGTCGCGTATTGCCGTGGGCGCGCACTGGCCGGGTGACGTGGCGGTAGGCCTGTGCCTGGGGCTGCTGGCTGGCATGCTGGGCACGCGCCTGCTGGCACGCATGGGCAGCCAGCATCTACAGCCCACCGCATGGAGCTTGCGTCTGGTCGCAACCCTTCTGGTGGTCACCGGCTACACCTTGCTGACCGAAACGCAGGACTTCGATGAGAACTGGCCCGCGCAGTATGTTCTGGTCCTGGTGATCGTTGCAGCGCTTTATACTTTTGGCAAACAGAATTGGGTGGCATACCGAGCGGCCCGTTAGTGGAGTGCTTAGAACAATGAACCAGAATGCTGTCAAATTGGTGCAGGAGTCGTGGTACAGGGTTGAGGCTGAAGGCCCGGCCGCGGCGGAGCATTTTTGCCGCAGCCTGCTGGAGAACAGGCCATGGCTGACGGCCGATTACATAGGACACGTGGACGAACGTGACGCCATGTTGATGCAGACCTTTGGCCAGTTGATCCGCGGGATGCACAGACTTGACAGCCACGCGTCCCTCCTGCTGCAGGTTGGGCGGATCAACGCCTGCTGCGGCATTCAGGCACACCACTATCCTTATTTTTCAGTGGCCTTGCTGCAGACCCTGTCGCACCTTTTGGGTGACGCGTTTTCCGAGCCGGTCCGGCACGCGTGGACCAAGGTGATTGGAACCATGACCCGGCTGATGCTGGCGGGCGCAAGCGGTGCGTCCGGTGCGAGTGTCGCTATCCGCCAAAGTACGCCGGACCGGCGCCACCAGCGTCGGCGCGCTGCACGCGACCTGGGCGGTATCAGGGGCTACCACCGCCGATCAACGCCCGAAAGCAACCGGCGCAATCTTGGCATTCATGCCCCTAGTGTGACCGGGCGCCCTGCGATTTGAGTTCCTCCATCAGTGGGTCAGGCTGACCGCCTGCTGCCAGGTGGCTCTTGTACCAGACCGTCAGGATGCTGGTCACCACCGGCCCTGGATCCTGGAGAACTTTCGCGAAGTCCAGGCCGTTGATGCTGCAGACCAACCTGACGAGATCCATGTCCAGATCGATGGCATCCGACTCGCAGCGGCGAATCTTGAGGTCGGCGAATGAGTAGCCCTCGGGAAGCTTCAAGGTCAGTAGCGAGTCGGTTTGCATGGCGGTGTTCAGGGGAATAGTTCAGCAAACCCTGATTGTCGCAATCCCGGGAGTACATTAGCGTTCTCCTTGTGTGCATCCAAAAGATTGAAATGAAAAAAGTTACCCTGTCTGCGTTGCTGCTGGCCTCGACCATGGTTTGCGCGCAATCCTCCACCGCCAAAAAAGACCTGGTTGCCAAGCTTCTGGTCTTGCAGCAGCCGGCCATTGAACAGACGGCGCAAGCCCTGGTTGAGCGACCCGCCATGCAGTTGCACCAGCAGGCGGGCCTTGCGTTACAGACCCGCGTGGCACCTGAAAAACGAGAGGCCGCTGCGAAGCAGGTTCAGGAAGACCTGAAGAAATATGTGGACGAAGTCGGCCCGCTGGTTCGCCAACAAGCTGTGAAGCTGGCGCCGTCGACCATTGGCACCCTGCTGGAAGAAAAGTTTAGCGAAGACGAGCTCAAGCAACTGATCGCCATCATTGAGTCGCCGGTCAACCGCAAATTTATGCAGATGGGCGGTGAGTTCCAGAAGGCTCTGGGTGAAAAACTGGTGGTGCAGACCAAGCCGGTCGTGGAACCCAAGGTCAAGGCACTGGAGCAAGCCATCGTCAAGCATCTGGGCCTGCCGCCCGCATCGGACGCCAAGGCTTCGGATACCCCGGCCAAATCGCCCAAGAAATAGCGTGCGGCTAGCGTGCGTCTGGCCTGCGCTGCGCCAGACGCAGAGCCAGCGCGCTCAAAGCCTCATACACCGTGCCGGTGGGCGCATCCCAGGCTGTCACTGCCGCGCCCTGGCGCGTGATCGCCTCGGTGTCGCCCCGCGCGGCCGGGCCGGTCAGCGCGGCCTGTGGACCCAGCGCGGTGATGTTGGCCACCGCGTTGCGCAACAGGGCTGACCGCAAATGCACGATCACGTCGGCGGGCACGCCGGTGGTTTGCCATAAATCCTCAGCGGTGGCCTGCAACACCGGTAGAAAGTTGGTCGTGAACACCGCCGCCGCGTGGTAGAGCAATTTGTCGCCGCTGGCGACGTCAAAGCAGCGCGCTCCGATGGCGCTGAAGGCCGCGCGCAGTGTGGCGCAGGCCGTTGCATCGCCCTCCAGCGCGCACGGTGTCCCCGGGAATTGCGCGATGGCGCTCGGTACCGACGCGAAGCTCAGGATGCAATGCGCGCTGGCTACACGCCAACCCAGTGCCGCCAGTTGTGCAAGTGATGCTGTACTTAGTGCCCCGCTGCAGTGGAAAACGAGGGGCGTGGTCATGCCGTCTGGGCCTGTGTCGGAAATCACGGCCACCTGTGCCAGGGCGCGGACGCAGTCCGCCAGCTGCGCGTCTGGCACTCCCAATAGCCAGATATCGGCACGGCGCATGGTTTCCATTTGCACCACGGCTTGCCCGGCGCCGACCACGTTGCACGCCACCTGGGCACTGTGCAGGGACGTGGTCAGTACGTCCTGTACCGCAAAACTGCCCTGCTGGTGCCAGAGGCTGGCCAGGGTCTGCGCCACCCGCCCCGCACCGACCAGGTTCAATGTGGGTAAACGGGGCTCTGTGCGAGTGGAGTCTGGCATGAGAAGAATCTGTCGGGCTAACGCAGCGTGCAACTGTCACCGACCCCGTCACGCCAGACGCGCACCTGGGTCAGGCCAGGTACGGCATTGGCCATGGCACGCCATATGAAAGTTGCCAGGTTTTCCAGCGTGGCGGGACCCAGGCCGGGTACTTCATCCAGCAAATGGTGGTCCAGTTGCGGGCGCAATTGCGCAATGGCCTGGCGTACCAGCCCAAGGTCGACCACCATGCCGGTCACCGGGTCGACGTTGCCGGCCAATGTAATCTCCGCGTGGTAGGTGTGGCCATGGATGCGGCGGCTACCCTCGGCCTCGATGTCGCGGCGCAGGGTATGGGCGGCGTCAAAGTAAAACTTCTGGCTGATTTCGCAGCGGCTGGGTGCGGGGCTCATCGGATGCCGGTGATCTTGTGGGTTTGCAGGGACAGGCGCCATGCCGGGCGCTGCAGGCACTGCGCGATGCAGGCTTGGGTGTTGGTGTCGCGCTGCGGGTTGTCCATGGGTTGCAGGTAGCGATGGTGGAAGTCCGCCGCTTCACACTCGGCCAGGCTGATGCCGGGTTGTGGCCACACCAGCTTGAGCTCATGGCCCTGGCGTTGTACCCAGGTGGAACCGGCCTTGGGGCTGACGCAGATCCAGTCGATGCCCGGCGGTGCCGCAATCGTTCCATTGGTTTCCACGGCGATGTGAAAGCCCTGCGCATGCAAGGCGTCAATCAGGGAAGTATCCACCTGCAGCAGCGGCTCGCCTCCGGTCAGTACGACGAAGCGGTGGGTCGTATCGGCCCCGGGCCAAAGGGCTGCGATGCGCTCGGCCAGGGTCTGCGCGGTGTCAAATTTGCCGCCGAGCGTGCCATTGGTTCCGACGAAGTCGGTGTCGCAAAACTGGCAGATAGCGCTGGTGCGGTCCTGCTCGCGCCCGGACCACAGGTTGCAGCCGGCAAAGCGGCAGAACACTGCCGGGCGGCCCGCGTTGGAGCCTTCACCCTGCAGGGTGTAAAAAATCTCTTTGACCTGGTAGCTCATGCGGTGCGTCCCGCATGCCTGTGCACCCCACGGCGTGGGGATACGAGGTTTTTGTACATGGTAGTCCTCTACATGGCTCCGGAATACAAAAGGCAAGGCCCGCCGGAGCAGCGGGCCTAGGGGGTATTTTACTATCCGAGGGGTTGGCCGGAACTCAGCTCGCGACGAGGCCTTTGGTGACCTGACTGTAGCGGGAGCCGCCTGTCTGTCCCCACCGTCGCGGGTAACGGATGCTCAGACGCTCGGGCGTTGTACACATGTCTGTCGGAAGACTTTACACACAGGGGGCCAATAGCAGTGAAATGTCTTCTGAATCAATAACTTACCTCGCTGGCATGCTACGTGCTTCATTGATGGTATTCACTAACCACAAAGAGAGAACTCTCATGTTCAAACGTACAGCGTTGGCCCTTGCCTCAATCGTCTTAATCTCAAATGCCAGTGCGGCTGTCGTCGGTATCGGCGGAAACAACTGGTATACCGATACGCTGCGCCAGAACCTGATTGCCCAAGGCAATACCGTTACTGTCTACACTTCATACGATGCCGCGACGCTGGCTGGGCTTGATGCTTACATTCAGGACGGTAACAATTTCTTCGACGCCAACCTGCTGGACAGTTTTGTTTTTAACGGCGGAACGCTGATCGAAATTCCATGGACATTCACACACAATAGCTACACCGCCGCTACAAAGGTGTTCGGTGCTCGGACGGATTTAACGTATGGTGACACACTGTTTACCCACACGATTGACGGCAGCGACTGGTTGTTGGATGGCGTAACAGTTCCCGTCAGCCAGTTTGGCGGCCGTGAAATTGGCAACGCGTTTCAGGCTGGAGTACATCAGGTTCTCGACTACACAGACGGCACCGCCTTACTGGGCTACAAAGAATACGGCCAAGGCATTGCGATCGGCTTCAATCTGCATTTGGTCACATCGGATGCCAGCCCGGCCAACGCCGCATGGTCAAACCAAATCGTCTATAACGCAATCGCTGGCAACAACACCGTTCCTGAACCAGCACCGTTGGCTCTGATTGCGTTGGGTTTGGCTGGTATTGCTTTGGCCAAGCGCCGCAAGGCCTGAACCCCATGGCGACCCTCACGGGTCGCTCTCCATACAGAACGGGGCGCAAGCCCCGTTTTGCTTTGTAGCGTGTTTCCGGCGGTGCGCCAGTTTTCATTCGTTTTGCCGTGTATTGCACTGCCCTGGGTCAACATCAGCGATGCCGTGGCGCAAGGCGGGCAACTCCCGTAATCCCTTTCACACCACCAGCGGCTCTTCCTGCATGGCTTCCATCTGCTCTTCGAGCATCTGCACCTGACCCTGCCAGTAATCGCTGGAGCCAAACCACGGAAAGTTGACCGGGAACGTGGGGTCGTCCCAGCGCCGGGCCAGCCAGGCGCTGTAGTGGATCAGGCGTAGCGTGCGTAGCGGTTCGATGAGGGCCAGCTCGCGCCGGTCAAAGTCGCGGAACTGCTCGTAGCCGTCCACCAGTGCGCCGAGCTGGCGCGTGCGCTGGCTGCGGTCGCCGCTGAGCAGCATCCACAGGTCTTGCACGGCGGGTCCCATGCGGGCGTCGTCCAGATCGACAAAATGCGGGCCGGGCCCGGCCGCGGGTGCCGCATCGGCGGGCGTCCACAGGATGTTGCCTGGGTGGCAGTCGCCGTGCAGGCGCAACACCGCCACGCCCGAATCGTCCAAGCCATTCTGGCCGTTAGCCCTCGTCAATACTGGATGAGTAGCTACCAAATCAATAGCATTCTGGCAGACCTTGGTCCAGGCGGATTGCACATCCAGCGGTACCTTGTCGTGTTCCAGCAGCCACTGCATGGATTCCACACCAAAGCTCTGCACGTCCAGACGCGGGCGGCTGGCAAACGGTTTCTTGGCGCCCACCGTGTGGATGCGCGCCAGAAAACGGCCGATCCACTCCAGCACTTCGCCATCGTCCAGCTCGGGTGCGCGCCCTCCGCGCCGGGGGCTGGCGCTGAAAGCAAAGCCGCCGAAGTGGTGCAGAGTTTCGCCCAACAGCTTCAGGGGCCCCACTGCTGGTATTTCGGCGGCCATCAGTTCGGCGGCAAAGTCATGCTCTTCCTGGATTTGCGCATCGCTCCAGCGCTCGGGGCGATAGAACTTGGCTACGACGGCCGTGCCGTCTTCCAGTTGCACTTGGTAGACGCGGTTCTCGTACGACGACAGGGCGGTCAGGCGGCCGTCGCCGCGCAGGCCCACGCTTTCCAGTGCGTCGAGTACGACGTCCGGGGTCAGTGTTTCAAACGGGTGGCGCACTCAGTCCTTGGGGCGGTTGTTGTTGTTGTTGTTGTTGGGAGTAAAAAACATGGCCACGCCGACAACGATCAGGATTGCCGGCCACCAGGTCTTGAACAGATAGGCCAGGCTGACATTGATGAGCCCGAGATTGGTCAGCAGGAAAAATGTGCCAAACACGATCAGCGCGATAGCCGCGACATTGCCCTTCATGGTGGAACCCCTCTCTTTAAAAGAATGAGGGGCATTGTCGCAAGGTTTGGGAAACCCGCCGGGTGTCAGCCCAATGGTCCCAGATCGTCCCCATAGAGAGACGGATCGTCCGAGCCGGAGTCCGAGTAGCCACGGCTGGCAGGCGTGCTGCTGGTGCTGCTGCTGTCGCCCAGCAGCTCAAAGGGCAGGGATTGCTTGACCAGGATGATGGTGCAGGGCGCGTCCATGGCGACCTTGATCGGCACGGTGGCCACAAAGCGCTGGGTCTTGAGCCCGTGGGTGGCAGCACCCATGACGATCACGCTGACGTTGTTGCCCCGGGCATAGTCCAGAATGGCCTGGGCCACGTCGCCGGATTCGAGCACGTGGAAAGAGGTCTGGTGGCCGGGGTGGTCCAGCGGCTGGGCCCACTGGCGCAGCGTCGTCAGGTAGCGGCGGTGGACCTTGGTTTCGCTCTTGTCCTCATCGGTGCTGCTGGTCTGGCCGGACGAGATCACCGTGACACAGGCCAGTCGTGCACCCGGGCGCGTGCCCAAGGCCCGCGCCACGGCCTGGCGCAGCGAATACAGCGTGGCATCGGTGACATCCACGTGGGGCACGGCCACCATCACGATGGGGACTTCGTCGGCCTGCTGCGCGGCAATGGGACTGGGCTTGTAGTGCATGCCCGCGGCCTTGAGCCAGCGCTTGAAGTGGGTGCCAAACCGTG
>Ga0066469_1000290_pt1 | contig 15285 bp, 17 predicted proteins | sample LakWasM103_HOW12_2_FD_59579 | JGI IMG/M metagenome (GOLD analysis project Ga0066469, IMG submission 59579) | Freshwater sediment methanotrophic microbial communities from Lake Washington under simulated oxygen tension - Sediment Metagenome 103_HOW12 | ecosystem: Environmental > Aquatic >... | reverse complement strand
CACACCGGGCAAGTCCTTGACACGACCGCCGCGAACCAGCACCACGCTGTGTTCCTGCAGATTGTGGCCTTCGCCGCCGATGTAAGAGATAACCTCAAATCCGTTGGTCAAGCGCACTTTGGCAACTTTACGCAGAGCGGAGTTAGGTTTCTTAGGCGTTGTGGTGTACACACGGGTGCATACGCCACGGCGCTGCGGAGAGTTCTGCATCGCAGGGCTCTTCGACTTGATGATCTCGACCTCACGGCCTTGACGCACGAGCTGGTTAATGGTTGGCACTTAAGCCTCCTAAAGATAAAACGTCCCTAAACGTTTGAAATAGTACGAAAACGTGAATCCCTTCGGAATTTCCGAAAAGCCTTCTACTGTATCAGATCGAGGGTTTCCCCGCAAGGGCCAATTCGCCTTGGGGGGGGGGTGGCGAAAGGCCCTTCGCGCCGACCACACCTCGCGTGTTCAACGAATCCAGAGGCGAATTGAATCCCAAGCGCGACCGAAGACGCCCGATTGCTCAACGGCTTCGAGCGCCAGCAAAGGAACTTCGCCGACGACTTGCTCGCCCGACAGTATCTTCAGCATCCCCAGTTGCTGGCCTTTGGCTATGGGCGCGACCAAGGGATCGGTCCGCACTACCTGGGTCTTGAGCTTTGCAGCAGTACCCTTGGGTAGGGCGACCACAATAGACTGGGGACTACCCAGTTTGGCCGTGGCCTGGGTTCCTTTCCAGATGTTTGCACTCACTACCACCTGATCAGCCTCAAACAGCTTGACTGCTTCAAATGCGGTGTAGCCCCAGTTCAGCAGCTTTTGAGATTCGTTGGAGCGGGCATTCTCGCTGGCAGTACCCAAGACGATGGACAGCAAGCGTCGGCTTCCCGCCGTAGCGGGCGTCCCAGCAGGGGAGCCCGGATTGGCGAGACTGGCGAAATCACGCGTGGCCGTGGCCACCATGCAGTAACCCGCCGCCTCGGTATAGCCGGTCTTGAGACCATCCACCGTGGGGTCGCGAAACAGCAAGAGGTTGCGGTTGCTGTCGTTGGCCGCTGGCGTGCCGGGGTAGCGGTATTTCTTGATTGCATAAAAGCCCACGTAATCCGGAAAATCCGCCATCAGCCGCGTGGCCAGGATGCTCAGATCCCGCGCAGTCGTCGTGTGCCCGGCTTCGGCCAGTCCTTCCGGATTCTTGTAACTGGTGGACTTCATGCCCAGCACCCGGGCCTGGTCATTCATCATCTGCACAAAACGCTCGGCGGAGCCGCCCACACCTTCAGCCAGTGCCATGGTGGCGTCGTTGCCCAATTGCACGATCATGCCCTTGATCAGGTCTTCCACCGGCACCTGCATCTTGGGATCGATCGACATGCGCGAGCCCGGCATCTTCCATGCGCGCTCGCTGACCGGCAGGGTTTGCTTGAGATCCAGCTTCTTGGTACGCAAGGCGTCAAACACCAGATAGGCAGACATCAGCTTCGTCAGCGAAGCCGGCTCCACCGGCATGTCCAGCTCTTTGGACGCCAGGATCTGGTTGGCCGTGACATCCAGCAACAGGTAGGCACGCGCCGCCACTTCGGGTGGCTGTGCCGTTTGGGCGGCCACAGAAAGGCAGAGGGTCGCCACGAGGGCAACGAAAAGTGATTTCATGGATAGATGGGTCATTGCCGGGGCCCAGCGGGTCGGCAGGTAATAGAAACTCTAGGAAGCGGGTCCTGGCCCGGCATGCAGGTGGCGCACTACCAGACTGCGCAAAAGCGGCAATTGTCCATGGAAGAAGTGCGAGACCCCGGGAATCACGGTCACCGGCAGGGTTTGCGGGCGCGCCCAGTTCATGACGTCGGCCAACGGCACCGTGTCGTCGTGCTCGCCATGCAGCACCAGGGTTCGGGTGTGCAGGGCCTGCGGCACAGGTGCCACGTCAAAGCGGGTGGCCGCAGTACCCACCAGCACCAGCTGTTGCGGCGCGCGCTCCAATCCCAACGCGGCGACGGCATGGCTGACGACAAACGATCCGAACGAAAACCCGGCCAACGCCAACGCAGGCTTTGCGGGGCGGCCCTCGGGTGATCCCTGTGCGTCCCGTTGGGTGGCGTGGTCAATGACCGCCAGCAAGTCCTGCAACTCACCGCGCCCCGCGTCGTGCGTGCCCTCGGTTGCGCCAACACCCCGGAAGTTGAAACGCACGGCGCGCCAGCCGCATTGGACAAACGCACGGGCCAGCGTTTGCACAACCTTGTTGTCCATGGTTCCGGCAAACAGGGGGTGGGGATGCGCAATCACCGCCACGCCCCGCGCGGACTCGCCAGCCGCCAAAGCTGGTAAATCCTCCAGGCACTCGATCACACCGACGGGGCCCCGCAGCGTGAATCGGCGGGTATGGGCGTTCATCGCCCCAGATGGGCGGGTGTGCGCAAGCGCTCCACCACCGTGCCGTTCTTCAAGTGCGATTCAACAATCTCGTCGATGTCCTGCTCGTCCACATAGCTGTACCAGACGCCTTCCGGGTACACCACGGCCACAGGGCCGGCGGCGCAGCGGTCCAGGCAGCCGGCCTTGTTGACCCGCACGTGGCCGACGCCCGCCAGCCCGGCTTCCTTCACGCGTTGCTTGCAGCGGTCAAAGCCCTCCTGGGCACGGTGCTGTGCGCAGCAAGCTTCGCCATTCTTGCGCTCGTTGAGACAGAAAAAGATGTGTCGCGCGTAGTAGGGCGCGGCGGGTTGGGTTGGTTCGGTCATGACACGATTCTAGTTTTTTGCATCGCGCTGCCAGATCAGTGAGAGCACATAGACCAGCGCCGCATAGGGCCACAGCCAGCCCAGCCACTGGGCCAAACCATGAAAGCGGATGAAACGCCCTTGCTCCCACGCCTGCAAGGTCTGGGAGAAGTAGGCACTCTCCGGCGCCTGGTTCAGCACACTGAGGTATATCCCCAGGCAGAGCAGCAGCAAGGCCGCACTGGCGCGCCACGGCACGAACGCCATCACCAGTGACACGACGACCGCCAGCACCAGGCCGGCCTGGACCGGCAAACCCAGCCACGCCCATGCATGCGCGGGTCCCCAGCTCAAAGCCGCCGACAGTGCCGACGCCAATACGCCCGCGCCAACCGTCATCATCACCAGTACCGCCCGGCGGGCCCGTGCCCGCACAATGCAAAAACCCAGCAAGCAGGGAATCATCAGACCCAGCCACACACAGACCATTTCTGCCCCGGGTACTAGCGGCTGCAGTTCGGTCTCCCGCATCGGCAGCCAGTTCAGGAATGGCGTATCCACCAGTTGGGCGCCCAGCGCCTCCTCCACCCGCTCCAGCACCTGCCCCAAACCAAACGGCACCGCAGGCGGAAACAGCAGCGCCACGGGCCACAAAGCCAACAAAACAATACCGCCGCGTGACTGGGGCACGAACCAACGGCTACGGATCTGGCTCCAGCGGTCGATCGCCCCCAGTTTGGCCAGCACCACGGTACTGAAGGCGCCAAAAAACGCCCCGGCCGTATCCAGCAGCAAATCTTCCCGCGAGGGAATCCGGGCGGGCAGGTAACTCTGCAAGGCTTCCATGGCCAACGCCAGCAGTGCGGCCGCTACCACTGGCGCCATCACGGTGTGCCGTGTGCGCCCGCTGCGCAGTGCACTCAGGGCCAGCAAGCCGCCCAGCGGGGCGTAGCCAGCCACGTTGATCGCCACGTCAAAGCCGGTCCAATAACGCGGCAGGGGAGCAGACAGAAAGGCCCACGGCGCAATACCCTGGTCCCGCCATTCGGCAAACGGGTACAGACTGGCATACACGATCAGTCCCCCATAAATCAGGGCAAGTGGCCAGGCCGCCGATTTATGCATGGCGCAGCTTTCTAAAGTGTTGAGGACAGAGCTTCGCTTCGCTACGGTCTGTCCCGCAAGTTATCAGAAGGGCTTCACAACCACCAGAATCACCGCCGCCACCATCATGATGACCGGCGCTTCGTTGAACCAGCGAAACCAGACGTGGCTGCGGGCCATGGCATTGGCCTCGAATTTCTTCAGGATCACACTACAGGCATGGTGGTAGCCGATGGCCAGAACCACCACGGCCAGTTTGGCATGCATCCAGCCGTTGCCGGGGCCCCAGCCAATACCGTAGCCCGCCCACAACCAGATCCCCAGGCCCAACGCGGGTACGGCTATCAGGGTCATGAATCGGTACAGCTTGCGTGCCATCAGCAGCAGGCGCGCGCGCTCGGCGTCAGACCCCGCCGGCACCATGGCCAGATTGACATAAATGCGCGGCAGATAGAACAGGCCCGCAAACCAGCTGGCAATGAAGACGATATGAAAGGATTTGACGAGTAGGTAGGCCATCGGCCGAGTTTAGCGCCGCCGGGCCGCCCCAAGGCGCGAGCGCCCCCTTGGGGGGCCGCGAACCACGCGCAGCGGGGAGCGTGGGGGCGGACATGAGCGCCGCCGGGCCAAAAAAAACCCCAGCACGTGGGCTGGGGTGGTAAGCCTATTAGCTGTCACACATCAAGGCCCCGCTCAGGGAGGAAAAGCGGGAGATAGCAAGCTATCCGAACGAGAATTTAGCAAAGATGGGCAGCGAAAGCAAGCAGGTTTACTGAATACACGCAAAATGTTTCAGGCGACTACGTGGCCCAGCCTTTTGTGCCCTGGCCGCCACATTTCAAAATCAGGCACAATTTTCCCCATGACGCCCTACGCCCCCTACCCCCTTGGCCGCCCGCGCCGCCTGCGCCGCGATGTCTTCACCCGCAACCTGGTGCGTGAAAACGTCCTCACCGCGCATGACCTGATCTACCCGGTTTTTGTGGTGGATGGGCAACAGCAGCGCGTGCCCATTGCCTCCATGCCCGGCGTCGAACGCCTGAGCCTGGATCTGCTGCTGCCGGTGGCCGAAGAGTGCGTGAAGCTGGAAATTCCGGTCATGGCGCTGTTCCCGGTGATCGACCAGTCGTTGAAAGACTACGAAGGCTCCGAAGCGCTGAACCCCGACGGCCTGATTCCCCGCGTGGTGCGGGCGCTCAAGAAGGAATTCCCGCAGTTGGGCATCATGACCGACGTGGCGCTGGACCCCTTCACCAACCACGGCCAGGACGGACTGCCCGACAAACGCCCCGAAGAGAACGGCTACATCCTGAACGAGGAAACCGTGGCCATGCTGGTCAAGCAAGCTATGACCCAGGCCGACGCCGGCACCGACATCATCGCCCCCAGCGACATGATGGACGGGCGCATTGCCGCGATCCGCAATGCGCTAGAGGCCAAGGGCCACATCCACACCCGCATCATGGCCTACAGCGCCAAGTACGCCAGCGCGTTCTATGGTCCCTTCCGCGACGCCCTGGGCTCTGCCAGCAACCTGGGCAAGAGCAACAAGAAGGTCTACCAGATGGACCCCGCCAACAGCGACGAGGCGCTGCGCGAGGTGGCAATGGACATTTCCGAGGGTGCCGACATGGTCATGGTCAAACCCGGCATGCCCTACCTGGACGTGGTGCGCCGCGTCAAGGATGAATTCAAAATCCCGACCTTCGCCTACCAGGTCAGCGGCGAATACGCCATGCTGAAGGCCGCCGCACAAAACGGCTGGCTGGACGGTGAGGCCGTGATGCTGGAAAGCCTACTGGCCTTCAAGCGCGCCGGGGCCGATGGCGTGCTGACCTACTTTGCCCGGGATGCAGCTAAATTGCTATTAAAACCATAGCGCATCAGGCTATCTATTCGAGGGCTAGAGTCCCATTTCGCTTATAGCCTTACCGCCAGGACCCGCCCCATGCGCATCTTCCACATCCAGAGTGCCAGCGTCACCGAAACCCAAGATCTGGAGGCGCTGACGGCGGCGGGCCTGCCGGCCCAGGGCCTGGTCTGGGTGGCCTGCGCGCGGCGCGAGTTTGAAGTCCTGCAAGGCCAGGTGCAGGCCATGCTGCAAGCACTGTGCGGCCAGCAACTGGTGGACCTGCACATCTCGGACCTGATCAACAACCAGTTGCCTTCGCACTACGACTACACCTCGCAGTACGACGTGCTGGTGTTTCGCCGGCTGGCCGCCGGCCACCGCGCCACCGACCTGGAACACCCCGGCGAGCCCCTGAACCACGAGCCCGCCAAGGGTGGCCCGCCCATACTGCGCCGCATCGATACCAGCCCGGTGGGTTTCGCGGTGTTTGACCGCGTGCTGCTGACCGTGCACCCCACCGACTGCACCGTGCGCGACGTCTACGCCGCCAAACTGATGCTGGCCGTCAGTGTCGAATCGCGCGCGGCCGGCGCCCGCCTGCCCACCAGCCCGGCCGACCTGATGCTGCGCATCGTCAACCAGATGGTGGACGGCTTTCTGGAACTGCGCCGTGAACTGACCCACCAGCTGGACCACTGGCAATCCGAATTGCTCAGCCCCCGTACCCGCTTCAACAACTGGAACGCCCTGCTGGACGCGCGGCTCTCGCTGCACCATCTGGACGAAATTTGCGAAGACCAGCGCGCGGCCCTGCAGGACTGGATTGAAGCCATCAAGACCTGGCCCGAGGCCGAAACCCCGGCCGAACACCGCGAACGCGACCTGCTGCAGGTGCGCAGCCGCGACGTACTCGAACATATAGAGCGCGTGGTGCACCATGTGCGCCGCCTGGAGCAAAGCGCCGAAACCGCCGTGCAAATGCACTTCAGCGTGCAGGGCAGCCGCACCAACGACATCATGCGCACGCTGACCGTGCTGACCGCCATCTTCCTGCCACTGAACCTGATCACCGGTTTTTTTGGCATGAACTTCGACGCCCTGCCGCTGATCCACAAGGAAAGTGGAATCTGGGTGGCCATGCTGTTGATGCTGGTGGTTGCTTTGGGGCTGGCGGTTTTGTTTTGGCGCAAACGCTACCTGGCGCGTGCAGGGCGTTAAGCGGCATGTGAGCGCGTGCCCGCGCTGCCGGCCACCCGCTCACGGGATGTGCTGCGCATCGGCTGGCGGAACGACCCAGCCATGCATGCGCACCTCGTAGACCGAGACACTTGGTGCCGGGAAGCCTGGATCGGCGAATGCCCCGACGGGTATGGCAAGGTACTCCTCCAAGCCCTCGGGCTCGTAGTAGACCGTCGAGCCGCAGTGCGGGCAGAAGTGGAATCTGATGCGGGAGCCCTCATCACCGACCCGCACATACTCGGACGCCGTGCCCGCCAGCGACACGTTCTCGCGACGGAACCTGGCCTGCTCGCCGAACACGCTGCCCGTCCTGCGCTGGCAGGCCAGGCAGTGACAGATGGAGACACGCACGGGATCGCCGACGACCTGGGCCGTGAGCTGACCGCAACTGCAGGATGCGAGGCGCCGAGACATACCGTCGAGGACTCGGTCAAACATACGGCGCGCTCAACTGCTCGGTAGCCATCACCCGCTGGGTCGCCGGCCGCGCCAGCACGCGCTGCAGATACGGCCCCAGATGCGGCAGTGAGCGCGCCGGGCGCGCACTGAAGTTGCGCGTCCAGCGGCACAGCGTGAAGACATAGGGGTCCAGCGCCGTGAACGCCTCGCCCATGAACCACGGGCCGCCGTGGCGCTCCAGTTCGGCATCCAGCTGATCCAGCATCCCGTCGATCTTGCTTTGGGCGTGGGCCTTGACTTGCGCCTCGCCGTCGGCATTGCCTTCGTCCACCCAGCGGTGGGGGTAAAAGTAGACGATCAGCGCGCTTTGCAGCGTGTTGGTCAGCCACATCAGCCACTTGTAGAAATGGGCACGCTGCACGGTGCCCAGCGCCGGCGCCAGGCCGGATTGCGGGTGGGTATCGCACAAGTGCAGGCAAATGGCGGCGGTCTCATACAGCACCAGGTCGCCGTCGGTCAGCGCCGGGATCAGGCCGTTGGGATTGAGCGCCAGGTAGGCCGGTGCCCGGTGCGCATCCACCGTGCGGTCCACCACCACCAGTTCAAAAGGCAGGCCCATTTCTTCAAGCAGCAGGTGCGGGATCATGCTGGCGGTGGCGGGGTAATAGTGCAGCTGGATCATGGCGTGGTCTCCGTGGCAGAGGGGTTCAGGGTTCAAGGGTTCAGGGGCAGGTCAAACAGCCGCGCACCATTGGCCCAGCCAATCGCGCGGGCCACGTCGGCGGGCAGCTCGCCCAGCCAGGCGCGGTAGCCCTGCATCAGTTCGTCGTAGTACTGCCAGCGCTGGTTCACCCAGGTGTCCGAGCCAATCAGAAAACGCGTGGGGTATTTCAGCAGCAGCGCGCGCCACTCGGGACACAGGCGCGATTGCCCCGGCGCATCAGAACAGGTCAGGCCGGGGCGGTAGGACAACTCACCCATCAGCAGCGGGTACTGCGCCAGCAGGGCATCCACCCGCGCCACCGGAGCACCGGCAATGCCGGTGTGCGCCCAGATCAGCCGCAGCTTCTGGCCCTTGGACGGGGTGCTCGCCATCAGCAGGTCGATGGCCACATCGTCCACATGGGCCAGCACGGCGAGGTTCTTCTCTTCGGCAAAGGCCATCAGCTTTTGCGCCACGGCTCCATTGGCGTTGGCGCTGTCGTACAGATGGAACTCGCCAATGCCCTTGAACGCGCCCGTGGCCGTGCCCTTGGCGTACTCCGCCTGCACCATCGCGAAGATGCTCTCGTCCCTGAACCAGCTGTCGTAGTCGGCGCGGTTGCGGTACAGGCGGATGAAGGGCACGACCGTGACGCCGGCCTGGCGCGTCAGCGGGCTGCTGGCCAGCAACTTGGTGCCGTCGTTGGGCCGGGAGTTGGAGACGATGGCGCGCACGCCGCTCTGCTGCATGCGCGCCAGCACATCGGCCACCGGGTGCGGGCCGGCCTGGCCGTCCCAGGCCTCCTGGTTGTAGTGCAGGTGCGCGTCGAACAAGGGGCCGGTGTAGTCTGCAGCCTGCGCCGCGCCTGCAGTTGCTATATACATGATAGCGATACATGCATATTTGACGAGGGCTAGAAGCCCATTTTCCTTAAGCTTTTGGCGGTGCGGCATGGTTTGTCCTCCAGTAGGGTCTCAGCGCAGATGCTGCGCGAAGAAGCTCAGCGTGCGCTCGCGCGCCAACGCGGCGGCGGCCGGGTTGAACGCGGCGCGGTGGTCGCAGTTGAAGCCGTGCTGGGCCGGGTAAATCTGCACCTGCACGCCGGTCTGCGCCTTCTGAAACGCCAGCACGCTGTCCAGCGCGATGGCATGGTCCTGGTCGCCAAAGTGGGCCAGCACCGGGCAGCGTGGCTGGCGGGCGGACTCGACCGCGGTGGTCATGCCCCCGCCGTAGTAGGGCACGGCCGCCGCAATGCCGCCCAGCGTACAGGCGGCGCGCCAGGCCAGCAGCCCGCCCCAGCAATAGCCCACCACACCCACGGCACCAAACTGCGCGGCGTAGGCCACGCTGGCTGCGATATCCTGCAGCACACCGGGGGCGGGCAAGGCTTCCACCGCCGCCTTGAGTGCCACGCCAGCTGCGATGTCCTGGGGCGTGTAGCCCAGATCCACATCGGCCTGCACGCGGTGGAAGGTGGCCGGGGCGATGGCCACGTAGCCCTGCGCGGCATAGCTGTCGGCCACCGCCCGGATGTGCGCGTTGACGCCAAAAATTTCCTGCAACACCACGATGGCGCCATGGGCAGCGCCCTGCGGCCGCGCCACGTAGGCGGGGAAGCTGAAACCGTCGGCAGCAGTGAGTTGCAGGGGTGTGGTCATGGTGTGCCCTCAAAAAATGCATTATCTGGTGATCAGGGATAAACTGCCTGCCATATGCGTTGGCCCCATCCATCCGTTCAAGCCCTGGCGCTGACCCTGGCCTTTGCCATGGGCGCGCCGGTGGTGTCGCACGCGGCGTGTTCACGGGTGATCAAGGTCCCCGTTGCGGCAACCGGCAAGAGCGTGCGCATTGACGGCGAGATCGTCGGCGGCATTTATCCCGAACTGTTGCGCGGCCTGTCCGACAAGGAGGGCTGCACCTTTACCTTCACCGCGGTTCCGCGGGCCCGGCTGGAGGTGCTGTTTGAGAGCGGGCGCGCCGACCTGCTGATACCGGCCAGCCGGACACCCAGGCGGGACCGGCATGGCAGCTTTGTGGCGCTGGTCCACAACCGCCCCATGCTGATCTCGCTGCAGACCACGCGGCCGGCCATCACCTCGGTGCAGGACCTGCTGGACCACACCACGCTCAAGGTGGCGCTGGTGCGCGGCTTCGACTATGGCTCTGCCTACCAGGAACTCGTCACCACCCTGGGCCGGCAAGGCCGCCTGGTGCTGGACGTTGATGCCCTGTCCGTGGCCCGGCTGCTCAAGTCGGGTGCGGCCGATGCCACCATCATGGCGACCACCATCCTGGCCGGTGCCGTGCAGGACGATGAACGGGTGCGCGATGTGCTGGACCGGTTGCGCATAGAAGCCCTGACGGAACTGCCCTGGGGCGACAGCGGCGTCTATTTGTCCAACACTACGCTGAGCCCGCAGGACAAGGCCGCCTTGCAGGACGCACTGGAGCGCGCCGCCAAGTCGGGCGCGGTGTGGAGGGGCTTTCAGCGCCACTACGCACCCGCCATTCTGAATGGCAGCATCCGCCCACTGGACAGCAGCCCCCCATGATGCCGGTTGCCCTGATCACCGGCGGCGCGCGCGGCATTGGCGCCGCCACGGCGCTGCTGGCCGCACAGCAGGGCTACGCGGTCGCCGTCAACTACCAGTCCAACTCGCTGGCTGCCGATGACGTGGTGCGCCAGATCCGCGCGGGCGGCGGCACGGCGATGGCGGTGCAGGCCGACGTGGCGATCGAGTCTCAGGTGATGGCCATGTTCGAGCGCGTGGATGCCAAGCTCGGGCCGCTGGCCAGCCTGGTCAACAACGCCGGCGTGGTGGACGTGGCCTGCCGCGTCGACGCCATGGACATGGCCCGCCTGCAGCGCATGTTTGCCACCAACGTGCTGGGCAGCTTTGTCTGCGCCCGCGAGGCCGTCAAGCGCATGAGCACGCAATACGGCGGTGCTGGCGGCACCATCGTCAACGTCTCCAGCGCGGCGGCGCGCATGGGGGCATCCGGCCAATATGTGGACTATGCGGCGAGCAAGGGCGCCATCGAGACCTTCACCGTCGGGCTGGCCAAGGAAGTGGCGACCGAGGGCATTCGCGTCAACGCGGTGCGCCCCGGCATCATCGAAACCGACATCCATGCCAGCGGCGGCCAGCCCGACCGCGCGTGGCAGTTGGCGCCGCAGGTGCCCATGCAACGCCCCGGCACCGCGCTGGAGGTGGCACAAGCCATCGTCTGGCTGATGGGCAGCGCCTCCAGCTACACCACCGGCTCCATGCTCGACGTGAGTGGCGGGCGCTGATACGACAACCGAACCCTCAATAGACCCATGGACTTCAAACCCCTCATCACCCTGCTGGCGATTGTCAATCCGCTGGCCATCGTGCCGTTCTTCATCCACTACACGCAGGGCTTCTCGCGCGAGCAGCGCCGGCGCACCATCGTCATTTCGTCCTTCAGCGCGTTTGTCGTGATTGCAACCAGCGCTCTGGCGGGCCTGCACATCCTGGATTTTTTCGGTATCTCGCTGGCCAGCTTCCAGGTCGGTGGCGGCATGCTGCTGCTGACCTCGGCACTCAATATGCTCAACGCCCAGCCCGCCGAGGCCAAGCCGGCCTCGCATGAGCTCGAAGATGGCGCCGCCAAGGCCGCCATGGGCGCCAGCATTGCGGTGGTGCCGCTGACCATCCCGCTGCTGACCGGTCCGGCCACGATGTCCACCGTGGTGATTTATGCCGAGAAGGCCAAGACCTTCTGGCAACTCTCCACACTGGTGGGCTATGGCGTGGTCGTTGCGCTGGCCACGGCGCTGTGCTTTGCCATGGCCCAGCCCATTGCCCGGGTGCTGGGCAAAACCGGCATCAATGTGATGACCCGGCTGATGGGTCTGATCCTGGCGGCGCTGGCCGTCGAGGTGATGTCCGACGGGCTGGTCAAGCTCTTCCCGATGCTGGGACGCTGAACAGCCCGAAAATGCGCGGAGATCCCGGTCGAGTCCGGGATGAAGCAAGGGGACCCAGTTTTGCCACCGTTTGATTTGTCCGGTAGTCTCAAAAGAAATCCATGGTCGGGATGGTTGGGTTGTGGCCCATGCATAGCCAAAGCACCCAGGCTACGCCGAGGTCGCCGGTCCACAGTGCGTGACGCCCTTGACCGTACTGCGTATGTTGACGTTTCACCTGCGAATAGGCGTGCAATGCCATCGCTCGAGCGCGAGCCAACCACAAGCTGTCGTTGAAACGATTGGCCAGTTTGAGCAGTGCCAGCGCGTTACCGGCAGTCCCGTGGCAAAGACCTGGCCCCTTTGCGAGGGGCCCGGCCCGCCATACCAACTCGCCTGCAGCCGCCAATAATGCATCCCATTCGGCAATGCGAGGCGCACTTTCCAGGCGATTGACAACTCCTGCCGCACCATGGCAATCCTGTACCGGGGGAACCCGGTTGGCAACACGCGCAGCGTCACTCATGGGATGCCAGTTGATACATCCGTCAGCGGACAGCGCGGTTGCGCGAAGGGTTGCCAGACACCCGTCTGCAAAGCGTTGAACCTGTGCCGGATCCAGATATGCGGCACCGCGTAGCGCAAGGTATGTATTGCCAACCATGCCATGGCCGGCTCCCAGATAGCGGGTGCGCCTACCATAGAGGTTCTGGGTCCACATCGGCGTACTCGTCTCCGGGTCAATTTCGAGCGAATTCTCCAGGCGGTTGACGCACTCCTGGACCAGTTGCTTCCAACACGACGCACCGGTCGCCTCCACCATGTGGATGGCAGCAATGGCAGTTCCCGGATTGCCCCAAAGTGCCTCTTGCGAGGGATGATCCAGATTGCGCGTAATGACGTCATGCAGTCGGCCCTCCAAAGTCGCCTGCGGGTTGCATCGCCACTGAAGCAACAGCAAGCCGGCTTCTCCCAACAAGAACGAAGGCCTTTGCCAGTCTTCCGGGGCCGCCCATTCGTGGTGATGCGCCACAAGCGTCGTCACAGCGTCGGAGAAATCCAGTCGGGTATCAAGGAGGCCAAAACCTGCGAAGTGCCGCAGCGTCCAAATGACGCCACCGGCACCGTCGTACAGTGCAGCCTTTCGTGACCCCGGTGTTACTGGCCCATCCAGCGGGTGCGAGGGCCAGAGTCCGCCAGGGGAAAAGGCGAGACATGCTTGTTCTGCAATGTGTCGGATCCCATCCAGAGCAGCTGTATCGCTCCACTCGATGTGTGCAATGGGCTCGTGCCGACCCGGGTCAAAGAGGCGATGCATACCAGAGGTCACTCACTTTTCGCAAACGTATTGGAATGGACTGCTTCCCTTGACGCAGTGGCTGTGAATACAACGGACCATGCTAACGGCCAACTCTCGTTCTCACTGTCCCCTGCTACGGGGACTTACCCTCGGTGGTCGTTCGATGCAGAGACGAGAGGGCAGCTTTTGCTTCGCGGCGAATCGCTATTCGTGCCGATGGGTCATAGTCTAGACGCATCTTGATGTTGCGGCACATGTGAGACGCCCTGCCTTCGAGCCAGTCCACGCGGGCAGTTTCGACATCCAGACCGCTTCCATTCATACGCGTCGGCAACTGCCCCCCACTGCTCGCCCCAGACGCACTGCGACCCATGCAAAATGTTGTCCATGAAAAAGTCCGTACCAACGCGTGGCAGCGCCCAACGGGCCTGGGTGCGACTGCCCTCGGGACGGCGAATCGATCTGCGTGATCCGACATTCGCGGATGTGGATGACACGGACCTCTCGCTGGGTCTGGCCCGCACGTTCCGGTGGGGTGGCCATTCGGTGTGGCCACTTCCGATGTCGGTTGCGCAGCACTCCTTGCTGGTTCTGCAGATACGTCGTTCCCAATGCCATCTCGATCCCGAAGCCGAGCTGCGGGAACTGCTGCACGACGCCGAAGAGGGCTTGCTGGGTTTTGATCCGATTTCTCCGCTCAAGCCCATGCTGGGTGAGGGATTCCTGGCCCTGCTGGAGCAGATGCAAAGGATGCTCTTTGCACGATACGGCGTGTCCTGGTGGACCCGGGAAGAGAAGGCGCTGCACAAGAAGGCCGATGTCCTGGCCGCGGCCAGCGAGGCGATTCACGTGGCAGGCTGGAGTCCGGAGGAAGTGCTAACGGTTTTGAACATTCAGATGGCACCGCTGGTGGACGACCCATTGGTGTCTGTGTACGGGGGCGTGCCCTGGGAGCCGTGGAGCACCGACATTGCAAACACCCGTTTCCTGAAGGAATTGCACAGGATACTGGCGTCCCGACAGGATCAATAGAAGCCGACCCTGCGGCTGTAGCGTTCGCTGCGTTCCCTGTCGTACTCTTCCGCATCAAACTGTTCGCCCTGGATGGCGCGATGGATCTCGCCACCCGTGGGCATTGTGGCGGGGTCGACATGCAGCTGCGGGTCCCACAAGCGTGAGCGCAGAAATGCCTTCGAGCACTGCGTGTACGCTTCGTCGATATCGACCAGGATGCCCAGCAACGGCGACTTGCCCTCGACGGCACTGGGCGAGAGCAACTCGGCGTCGACCGTTATCGCGGCACGGCCATTCACGCGAAACGTGTCGGTGATGCCCGGTACAAAGAACAACACACCGATGTGCGGGTTGGCCAGCATATTGCGCAGAGAGTCTGCAATCCGGTTGCCCGGACGTTCTGGAATGAGCAAGGTGCGGTCGTCCAGAATCCGCACAAAGCCGGCAGGATCGCCGCGCGGGCTCAGGTCGCATTTTCCGGCCAGGTCGCTGGTGGCGATGCAGATGAAAGGTGAGCGCTCGACAAACAGGCGCGTCTTGGCGTTCAGGCGATTGCTGATTTTGGCGCACGTCAGCTGCGCGGGCTCGCCGATCAGCGCGCGGAGTTGCGACTCCGTGTGAATGACCTGGGATGTTCGCGGGTGTGTTGAAACAGGGTTCATCCATTTCCTTCCGGTTGATGCCGTGCTGCAAACGAAAACAGCTCCTGAATCAGGAGCTGCTCACGCATATTTCACGAGGGCTACAGCCCGATACAGTTTATGCGCCTGCCTTGGCCAGTACCGCATTCAAGGTGGCGCTTGGCCGCATAACGGCCGTCATCTTCTGAACGTCGGCCAGGTAGTAGCCGCCAATGTCGGCCGGCTTGCCCTGCACGGCTTTCAGCTCTTCGGTGATCTTCTGCTCGTTGTCCGTCAGCGCCTTGGCCAATGGCGCAAAGTAGGCCTGCAGCGCCGCGTCCTCGGTCTGCGCGGCCAGTTCCTGGGCCCAGTACATGGCCAGGTAGAACTGGCTGCCGCGGTTGTCCAGCTG
>Ga0066469_1000281_pt1 | contig 15554 bp, 9 predicted proteins | sample LakWasM103_HOW12_2_FD_59579 | JGI IMG/M metagenome (GOLD analysis project Ga0066469, IMG submission 59579) | Freshwater sediment methanotrophic microbial communities from Lake Washington under simulated oxygen tension - Sediment Metagenome 103_HOW12 | ecosystem: Environmental > Aquatic >... | reverse complement strand
ATCATCTGGGGCAGCAACTCGATCGCCAGCAACCTGCACTTCTGGCGCTACGCGCAGGTGGCCAAGCGCAATGGTGCCAAGCTGATTTGCATTGACCCGCGCAAGACCGAAACCGCCGACAAATGCCACCAGCACATTGCACTGCGCCCCGGCACCGATGCGGCGCTGGCGCTGGCGCTGATGCATGAACTGATCGTCAACGACTGGCTGGACCACGACTACCTGGCGCAGCACACGCTGGGTTGGGAGGCCCTGCGCGCCCACGCACTGGAATGGACGCCCGAGCGCTCCGCCGCCATATGCGGCATTACGGTGGAGCAGATCAAGGCACTGGCCCGCGACTATGGCGGCTGCCTGCAGCGCGGCGAGCCGGCGGCCATCCGCATGAACTACGGCCTGCAACGCGTGCGGGGCGGCGGCAATGCGGTGCGGGCCATTGCCTGCCTGCCGGCACTGATTGGTGCCTGGCGCCACCGCGCCGGCGGCGTGCTGCTGTCGTGCTCCGGGGCTTTTCCGGTAGCGCGCGCCGCTTTGGAGCGCCCCGACCTGCTGGCCGGCCGCACACCGCGCACGATCAATATGGTGACCATCGGCAACGACCTGCTGCGCCCCGCGTCCCCGGAGTTTGGCCCGGCCATTGAGGCCCTGGTGGTCTACAACAGCAACCCGGTGGCGGTGGCGCCGGACTCAAGCAAGGTCGTGCAGGGCTTTGCCCGCGAGGACCTGTTCACCGTGGTGCTGGAGCATTTCCAGACCGACACCGCCGACTACGCCGACTACATCCTGCCCGCCACCACGCAACTGGAGCACTGGGATGTGCACCTGAGCTACGGCCACACCGATGCACTGCTGAACCGCCCGGCCATTGCCCCCGTGGGCGAGGCCAAGCCCAACACCCAGATTTTCCGCGAGCTGGCGGCGCAAATGGGTCTGCACGACCCCGGTTTTCTCCAACCCTGTTTTACGGAAAGTGACGAGAGCCTGTGCCGCGCCGCCTATGGGTCGGCAGTGGACTTTGAGCTGCTGCTGCGCCAGGGTTTTGCGACCTTGCCCATGGCCGAGGCGCCGTTTGCCAGTGGCGGGTTTCCGACGCCATCCGGTCGCTGCGAATTCTTCAGTGCACGGCTGCAGGCCCAGGGGCTGGACGGCCTGCCCACGTACCTGCCCAACTACGAAACGGTGGGCAGTTCGGCTGAGTTTCCGCTGGCCATGATTTCGCCCCCGGCACGCAATTTCCTGAACTCCAGCTTCGTCAACGTGAAGAGCCTGCGCGACATCGAGGGCGAGCCCATCGTCGAGCTGCATGCGGATGACGCGCAGGCCCGGGGCATCCAGTCGGGCGATGTGGTGCGGGTGTTCAACCAGCGCGGCGAGTACCGCTGCAAGGCCAAGGTTTCGACCCGGGCGCGACCAGGCGTCGTCAACGGGCTGGGCGTCTGGTGGCGCAAGCTCGGGCTGGCGGGCACCAATGTCAACCAGCTCACCAGCCAGAACCTGACGGACATGGGCGCCGGGCCTACGTTTTACGACTGCCTGGTCGAAGTGGCATTGGTTAAATAGCTATATAGCCCTCGTGGAATATGGTTATGTTGCTATCTTATTGGTAGCGTTTGAATTGCCTTGCGTGCCAGGGTGTAGGCAAGGCTGGCGGATCGGGTATCCGCTCCCTGGCCCACGCTCGCGGGCGAACGGGGTCAGTTTGCGGGCCGTCGTTCGTTAAAGCCGTTGCTGGCGCGCCTACTCTACGGCCGCCGCGAATGGGGCCGATGAACGGATACCCGATCCACCAGCCCAGTCGCGTGGTTGATCGCTGAAGAAAGTAGAAATTCACTTTAAGTCGCCCTGAGATGGCACTCGTAGGGTGGGGGTGACTGTTTTTTCCTCCTGTGTCCACACACGCCGCCCGCCGTCTGCGCGGAGCAGGCCCGAAACCCCAAAACATCACCCACACTGTCACGTCCGTTCAATTCCAAAACCTCTCCTCAACCTACAATAATGACCATTTGGTCAGCAAACTGGCCGCCCCGCCATACCACGCACAAAGAGCCTCCATGAGCGACACCGACCCCACGACATCCCAACTGTCACCAGCCCCAGCGACGTCCGCGCCACCCAAAGCCAGCCCCAACCGGGCCCGGCTGGTTCTGCTGGTCACGCTGCTGGCCATTGGCGGCTGGATGGGATGGAAGTGGTATTGGGGGCAGTCGCATGTGACCACCGACAACGCGCAGGTGGACTCCCGCATCGTGCCCGTGCTGCCCCGCGTCGGCGGCTTTGTGACCGAAGTGGCGGTCAAGGAGCACCAGTCGGTGAAGGCCGGCGACCTGCTGGCCCGCATTGACGACCGCGACTACCGCGCCAAGCTGGCTCAGGCCGAGGCCGATCTGGCGCTGGCCGTGGCCGGTGCCGGCAGCACCCAGCACACCGGCCAGGCGGGCGCACAGGTGTCGGCCGCCCGGGCCACTGCGGCGGCGGCCCGCTCCACGGTCGAGCAGTCCCTGGCCAACGCCGACAAGGCCCAAAAAGACCTGGAACGCACGCGCGACCTGGTATCGCAAAAAATGTTGTCGCCGCAAGCATTGGACGCCGCGCAAGCCGCAGCCCGCGCCGCACTGGCCCAGGTGGAAACCAGTAAGCAAAGCGCCAATTCGGCCACCGAGCAAATCACCGCGAGCAGCGCGGCCCTGACCGCCGCCCAGGCCAAGGTGGAAGCCGCCCGCGCCGCCCGCGACCTGGCTGCCAACCAGTTGGCCGACACACGCATCGTGTCGCCCACCAGCGGCGTGGTCGCCGCCAAGAACGTGGAGCAAGGACAGCTGGTGCAGGCCGGCCAGCCCCTGCTGTCGGTCGTGCCCCTGGCTGACCTGTGGGTTACCGCCAATCTGAAGGAGACCGAGCTCAAGGACATCAAGCTCGGTGCTAGCGCGAGCGTGGAAATCGACGCCTACCCCGGCGTGGCCGTGCAGGGCCAGGTGGAGTCCATCAGTCCGGCCACCGGCGCGCGCTTTGCACTGCTGCCGCCCGACAACGCCACCGGCAACTTCACCAAGGTCATCCAGCGCATTCCCGTGCGCATCCGCATCCAGCAGTCCGAAGATGCCACGCGCCTGCTGCGCCCGGGCATGAGCGTGACCGTCGTCATCACCACCCGCTAAAGGACTGCGGTGAAGCCGATTGCCCCCTCGCTGCGGCGGGTCCAGACGCCCGACGAAATCTACCGCGCGCGCTTTCTGATCGCCATCACGGTGACACTGGCCTCGGTGCTGGAGCTGGTGGACACCAGCATCGTCAACGTGGCCGTGCCCCACATGATGGGATCACTGGGCGCCACGCTGGATGAGATCACCTGGGTCTCCACCGGCTATGTCGTGGCCAATGTCATCGTGCTGCCCATCTCGTCGTGGTTGGCCAACTGGTTCGGGCGGCGCAACTACTTTGCGCTGTCCATCATGCTGTTTGTCTTCTCGTCCTTCATGTGCGGCAATGCCGACACGCTGGGGGGATTGGTGTTCTGGCGCATCGTGCAGGGGCTGGGCGGCGGCGGGCTGATTTCCACCGCGCAGGCCACCCTGTTCGAAACCTTTCCGCCCGAGGAGGCAGGCACCGGCATGGCCATCTTTGGCCTGGGGATCATGACCGGCCCCATGCTCGGCCCAACCCTCGGTGGCTACATCACCGATGCGGCATCCTGGCCGTGGATTTTCTACATCAACATCCCGCTGGGGGCGATTGCACTGCTGTTGGCGCTGATGTATGTGCCCGAGCAGAAGTTTGGCAGCCGGGCCGAAGAGGTGGACTTTGCCGGCCTCTTGCTATTGACCATCAGCGTGGGTTGCCTGCAGACCATGCTGGAACGTGGCGGCAAGCTGGACTGGTGGGACTCGCGCGAGATCGTGCTGTATGCGGTCTCCAGCGCCAGCGCCTTTGCGCTCTTCGTCTGGAACGAGCTGCGCCACCCGCACCCCATTGTCGACTTGCGCATCCTGAAGAATGGCCAGTTCGCCGTGTCGCTGGTGTTTGGTTTTGTGGTGGGCGCGGCGCTGTTCAGCGTGGTGTTTGTGTTCCCGGTCTATGCGCAAACGCTGATCGGCTTTACCGCCTGGGACACCGGCATGGCCGTGCTGCCCGGCGCCATCGCATCGGGGGTGACCATGGCCATCATGGGCAAGATGATGCCCCGCTTCACGATCGATCTGCGCCTGCTGGTGGTCATCGGTGCCTGCGTCTTCGCCTACTCGATGTGGTCGCATTCGCTGTTCACGACGCAATCGGGCGCTGACGATTTTTTCTGGCCCATGGTGTTGCGCGGCATCGGCCTGGGCATGGTCTTCATTCCGCTGAACAACCTGGCGCTGGGCGACTTGCCGCCCGAGCAAATTGCACCGGCCAGCGGACTGTACGCCCTGCTGCGCCAGCTGGGTGGCTCGGTGGGCATCGCCAGTTCGGCCACGCTGTTCTCGCAGTTCCAGGAAAGCAACCGGGGCGAAATGCTGCACCATGTGAGCCAGTTCGCGGACGCCGCCACCCACCGGTTGGCACAGTTGGAGCAGTTGATGCGCTCGCATGGGAACAGCGAAGGCATGGCACACCAGAAGGCTCTGATGCTGCTGGACGGCATGCTGCGCAAGCAGGCCGCCATGCTGGCCTTTGAGCACCTGTTTCTGGCCTTTGGCGTCATGATGCTGGCCGCGCTGCCTCTGTTGCTGCTGATGCAGCGGTCCCGGTTTACGCGCCAGGGTCCCGCAGCAGACCACTAGCCATACCGAGACGGTTAGGCCGCTGGCTTGACCTCGATGTGGTACACCCCCCAGGGACACAGCGCAAACCGTTCCTTCAGCGGTTTGTCCTTGAAACCCGGCAACCGATCCGCGTCGTAGACCGCCCATTGCGGGCCCAGCCCGCCCAACGCAAGGGGCCGGCCGTCCATATGCGTGGCGACGATCATGCGGTAGTTGCGCAGGTCCGCCAGGCTTAGCACGACGTTGTAGCCATCCACCGCCCGCAGGCCCACCGACAAACCACCGCCCAATGCGACACCCGCCGATTCCAGCACCGTGGTGACGAGCGGTCCGGACAGGGCGTGCACCCTGGCGTCGTACTCCAGCGTCGGTTTGATGGTGACCTTCGGCATTCTGTCCAACGCTGCGGCGTCCAGCTCCAGAGCCTTTTCGAATTTCACACCATGCTTGGACAGCATCTGGTCCAGTGCGGGGTCGAGTGGACCGCGGTTGGCGTGGGTCATGCTGCCGCTGACGGTCAGGAGCACAGGTCCGCGCACAGCGCCCTCCGCTGCGTGGGCAGTCGCCGTTGGCAAGAGGCCGATCAGGGCCGCGCGGTTCAGAAAGTCTCGTTTTTTCATAGAATCGCCCTCAAACCAGTATGAGAATCATTCTATCGACCACTATGACCCATCCGCTCCTCCTTGCGCGAAGACCACAGTGAGACCCGCCCGCATTCTCGTCCTAGGGGTTGCTGCACTTGCTGTGCTGGCCATGGCAGGATGCGGAACAACGCCGTCCCCGCGCGGGGGCTTCGGATCATCCGGGGGGATGGACTTGCCTTCGCGGCTCACCGCCGACCAGGCCGGGGATGTCACCATCTACGCGATTGGGCTGGTGGGCACGCCCTACCGCTACGGCGGGAATACGCCGCAGTCAGGATTCGACTGCAGCGGGCTGATTGGCCATGTGTACCAGACCCGTGCACGGGTTGCCGCACCGCGAACCGTTGCCAAACTCAGTGGCTGGGGAAACGCGGTCGCGACGGAGAACGTGCGCTCCGGGGACCTGGTGCTTTTTTCCCAGCGCGACATGGTGACCCACGCCGGCATCTACGTCGGCAGTGGACGTTTTGTGCATGCACCCTCCACCGGCGGGGAGGTCCGGCTCGATTCCCTGGGCTCCAACTACTGGGCCGCCCAGCAGATTGCGTTTCGGCGGCCATGAAGCCTGTCGATTCCATGGAATGCACCAGGCCGGCAGCCCTTGTCTGTATAGTCCCCCTGCTCAGCCGGTCACACTGGCTCCTCCTGAAAAGCAGATCGATTAGATGACCCCTATTGGAAGAACCGGATCGGCCGCCACGATTACTGACGTCGCACACCGTTCCGGCGTGTCGATCAAGACCGTCTCCCGGGTGATCAACCAGGAGTCCGGCGTTCACCCCGATACCCGCGACCTGGTGCTCAAGGTCGTGGCTGAGCTGAAGTACCGGCCCAAGCTGTCGGCGCGCAGTCTGGCCGGAGCCCGCTCTTTTTTGATCGGCCTGTTGTACTACGACCCGAGCGCGGCATTTGTCGGTGACGTCCAGCAGGGGGCGACGCTGCGGTGTCGCGAGGCGGGCTACCACCTGGTCGTGGAGTCACTGCATAACGACGCACCGGACCTGGCCCAGCAGGTGTCACGGATGGTCAGCGCCCTGCAGCCCGACGGGATGATTCTGACTCCGCCCTTGTGCGACAACCCGGCTGTCCTGAAGGCGCTGCGCGAGAACCACACCCCTTGTGTACTGGTGTCCCCGGCACGGGATGTCAAAGGCATGGCCAGCGTGCGCATGGACGATACCAAGGCCTCCGAAGAAATCACCAACCTGCTGATCGGGCTGGGACATGAACGGATTGCGTTCATCCAGGGGCCACCGGATCAGGCCGCCTCCGGGCTGCGCTACCAGGGCTACCTGCGTGCCATGAAATCCCACGGTGTGGCTGTGGACCAGGAGCTGGTGTGCGCGGGTGATTTTGTCTTCGCCTCTGGCGTGGAGGCCGCCAACAAGCTGTTGAGCCGGCGCGTTCGCCCGACGGCCGTATTTGCCGGCAACGACGACATGGCACTGGGCGTGCTGGCTGCCGCGCAGCGCCTGGGGCTTGCGGTTCCTGGTGATCTGTCGATTGCCGGCTTTGATGATTCACCGGCCGCACGCCTGGTGTGGCCGCCACTGACCACTGTGCGGCAGCCCAAGAACGAAATGGCGCGGGTCGCGGTGGAGATGCTGATCGCGGCCAACCGCAGCGATGCGCCGGCCTTAACCGAAGATCGCATGCATCGGGTGTTGCCGCACGAACTGGTGGTGCGGGACTCGACCAGCACGCCGTTGGCAAGAGCGGGCGGTCACGGCAAGCGCAAGTGATCTAGCGCGCGCACATCCTGTCAACCAGGGCGCGGTGGGTGGGAAGGTCTGCCACGGCCCGCTGCCCTACGGTCTGGATCATGGCGAACTCCTTGCGCGCGTCGTCCATCCGGGGATAGGCGGCGCGGGCGTGGCTGAGATCGGTCTTGAACTCCATGCCGTACAACACATACTGCCAACTCGATGGCGGGTACATCTCCAGATCAGTCAAAAAGTCCAGTCGGTGCGGGGGGCGGCAGCGCCACATGCTCAGCTGTTCCTTCAGCGTGTCCGAAATAGATGCAGGGTTTGTGTTGTCGCGCCAGAACGCGTGGTCCGTGCGCTGTGTCAGGCAGTAGTGCATCTTGACAAAGTCCACGACGCGTTCATAGCGCCGGCGCATGAAGTGGTTGAAGTGCCTGGCGACGGGCTCGGTGTTGCCATCCGCTGGAAACAGGAACGACAGGAGATAGGCCGCGGTTTCTATGAGCCCGATGCCGGACGCCTCCAGGGGCTCAATGAAACCGCCTGACAGGCCTACAGCGACACAGTTCTTGATCCAGTGGACCTCACGGTAGCCCAGGTCGAGCTTGAGGGCGCGAGGAGTCAAGTCGGTCGACGCCTGCCCGATGTAGGCGCGCAGTATTTCCTCCGCGCGCGCGTCATCGGTGTGCTGACTGGAGTACACGTAACCCACTCCGCGGCGTTGCTGCAAACCGATATCCCAGGTCCACCCGGCTTCGTGGGCGGTGGAGATGGTGTAGGACGGAATGGGTGCGTCCGCGGTGGCATAGGGAACCTGCATGGCCAATGCGCGATCGACAAAGAGACTGTCCTTGATGCTGTGAAAGGGCGCCCCCAGCGCCTTGCCAATCAGTTCGGCCCGGAAGCCGGTGCAGTCGACATAGAGGTCCGCCTGGAGTGCGCCCAACTCGGCGGTAACGACCGCCGCGATGGCGCCGGACGCATCGAGCGTCACCCGTTCCACGGTTGCAATCCGGTGCTGTACGCCCAGTGATTTGGCGTGCCGTGCCAGCAAGGACGCGAACTTGCCGGCATCAAAGTGGTAGGCATAGTTCATCTGCCCCAGGTAGTCTCCATCGTTCAAGCGCTTGGGGCCATGGCGTGCATCTGCGACCCGCTTTTGCATGGTGGCCGCCTCGGCAAAAGCGGCATCCTTGCCCGCCATGCCCAGCAACCAGTAGGGCAGCAGCTCTGGCCCACCGGGGCGCTGGCTGGGTTGGCTGAAGGGGTGAAAATACTCCGACTTTCCCGGCGCTCCGGGTGCTCGCACCCAGTCCGCAAACTGGATGCCCTGCTTGAAGGTGGCACTGCATTCGCGCACGAAGGTGGCCTCGTCTATGCCCAGCGTCGACAGCGTCCCCCGAATGGAGGGAAAGGTGCCTTCCCCCACGCCGATGATGCCGATATCGCTGGACTCCACCACGGTGATCGCCACGCTGCCGTTGCCCGCGGTACCCAGCGTGCGTGCCAGGAAACCGGCAGTCAGCCAACCGGCTGTGCCGCCGCCCACGATAAGTACATTTTTGATAGGGGTCATGCGCAATCTTCCAGTTTCAGAACTCTTAAGGACCTAGGGTTTATCCCTGTACGAAATTAATGACAACGCTGTCATTTTGAATAGACAACGCTGTCATTTTTCCGCATGATACGGTAACTCGAGCGATGACGACGAATAGCACTGCGAGTTGACGCTGAGTGACTGCCGATCCAAACCAAATATGAAAGAGACACTATGAAGACTCACACTCCCAAATACCGAAAGATGTTGGGTTCACCCGTGCAACTGGCGGTCCTGGCGCTGTTGGCGGGCTCCGGCACGGGCTACGCGCAGACCGCCGCACAAAAGGCGGAAGCCGCCTCATCCACGTTGCCCGAAGTTGTCATCACCGCAACCAAGCGCACAACCTCACTGCAAAGCACGCCGTTGGCTGTGACATCCCTGAACGCCCAGGATCTGGAAAAGCACCACGTGCAAACGGTGCAGGACATTGCGGCCCTGGTGCCCAGCTTTTCCGGCACCACCCAGGGTGACCACGGGGTCATCACCATGACGCTGCGCGGTATCGGCAACGATAGCGCCAAGACCGAATACGCCGATCCCGAGATCGCGATCTTTGTGGACGGTGTCTACAGCCCGCGTGCCGAAGGCGCTGCCGTGCTGCTGTTCGACATGGAGAATATTGAAGTCCTGCGCGGTCCCCAGGGAACCCTGTGGGGCAAGAACTCAACGGTTGGCGCGGTCAACATGCAAACCGCCAAGCCGGTTCTGGGTGAAGCGTTTGGCAGCGTGAGCGGTGGCTTTGGGAACTACAACAAGTTGTCCACCCGCGCCAATTTCAATGCGCCCATCAGTGACACCATGGCACTGCGGGTCGCGCTGGTGCACGAGTCCCACGACGGCTATGTCGACTTCCAGAACCCTACACGCTACAGCGTGGCGCAGCAGCAGTCCGCGTTCCTGGCGGGCGGCGGGAAGATTGCGGACTTTCAACCCATCAACTACAACCTGTTCACACAGGGTGGCCCCAAATACAACTCGCAAAACCAAAGTGCAGCACGGGTGAGTCTGCTGGTGAAGCCGTCCAATAGCTTGAGCTGGAACGTCTCCTACGAGAAGTTTGCGGATCGCGGCACACCCAGCATGGACTTGATGCAAGTGCCCCGAGCCGGCCAAAAACACTGGTCGGCCCTGATTGATACCGCGCCCTACCTCAACCGCGACGTTGACACCATTCGCAGCCGCGTGGATTGGGACATGGGCAACGGCATGGCTCTGGCCTACACCGCCGGCTATTCGCATGCAACCGGCGCCGGCACGTTTGACCAGGACCGCGGTCTGGACGTACCCACCAGCTTTACCACCAACGGTTCGTACCAGGAAGACCGCACCAACTGGTCTGACTACCGCAACTTCAGCCACGAAGTGACGGTGCAGTCCACCGGCAAGCGCGACGTCGACTGGATCCTGGGCGCCTACTATGCCGCTGAGGAAAACGGCATCCGTTTTGACATTCCCATCATGAACGGCACCCAGCAGGGAACCGTGGGTTGGCAGGGTTCCTTCATTCAACCGAAGGAGACCAACAAGTCCACCGCCATCTTCGGCCAGGCCACCTACAACCTGGGTGCCCTGCACTTGACAGGCGGTGTACGCTATACCAACGACGAGCGTGAAAACATTGGCGGTCGTGGACACGGCTGGGCCTACAACTCGGCAGTTGCACAGCGCCCCATCGACCCGGGCACCAATCCTGCGGATCCCGGATCCGGCTTCAACAACGGTTGCTGCAACGATGGCAAGTACACCGGCGGCAAGACAACGGGTCTGTTGCGCGCCAACTATGACGTGAGCAAGCAACTGATGGTCTACGGCAGTGTGGCTACCGGCTACAAGTCCGGCAGCGTGCAGGACGGTGGCAATACCTACAAGCCAGAGACACTCACAACAGTGGAGTTCGGCACCAAGCAAACACTGGGCGGCGGCTCGATCAAGTTCAACAACTCGGTGTACTTCTCCGACTTCAAGGACTTCCAGTTCTCCGCACCGGTACTGCAGTCGGACGGAAGCCGTGCATTCCTGACCGACAACGTCGAAGGCGCAAAAGTTCAGGGCTTTGAATCTGAACTGGCATGGAAGATCACACCGGCTGACCGTTTCCAGGCCACCATGGCATTCACCGACACCAAACTGGGCTATCTCATCGGCCTGAGCAATGACTACAACCTGCCAGGGCCTTGCACCTTGGTGAACATCGGCAACGGTTGCGTGCTGGTCACGGGCAACAAGATGGCCCATGCACCGACCTTCCAGGCAACCTTCCAGTACGAGCATGCGTTCAATCTGGCAGATGGTGCGACGCTGACGCCACGCATCAGCCTGCACTATGAAACCGATAGCTTCCTGAGCATCTTCAACTACGGCGAGATGGATACGCAAAAGGCCTACACCCGTACGGATCTGGGTTTGCGCTACAACTCGGGCAAGTCATGGTACATCGATGGATACATCCGCAATCTGGAGGATGCCAACATCAAAACCAGTGCTGCCGGCGGACCCACACTCGCGCGCGCCGTGGCGCAGTACATGCCACCCCGCACGCTGGGTGTGAACATTGGATTCAACTTCTAGGACACGGGTGAATTGAAGCCCGCCGCGTACCGACGGCGGGCGCCCACACCATGCAATGAGGGTCCGATTCGGGGGCGGATCGGTTGGGTGTCGCCATTGAATGCCGGCGGCACCTTTTTTTATTGCCCCAATTTCTCGAACAAACCCATGAAACTAGACAACTCATCCAACGCCACTCTCCTGGAACTGTCCCAGCACCTTCCGTCCGACTTTCAGTGGGGATCCGCGACGAGTGCCGCGCAAATCGAAGGAGCCTACGACCAGGACGGCAAGGGACTCACGATATGGGACCGCTTTTGCACCGAGCCAGGACGCATCAACGATGGGTCAGACATTCGTGTCGCATGTGACCATTACCATCGCTATCGCGAGGACGTGGGTCTGATGCAGGGACTGGGATTGGATGCCTACCGCTTCTCGGTGGCCTGGGCACGCGTGCAGCCGTCGGGCAACGGCGCCTGGAACGAAGCAGGGTTTGCCTTTTACGACCGGCTACTGGATGCCTTGTTTGAGGCCGGGATCCGGCCCCATGTCACGCTATACCACTGGGACCTCCCCGCCGCGTTGCAGGATGCGTTCGGTGGCTGGGAATCGCGTGACATCGTGCCGCTGTTTGCAGACTATGCAGCCGAAGTTGCCCGGCGATTTGGTGATCGGGTTGCCAGCATCGCCACCCTCAATGAACCCTGGTGCGTCGCAACCCTGGGCTATGAGGTGGCCCAGTTTGCACCCGGCAAGAAGGACCGCGCCTTGGCCATGCAGGTGTCTCACCACCTGATGATGGCGCACGGTGCCGCAGTGAAAGCCATGCGCAAAGTAACCCGGGTTCCCCTGGGCGTGGTACTGAACCACACACCGGCATTTGCCGCCGAGGCACTGGAGTCGGATCGCAAGGCGGCGCGCATCGATGATGGCTTGAACGTGCGCTGGTATATGGACCCCATCTTTCGCGGCCAATACCCCGCGGACATTCTGGACCACCTGGGAGCGGACGCCCCCAAGGTCGAGGCGGGTGATCTGGACCTGATTCACCAACCGCTCGATTTCCTCGGAATCAATTTTTACACCCGCAGCTTCATCAGCACACAGACGCCACCCAAGCCCGCGCCCGGCAAGCGTGGCTTTACCGACATGGGGTGGGAGATTTACCCCGAGGCACTGACACAGCATCTGGTCAGGCTTTCGCGAGAGTACGCGCCACCGCCAATCTTCATCACAGAAAACGGCATGGCCAATGCGGACAAATTGGTGGATGGACGGGTCGCCGACGTGGAGCGGATTCAATACGTGAACGAGCACCTGAAAGCACTGGCCCGCGCGGTGGCGCTGGGTGTGGATGTGCGAGGCTATTTCTATTGGAGTCTGCTCGACAACTTCGAGTGGAACTCCGGCTACACCAAGCGCTTCGGGCTTTTCCACGTGGACTACACGACCCAGCAGCGGGTAGCCAAGGACAGCGCCCTCTGGTACCGTGACTTCATCGCCGCATTCAAATCACGTCGAACACCCAAGGCAGGTTAAAGGATATGACCCAAGCAACCAAGACTGGCCGCGCGCCTTTGTCATGGGTTCCCACCGCCTACCTGGCGGAGGGCATCCCTTTTGCCATGGTGATTTGGGTCGCTGGAACCATGTTCAAGGACCTGGGGCACAGCGATACCGAGATTACGGTATCGACCGCCAGCGTCGGAATCATGTGGTCGCTGAAACCACTTTATGCCGGCTTTCTGGACATGTTCAAAACCAAGCGCTTTTGGGTGATTGCCATGCAGCTGGTCCTGGCGGGCTTGCTGGGCTTTTGGGCCTCGTCGTTGACACTAACCAATTACTTCGTCGTGGGAATCATGCTGTTGTGGCTGATGGCATTTGCCTCCGCGACCCAGGACATTTGCATCGACGGGGTGTACATCACGGCGCTGGATCAACGGGCACAGGGCAAGTTCATGGGGGTGCAGGGTGCCTTCTGGAATGCGGGCCGCATTTTTGCGACTGCGGTGGTCGTGGGTGCTGCGGGCTACCTGCAAAAGCAGGGGTTGGACGCAAGGAGCGCCTGGGCCCTGGCGCTGGCGGTGAGTATGGGCACCATGGCACTGCTGGCGGGCTACCATTTCTACGTGCTGCCCGCAGGATCGATTCCGCAGCGCCCCAGGAATGTTGCAGCGGTTGTCAGTACCTTCAAAGACCAGTTTGTAGACTTCCTGAAGAAACCCCATCTGCTGGGCATGCTGATGTTTGTGTTTCTCTTTCGCCTGGGCGAAGGCTTCCTGCTGCTGGAAGCGCCACTCTTCATGCAAGGCAGTGTCACCCAGGGCGGTTTGGGCATGTGTGCGACGAACGCGATCAGCGCGGCTTGCCCGCACTTGCTGGAAGACAAGGCCCTCATCGACGGCTTCATCAGCACCGTGGTGAGCCTGGCTTTTGGCATGCTGGGTGGCCTTTTTGCCGGCAAGTTTGGCCTGACCCGCAGGACACTGGTGTTCATGGCCGTTTGCCTCAACCTGCCGCACATCACCTTCTACATACTGAGCTGCATGGTGTCCCCCGATGTTCCGGTATCCCTGCCAGTCATCGCCACCCTGGTGACGATTGAAAAGGCCGGCTACGCCTTCGGCTTTGTGGCCAACATGCTCTACATGATGCAGCAGATATCGCCGGGAAAGTACCACATGACCCATTACGCCTACTGCACGGCCATCATGAATCTGACACTCATTCCCACGCAAATGGCCAGCGGTTTTCTGGCCGACCACATGGGCTTTCAAACCTTCTTCCTGGTGGTGATGGCGGCGTCCATTCCTTCCGTGCTCGGCGCTTACTTTGCGCCTTTCCCGAACAAGGTGGAGTCCTGAAAATCAAAGAGCCACGCCAAGGGAGCATTCCAGTTGATAGTGATCTCATTCACCGAGTAGGCGTGGATGTCGTCCACCCAGCACGTGGCGGGCCTGACGACGCATGAGGCCAACTGAAGCTTCGCAACCGGATCCTGCAGTCCGGCATTCGGGCCACCCGACAAAGCACCCGGCGGCGCGAAGGGAAAATCAGGATTCAGGACACCCGCCCAAAACCGGTGGTGCGGATGTTTGACTGCCGCCGTCCCCGTGCCGGTGACGAACGACGTTGAGAACGTATTGCGTCCCAACAGGTAATCCAGGCCTTTCGTGACGCCATGGGCGTACTTGCGGTTCTTGCTGAAGTGGTAGGCCATGCCCATCAACATCAGTTTGTTGGTGACCCCATTGTTGGAGCCCCATTCGTACTCGGACAACGCGAGCGGGGTTGAGTAGCCAGACGCATCTTGGGTCGCCACATGTTGGTCGGCAATCGACATGATTTTCTGCTGAGCGGCTTTGCGTCTGCTCGCGGTGGTAGGCGTCACCACCGTGGCCAAGGACATCAGGCCCGCCAGCTCCGTGTTGGCCCAGTTGAAGTCCGTGCGGGTCAGCGGATAGGCATCCATCGTGGGCAGATAACGGCTGTCGCCGGTAGTGAGGTAAAGCTCCACGGCCGCCCAATAGAAGTCATCATCGACTTTGTCATCGTCGTACGCACCACCGCCCGTGTCATAGCCGCCCCGGTAAAGATCGTTGGGGTGGAGAAGCGCTGCATCCCAGGCTGACTTTGCAGCTTGCAGGCACTTCAAAGAGAAGGCCGGGTCATGGTCTTTCCAGATGCGCGCGGCCTGCGCGGCGGTTGCGGCCAGATTCAGCGTAGCAGCGGTGGAAGGTGGGACCAGCGCCCGTTGCCGGGGATCTTGATCGGGTGCCAGCGGCAAGCCCGTCCACTCGACATCATGAATCTTGTGGTGGACCATGCCGGCCTTGGCGTGCCCAACCGGCACCTGCATCGCCAGCATGAACTCCAACTCCCATCGCACTTCGTCCAGCACATCAGGCACGCCGTTCCCGCTCTCCGGAATATTCAGCTTGCCATCCCCCAAACGCGAAGAGGTGCCCCAGTAGAGCCCCCGTTCCACCATGTTCAAAAGCGTCCATACAGAGATGCCACCATTCACTACATACTTGCCGTGGTCACCTGCGTCGTACCAGCCCTTGCGCACATCCAGTGCGTAGGCACATGTACCCGCCCAACAGGGCACGTTGCCGTCCCCCTGGTTCTCGCCCCAATTGACATGCCCCGCTGCGCGGGCCCACCGACTATGGGATGCAAAAGAGGTGAGGCTGCCTCCGGTGAACTGCGGTGCGATCGCAATACCGCTGCGGTTGTGATAAAAATATTTCAGAGCGTCGTACAGCGGGGCTTGAAATACGGAGCGAGATATCGAGAAGGCGTGACTGGT
>Ga0066469_1000260_pt1 | contig 16238 bp, 14 predicted proteins | sample LakWasM103_HOW12_2_FD_59579 | JGI IMG/M metagenome (GOLD analysis project Ga0066469, IMG submission 59579) | Freshwater sediment methanotrophic microbial communities from Lake Washington under simulated oxygen tension - Sediment Metagenome 103_HOW12 | ecosystem: Environmental > Aquatic >... | reverse complement strand
TCGACCGCCCATGACCTGTTTCGCCATATGGACATCGCCGTGCAGTTGGCGAAGAAGAAAGGCGTGGGCTGCGTTGTCTTTGATCCCGTGCAGGACCGGAATCCGTCGCACCGGTTGAATCTGGCCGGTGAGTTGCGGCGCGCCATTGAAGGAGGTGATTTGTCGCTCTACCTGCAGCCCAAGGTGGAGATGGCAACGGGCCGTGTCTGCGGGGCCGAGGGACTGGTTCGCTGGCGGCACGCCCAGCGTGGCTTGATTCTCCCTGGTGAGTTCATCGAACTTGCCGAACACACGGGCCTCATCAAGCCACTGACCGAGTGGGTGATAGCAACTGCTTTGCGTCTGAACCATGGCTGGACGCAACAGGGCTGCGCGTTGCCTATTGCGGTCAACCTGTCCGCACGCAACCTGCACGACGAAGGCCTTTTGGAGAAGATTCGCCAGCTACAGGCGGCCTGGGGCGTGGCCAGCGGTCTGCTGGAACTGGAAATCACGGAGAGCACGGTGATGGAGGATGCGGAATTCGCCCTGCGCGTGCTGCACGGCCTGCGTGCGCAAGGCATATCGCTGTACATCGATGACTTCGGCACCGGCTACTCCTCGCTCAGCTATTTGCTCAAGCTGCCGGTGGAGTACATCAAGATCGATCAATCGTTTGTACGCGGCATGTTGATCAGCAAGGACTCGTCCGTGATCGTGCGATCCACCATTGAGCTCGCCCATGATCTGGGACGCATGGTCGTAGCCGAAGGTGTTGAAACCCGCGAGAATTGGGATCAGCTGGCGGCGTTGGGTTGTGATTTCGCGCAAGGCTATTTCATCGCACGGCCGATGCCGGCAGCGGATTCTCCTGGCTGGTTGCAGCAGTTTCGTGCGCCCTTGCCACCACCTGAGACCCCCAACCTGGAGGATATGTAATGGGCATTCGCATTGTCAGACTCGGCACGGACCGGGCTCCGGATGAGGGTATCCGGATTGGCACCGTGCGGCGCCCGCCGCGGGGTGTTCCCAAGACCGAATTCGCCAGCCAGAACTGGTACGACGTCTGGTACCCCAATCTGGCACCCAGCGCCGAAACCATGAAGCAGGGCCAGGAGGCCGACACCGACGCGAAATGGAGTGCCTTTGCCAAGCGCTACCGCGCCGAGATGAAGCAGCCCGATGCCGCCAGGACCCTGGAGCTATTGGCCAGACTGTCCCAGGGCAGCAATTTTTCCCTGGGCTGCTATTGCCAGGACGAGGCCCACTGCCACCGCTCGATTCTGCGGGACCTGTTGACCGAGTCCGGCGCAGCCATTCTGAGGTAGCACCAGGAATCTTTGAAGCATTTACTTGCAAATAAGCGTTGGCGTATGTAATATCCGTGTTAGCGATGGCGATTACGTAGTGTGTAGTGCTTTCGCTCGCAGCCAGCGAGGCGGCTCTCAAGAGCGAATCTGGCAAGGGCAAACTTGACGAAAGTCAAGGACGCAAAGCTTCCGGGCTACATGACTACAGTCATTTGCCAGCGGGGCTGCCATCGAGATATGCACCAGGATTTCGATGTTGCGTCGCCCTTTATTTGTTAACGCAAACTAAAGGCGGCTGTATGAGCAAACATTCCAATCGAAACCTTCCAGTCGAGCAGTGGCCCGAATCGCTGGAGATATTGCGCCATCTGGCTGCGCAATCCGCTCCCGTGCCGGTCAAGGACGTGGCGCGTGACGTGAGTGCTCCCGAGATATCCACCCGCAACCGGCTGGCCAAACTCGAGGCCCATGGCACGGTGCGTGCATCGCGCGAGGTTGCCAGCCTGGGCCCCGGCAAGCAGGTCACGTGCACGCACTATGCGATCACGCAGTACGGCAAGGATTGCGCCGGCGTCAGGGCTCAAGCACAGGCTCAGGCCATCAAAGTGCGCGTGAACAGTGTCTTCAATTGGGCGGCGGCCTTGGGGGTGGCTTCTCCGCAACTCAAAAATTGACGTGAACTGGCAGGGCCACTGCAGCGCAGTAAGATTTGGTCCATGACAGTCATACACACGCGATGGAGTCTGAGTCGCAAGCTGGCGTTCGCCGTTTCACCATTCCTGCTATTGGCGTTGATCTCGACGACGGTCAACCTGTGGGTGTCGTGGCAACTCAATGGGGGCGCTGCAGCGGTCAATGAGGCCGGGCGCATGCGCATGCAGGCCTACCGGATCGCACTGACGGTGGCGAGTCCGACCGGCGACGGTGCACAGGAGCTGCCGGCGCACATCGATAACTTCAACCAAAGCCTTGCGCTGTTGCGCAACGGCGACCCCGCGCGCCCGCTCCAGGTTCCATGGGATGGCGCGGTGCGGCAGCATTTTTCGGCCGTCGAAAGAGACTGGGCCCAGTTTCACTCCCATTGGCTGGCACAAAGACCCGGCAATCTGGATCGCTTGACGTCGGATACGGTCACCTTTGCTGCGGACATCGATTTGCTGGTCAACAGCATTGAATCGAACATGGCGGGCTGGACGGCCACCTTGCATCTGCTGCAGCTCGGTGTCCTCATTGTGGCGCTGCTGGGTGCGGTCACGCTGCTGTTCGCGGGCTACCTGTTTGTGCTGGAGCCAGTCAATTTGCTCAAGCAGGCCATTCAGAAGATCCAGGGTGGAGACTTTGGCTTTCGGGTTCAGCGTGTCGGGTCGGACGAGTTTGGTACCTTGGCCGAGGGCTTTAACGGCATGGCGGCGCACCTTGAGTCCTTGTATGGAAACCTGGCCAGCAAGGTCGCTGAGAAGACTCTGGAGCTGGAAGAAAAGCGTGAACGTCTGGAGTCGCTGTACGAGGTGACGGCCCTGGTCGCCCGCGCCACGTCGCTCGAGGATTTGGCGCAGGATTTCTCCAAACGCATCATGTCCATCGCCAAGGCCGACGGGGTGGCGTTGCGTTGGTCGGGTCAGGCCCAGCAGCGCTACCTGATACTGGCAGCCAGCGGGCTGCCCGTCGAGCTGGTGGAAGCGGAGAAATGCCTGAGTGCGGGCGACTGCTTCTGCGGTTCGCCCACGCCCGATAGTGCGTTGGTGGTGATTCCCATCCGCTCTCTGCCGCAGGAGTCGCTCAAGCACTGTGCAAAAGCGGGCTTCGAGACCGTCGTCAATGTCCCCATCCGCGTGCAAGAGCGTTTGATGGGAGAGGTGAGTCTGTTCTTTCACGCCAAGGTTTCGCCCAGTGATGCAGAGCGCTCATTGCTGGAAGCGCTGACCAGCCATCTCGCCAGCGCCATGGAGAACTTGCGGCTCAACGCGCTGGCGCGCGAGGCTGCGGTGTCAGGGGAGCGGCACCACCTGTCCCGTGAACTGCATGACTCCATCGCCCAGTCCCTGGCCTTTCTCAAGATTCAGGTGCAGTTGATGCGTGACGCGATGCAAACCCAGGACCAGGCGGTGATGCGCGACGTGCTCGATGAAATCGATACCGGCGTACGGGAGTGCTATGGCGATGTGCGCGAACTGCTGGTGCACTTTCGCACGCGTGCGAATGCGGAAGATATTGAACCGGCCCTGGCGACCACTCTGCGCAAATTCGAGCTCCAGACAGGCTTGGCCACTTCCCTGGACATCAGCGGACACGGAATACCCCTGACGCCGGATGTGCAGATTCAGGTGTTGCACATCGTGCAGGAAGCGCTCTCCAACGTGCGCAAGCACGCCCGCGCATCGCAGGTCTGGCTGCGCGTGGAACAGCAGCCCGCATGGGTTTTTGAGGTGCGTGACGATGGTGTCGGCTTTGTCGTTGGCAATGGTGCTGCCGATGAAACGCATGTGGGCCTGCAAATCATGGCCGAGCGCGCGCAGCGCATGGGTGCGGCATTGTCGGTCCGTGCATCGCCTGGTGGCGGATGCTGTGTGCGTTTGAATCTGGCAGGCGTACACATCTCGCCTGCGATCGACAATGTCCCGGTAGCCCTGTAATCCAATTGACTCGCATTGAAAGCCTATACCGACATGAATGTGCCTGCTATCCGCGTTTTGGTGGTGGACGATCACACCCTGTTTCGACGGGGGTTGACGGCATTGCTGTCCCGCGATGCACGCGTGCTCGTCGTGGGTGATGCCGCGGACGCTGGCGAGGCGCAGCGCCGCGCACAAGAGCTGCAGCCGGATGTGATCCTGCTGGATAACCACCTTCCGGGCGTGCACGGCGTGGATGCGGTGGTCGCACTGCAAGAGGCCGTCCCGCATGCGCGCATCCTGATGCTGACAGTCAGTGAGGATGAAGCTGATCTGATGGCCGCGTTGCGCAACGGCGCAGCAGGGTACCTGCTGAAAACCACCGAAGGCGACGCTTTGATCGGCGCCATCGAACGTGCGGTCAAGGGCGAACGGGTGATCGCGCCGGAGATGACCAGCAAGATGGTTGCCGCGTATTTGGGGTCCGCGCCCCCTGTGGCCGCGCCCCCCGCTTTGTCGCCTATTCTTGCGGCCTTGTCGTCGCGCGAAATGGAGATTTTGCGGGGTATTGCACGGGGTGCCAGTAACAAGGAAATCGGGCGTGAACTCGGTATTGCGGAGACCACGGTGAAGGTGCACGTGCAGAATTTGTTGAAAAAAATGCACGTCAGCACGCGGGTCCATGCCGCAGTCATGGCGACGGAAATAGGCCTCTTTTGAGGGACATGTTTTGATAGCGCAATTGACCCATATCAAATGAAAATCAAATGGAGTCGCAACTAGTTCTTTAGAACTAGAACGGGTGTTAACGACTAGTTCCAAAGAGGCGTAGCTCTACTTCTTTTGCGGCCGACGCGGCGTCAAATGGGGGTCTAAAGTTGAACCAAGTCAACTTTTTGAGCTGGAAAATGAGCCAAACGTACATCGGTCGATTCGATATGCCCCGTCACCTGGGGACACTTCCCATGTTCAGCAATTTGTCGGAACCCGAGCGTGAAAACATTGCCCGTGGCTGCAGATTGCGCCAATTCACACGCGGCGCCATGGTGTTCAGGGCTGGCGAACAATGCGAGTCCTTTCACTTTGTTGTGTCCGGCCAGATCAAACTCTTTGTTGCGTCTTCCACCGGGGTTGAAAAAGTCATTGAAATCGTGGGACCGGGTCACAGTTTTGCCGAGGCGATGATGTTTTTGCCCAAGCCCTACATGCTCAACGCGCAAACCTTGAGCGATAGCCTGATCATGACCGTGAGCAAGCAGGCCGTGTTCAGCGAAATCGAGCGCGACCCACGGTTTTCGATGCATATGCTGTCCGGCATTTCCCATTGGCTGCACCGCCTGCTACTGGACGTAGAGGGCTACGCCTTGCACAGCGGCATGCAGCGCCTGATTGGCTACCTGCTGCGCGACGTGGAGCTGGACCATGAAGGTGACATTGGCATCGTCACGGTGTCGCTGCCTGTCAGCAAGGCCACGGTTGCATCGCGTCTGTCCCTCACGCCCGAGTATTTCTCGCGGGTGTTGCACCAGTTGGAGAGCGAAGGGCTGATCGAGATCGCCCGGCGTGAGATTCGTATTCTGGACGTGCGCCGCCTGGCCTGCTACGGGTCACACTAGGCGGCGCGCGGGACTATCGCTCGATAGCGAGGAGCTCCACCTCAAAGGTCAGTGTGGCGTTCGGTGGCACCGCACCCGGCGCACCACGCTCGCCGTAGGCGGTCGCCGGTGGGCAGGTTAGCGTGGCCTTGCCGCCGACCTTGATCTTCTGCAGGCCTTGTGTCCAGCAGGGTACGACCCGGTTCAGCGGAAAGACCGCAGGCTCGTTGCGCTTGTACGAACTGTCAAATTCCGTACCGTCGGCCAGCGTGCCGCGGTAGTGCACCTTCACGCGGTCGACGGCATTGGGCAGTGCGCCCGTGCCTACCACGGTGTGCATGACCATCACCCCGGAGGGCAGTGTTTCGGTTGCGACCGCTGGAGCGGTAGCGGCGTGCGCGCTGAAGGCAAGCAGCGACAGCGATAGTGGAATCAGTAGTGAGCGTAGGGTCATGTCAGTGCAGTTGGTTGTTGTCATGGAAACGCTGGCATCAGTGGCCAGTACGAAGGCCTCAGCTGTGATACCGCGTTTGGTGTTAAGTTCCCGCCGCCAGCTGCTGCAAGGCGGCCACCACCATTGCCGTGTCGACCGTCAGCGGCTCCAGCTGGTCCATCAGTCCTGGCAAAGCGGCAGAGCCTTCGCGCTGCAGAGTGGCAATGGCCTGGCCCGCCTCCTTGGGTGACGCAAAGCCCAGGCTTTGCAGCAAAAGGTGGCCTTGTGCGTCCACCAGCTTGAAGCGGAACTGGCCGTCGGCTTCGCGGTATTGTTTGAAGCTGGGCAGGGCCGTCTTGGCCACTTTCTGCGTGGCGGCCTGGACCGGGTCGCCCAGCTTGCGCAGGCCCACGGCGTGGCGCAACTCCGCCATGAAAGGAGTGGCTCGTTGGCGGGCCTTGACCGCACCGGCCAGCAGGATGGCTTCGATCTTGGCCGGGTGGTTGATCAGGTCCAGATACGCCTCGCGCATGGGCGCGATTTCGCGGTCAATGCGCTCAAACAGTATCTGCTTGGCGTCGCCCCAGGCAATGCCGTCGGCGTAGGCCTTGCGCAGTGCCTGGGACTCGTCTTCGCTGGCAAAGGCCTGGTAGATCTGGAACAGCGCAGAGCCTTCGGTGTCCTTGGCTTCTCCGGGTGTGCGTGAGTCGGTGACGATGCCGGCAATCAGTTTTTTCAGCTGCTCGCGCGGGGCGAACAACGGGATGGTGTTGTCGTAGCTCTTGCTCATCTTGCGGCCATCCAGCCCGGGCAGTGTTGCCACGGACTCTTCGATGACGGCCTGCGGCGGCACAAAGTGCTCGCCATAGCGGTGGTTGAAGCTGTTGGCCATGTCGCGGGCCATCTCGATGTGCTGAACCTGGTCGCGTCCCACGGGCACCTTGTGGGCGTTGAACATCAGAATGTCGGCGCCCATCAGCACAGGGTACATGAACAGGCCCGCGGTCACGTCCATGTCCGGGTCCTGGTCGGTCGCCGTGTTTTTGTCGACTGCGGCCTTGTAGGCGTGGGCGCGGTTGAGGACGCCTTTGCCGGTCACACAGGTCAGCAGCCAGGTGAGTTCGGGAATCTCGGGAACGTCGGACTGGCGGTAAAAGACGACGCGCTCGGGGTCCAGGCCCGCGGCCAGCCAGCTGGCAGCAATCTCCAACGTGGAACGCTGGATGCGCGCAGGCTCGTCGATCTTGATGAGGGCGTGGTAGTCGGCCAGGAAGTAATAACTCTCCACGTCCGGCGCCAGGCTGGCCCGCACGGACGGCCGTATGGAGCCGACGTAGTTGCCAAGGTGGGGTGTACCCGAGGTGGTGATCCCGGTGAGAAAGCGTGTGGAAGGCATTGCAGAGGATTCAATAAAAGAAATGGGCAGGCGTGTGCGGCTGGTGCTTACGACACCAGTGCTGCCAGAGGGGATAGCAGGATGTTCAGCAGGCCAAAGGTCAGCGCCATCACCGGCTGCATCCACAGCGTGCTGATGACGTTCATGACGACCAGCGCCATGACGATGAAGAATCCCCAAGGCTCAACCCGCGACACCAGTTCCGCCTGACGGTGCGGCAGCAAGCCGACCAGAATGCGCCCGCCATCCAGGGGCGGTAGCGGAAACATATTGAATGCAAACATCACGACATTCACCAACACGCCGCCTTGGCACATCTTGAGAAAAAAGGGCTCCGTCACGCCGGTTGCGCGCAACAGGTAGAGGGCGATGCCCCACATCAAGGCCATGGCCAGGTTGGCGCCGGGACCGGCCAATGCCACCCAGACCATGTCTCGTTTGGGGTGGCGCAGGTTGCCAAAACGCACAGGGACGGGTTTGGCATAGCCGAACAGAAAAGCCCCCGAGGTGGCAAAGTAAAGAATCAGCGGCATCAGGATAGTGCCCACGGGGTCGATGTGCTTCATCGGATTGAGCGTGACGCGGCCCAGCATCCAGGCGGTGTTGTCGCCAAAGTGCCGCGCCGCATAACCATGGGCCGCCTCGTGCACGGTGATGGCAAAGAGCACCGGCAGCGCGTACAGGGCGACGGTTTGAATCAGGTTTGCAATGTCCACAGAATGAAGTTTCCAGGTTGGTCTTACAGCCCCAGACGGGCCAGATCGCCCCGGCCCTGGCGGATGAGTTGAGGTTCCGCCCCGGTCAGGTCAATGACGGTGGTCGGTTCCTGCGCGCAGGCCCCGGCGTCGATGACGCCGGCGATCAGTTTTTCAAAGCGGTCCCGAATCGCGCCGGCGTCGTTCATGGGGTGGGTTTCGCCCGGCGCTATCAGGGTCGTCGCCAACAACGCGCCATCGTGCAGTGCCAGCAGGGCTTGCAGGGCCGTATGGTCCGGCACTCGCAGGCCTATGGTCTTGCGGGATGGGTGGCTGACCCGGCGCGGCACTTCCTTGCTGGCTTCCAGAATGAAGGTGTAGGGGCCTGGCGTTGCGGACTTGAGCAGGCGGTACTGGGCGTTGTCGACCCGCGCGTAGCTGGCCAGTTCGCTCAGATCGCGGCACAGCAGCGTGAGGTGATGCTTTTCGTCCACTCCCCGGATGCGCCGCAGGCTGTCCGCGGCGGCCTTGTCGTCGAGATGGCAGACAAGGGCGTAGCTGGAGTCCGTGGGGACTGCCAGAACGCCCCCTTTTTCCAGCAGCGCCACGGCCTGCTTGAGCAGCCGAACCTGGGGGTTTTCGGGATGAACTTCGAAATATTGGGCCATGCGTCTATTGGATGCGGGATGCCAGAGATTCCCAGACGGGTGTCAGATTCGCAGGCAAAAAGGGCAGGGTGCCGAGTTCGGTGTGGCTTTCATCGGGGCTGTGGAAATCGCTGCCGCGCGAGGCCGCCAGACCGAATTCACGGGCCGTGTCGGCGTAAATGCCGTACTCGGCCACCGAATGGCTTCCGGTCACCACTTCCACGCCCCGGCCACCGTGGTTCTTGAATTCGGTGAATAGCGCAAACTCTTCGTTGGGGGTGAACTTGTAGCGCGCCGGGTGGGCAATGACGGCCATGCCGCCGGCACCGGTGATCCAGGTCACGGCGTCCTTCAGCGTTGCCCAGCTGTGCGGCACATAGCCGGGCTTGCCTTCGATCAGAAACTTTCTGAACACCTCGTTGGTGTCACGGCAGACCCCCGATTCGATCAGGAAGCGGGCGAAATGCGTGCGCGAAATCAGCTCCGGGTTGCCGACGAACTTCAGGGCCCCCTCGTACGCGCCCTTGATGCCGACCTTGGCCAGGCTATCGGACATTTCCATGGCCCGAACGTCGCGGCCGCCGCGGGTGCGGCGCAGTCCGGCGATCAGGTCCGGGTTGGTGGCATCAAAACCCAGGCCCACAATGTGCACGGTCTTGCCAATGAAGGTGATGGAAATCTCGGTGCCGGTCAGGTAGCGCATGCCGCAGTCCTTTGCCGCGGCCAGGGCCCGCTGCTGGCCGCCGATCTCGTCATGGTCGGTCAAGGCCCACAATTCCACGCCATTGGCGCTGGCACGCGCGGCCAGGGCTTCGGGCGCAAGCGTGCCGTCCGAAACCGTGGAGTGGCAGTGCAGGTCAGCGTTTTGTATAGGTGTCACTCACGCATTTTAGTTGCTCGCGGCTGAACTGCAGGGGGCGGCCACTGACCGGGTGGGCAAATGCCAGGTCGCGGGCGTGCAGCAGCAGCCGTGGAGCCATGTCCACCACCGCGGGCGGCGCATATAGGGCGTCACCCAGAATGGGGTGGCCAATGGCCTGCAGGTGCAGCCGCAGCTGGTGGGTGCGGCCGGTCAGCGGCTCCAGCAGCACATGGCTGACCTGGCGTTGGGCGTCGACGTGCAGGAGCTGCACGCGGGTCTGGCTGGCCTTGCCGGTCTGCAGGTCGATCTTGCGCCGGGGCCGGTTGGGCCAATCCACGCCAATCGGCAGATCAATGGTGCGCCATTCTGTGCCTGCGGGGGCCTCCACCGTGCCGTGGACCATCGCCTCATAGCGCTTGTGAACCTGGCGGTTGGCAAAGGCGTCACTGAGGGTGCGCTGGGCCTGCGCCCCGCGCGCCATGACGATCAGGCCCGATGTCGCCATGTCCAGGCGGTGCACCACCAGCGCATCCGCGTACTCGGCCTGCACCCGCAGGCTCAGACAGTCCTGCTTGTCGGGGCCCCGCCCAGGCACCGACAACAGCCCCGAAGGCTTGTCCAGCACCACGACGGCATCGTCTACATACACCACGCACAGGGCGACCGTGGGGGCAAGAGTTCTAGCGGGCATCGTTGCCCGCAATCAGGCGTTGTACGGTTTCGCAGAATTCGCTGACGTCGTCCGGCTTGTAGATCAGCGCGCTGGCGCCTTCCACCATTGCGCTTTGCTCCAGCTCCGGTGTGATGTAGCCCGAGGCCAGCGCCACCGGCAGGTCGGGGCGAATCCGCTTGACCTGGCGCAGCAGGTCGATGCCGCTGAAGCCCGGCATGTTGTAGTCGGTCACCAGCAGATCAAAGGCCTGTGGCTTGGCCTGGAAGGCGCTCAGCGCCTCGTGCGGATCGGTGAAAGCGGTGACCGTAAAGCCCTTGCGCTTGAGAACCCGGGCAATCAGGAACACCAGGGCCTGGTCGTCATCGACATACATGACGTGGCGGCCCCGGCCAATGACGGGTTCCACGGGGGCCACTTCCGCGGGCGGCGCAACGGCCTGCTCAAAGGTCGGCGGGAAGTACAGCGTGAACACACTGCCCTCACCGGGCACGCTTTGCACGTCAATGGCGCCCTGGTGGCCCTGCATGATGCCGTGCACCACCGACAGGCCCAGCCCCGTGCCCTGGCCCACTTCACGGGTGGTGAAAAAGGGCTCGAAGATGCGCCCCAGGGTTTCGGGTGACATGCCGCTGCCGGTATCGCGCACCGAGACGGTCACGTAGCGGCCACTCTGCAAACCGAGGCGCCCGACCAGGGGCTGGCCCACTTCCGCACTGGAGAGTTCGATGGTGAGCGAACCCTTGTGGCTGCCAATGGCCAGCAAGGCATTGGTGCACAGGTTCAGCAGGGCCTGTTCGACCTGGGTGGTGTCGGCCAGGATGGCTGCGGTATGCGGTGTGATCCTGACCTGCAGGTCCACCAGCGGGGGCAGTGCCACCCGGACCAGGCGCGCCGCTTCATGGACTGCATCGTCGAGCTGAATGGGTGTGCGCTTGGGCACTTCGTTGCGGCTGAAGGTCAAAATCTGGCGCACCAGATCGCGCGCGCGCCGACCGGCTTTTTCGATCTCCTGCAGGCTGGTCAGTGCCGGGGAGCTTGCTGCCGTGTCCTGCTTGGCCAGGTCGACATTGCCCAGGATCGCACTCAGGATGTTGTTGAAATCGTGGGCAATGCCGCCGGCCATGGTGCCCATGGCCTGCATCTTTTGCGATTCACGCAACTGGGTTTCCAGCGTGACCCGGCGTGCCTCCGCCAATTTGGCGGCGGTCAGGTCACGGGCAAAAATCGTCGTGATTTCGCCGTGCGGACCCTGCATGCCGCGGCGGGCAATGAATTCGGAGATGGGCAGGCGCGTGGGCACGCGCGGTGTCAGACGGCGCTCCAGCGACACGCTGATCTCGACAAAGATCTCGCGACCCTGCAGCGTGGTGGCGGCAAACTCGCCCAGGGTGGCCTGCGCGGCAACGGTCCCGGTCGCCAGCGTGGCCGCCACCTGGGGCAAGAACCGCTCCAGCCGGCTGCCCAGGGCCTGTTCGGCGGGGCACTGGAAGAGGGCCGTGGCCGCCGGGTTGAACACCGTAATGCCTTGCTGCTCGTCGATGCACAGAATGGCGTCTAGCGACGAGTTGATGATGGCGGCCATGCGGTTTTCGCTGAGCAGCAGGTCTTCGTTGCGCTGCTGCAGGACCGCCGCGCTCTTTTGCAGGGCATGGCGCTGGGCCAGCAGCGGCCCCTGATCGATGATGGCGCAGATGAAGTGCGCCAGATCACCCTGCGGATTCTCGATGCGCGCAATGTGCAGGTCACCGGTAAAGGTGCCCTGGGAGCCGGCCAGAAAGACCACCTCGCTGACCTCGCTGGTGCTGCGGGACTTGGCGCTCAAAAAGGCGACGGCCACTTCATCGGTGTGCGTGGGGCCGACAAAGGGCAGCAAAAAATGCAGCGGCGGATCGCTCTCCACCGGTTGAAACAGGCGCAGCGCCATGGCATTGCTGGCCATGACCAGGCCCTCTTCGTCGACCACCATCAGGGCCAGTGGCACATTGGAGAACAGCGTGGCAAAGCGCTCGGACGCGCCCTCGGCCTCCTGCTGGCTGTAGCGCAGGGCCTTGTTCTGGACTTCAAGCTCGGCCTGGTACTTGCGCAGGTCCTCGATCATTTGCGACGGCGCATAGCCGTCCACGATCAGACCCTGCTCATCGTGGTCCAGCCGCCCGCCCGGGTGAGCCGGATTCGGTACGACGCGGAATTTTTTTCGACGGTAAGGAGTGTTCATGCGCGAGTGATGGGAGTGCTGTTCAACGGGAGTCGCCCGTGGCGCTCAGGCCGGGCGCATAGCGCGATGCCTGCAGGGGGCTATGCGCCGCGATAAAGCCACGCAGCACATCGGCGTCGACAAAGCCGGTGTCCACATAGCCGGCATGCGCTGTCATGACCGGGTAGCCATCGCCACCGACGGCCATGAAGTTGTTGATCACCATCTGGTAGGTCCCGGCCGGATCCAGGGCCACACCCCGGACCCGGACCTGGGTGATGGCGCCCGCTGCGGTGGTGACCTCAATCCCCGAAAAGTGTGGGAAGCCGCCCGCTCCCGGGTTCATGCGGGCCGCCACCTGCAGGTAGTCCAGCACCTCGCGCCCGGTGAGTCGCAAGGTTGCCAGTGTGTTGCCAAAGGGTTGCACCTTCAGGATGTCCTTGTAGGTGATGGGGCCGGCGGGCAGGGAGTCGCGGATGCCACCGGCATTGACGACGGCGAAATCGGAGCGGGTTTTGTCCATCATCGCCTGACCGATCAGCATGCCCAGGCTGGTGGGTGCCTGGCGCACGACGGAGCGGTCCCCCTCCAGCCTTGCATCGCTGCTGCCCACGTTCACCAGGAGCTTGCTCTGGCCGAAGGCCTGGTAGGGCTGGAGCAGGGCCAGCATCTGCGGGTCTTCGGCAATGGCTGCGGTGCGCTTCAGGTTGATGGGAATCAACGCATATTTGACCAGTGTGAACGTGCCATTGCGGTACTGGAAGTCGGCCCGCCCCACGTACTTGCCCCACTCATGGGCCTGCACGATCCAGGTGCCGTTTTGCCGGTCCGGCTGGCAGGGCGTGCCGGGCACGTAGGCGGTGTCCAGCACGTTCTCGGCCTTCATGCAGGCGGGGTTCTGGGTGTGGCCGCCCACCACCAGGTCCAGGCCGGTGTCGGCACGTGCCATTTCCACATCACCCGGTGCCTGAATGCCATGCTGGCCGTTCGCGTAGTGGCCCATGTGGGTGGCAGCGATCACCACGTCGGCTTGCGCGCGCAACGCGGGCACCAGTTTGGCGGCCTCCTGAATGGGGCTGCGAAACTCGATGCCGCGCATGTTGTCCGGGTTGCCCAGCTTCTGCGTGTCTTCGGTGGTGAGGCCCATGACCGCAATCCGAACCCCACCCAGGTTGAAGAGCTTGTACGGCGCAAAAACGCGTTCACCACCGCGGTAGATGTTGGCCGACAGCATGGGGAAGGCGGCCAGTTGGCGCTGCATGGCCAACACGGCAGGGGGCTTGTCAAACTCGTGGTTCCCGACCGCCATGGCGTCGTAGCCCAGCAGGTTCATGCCCTTGAAGTCGGGCACCGCATCCTGCAGGTCCGACTCGGGCACGCCGGTGTTGACGTCGCCGCCATCGAGCAGCAGGCTGTAGCCACCACTGGCGGCGACTTCGGCGCGTATGCCATCGACCACGGTTTTGCGCGCGGCCATGCCGTATTCGCCGTCACCGTTTTGCCAGAACCGACCGTGGTGGTCGTTGGTGTGCAGGATGGTGATGGCATAGGTTTTGTCCCTGGCCGGACCGGTGGGTTCCAGGTTGGCGCAGGCCGCCAGCGCCAGCACGAGTCCGGCGGTGACGAGGGGCTGTAGGGTTCGCATGGGTCCATGTTAGCGGCTCCTTTCACTCGAGCTGCGTGCTACAGGCGCAAGCCTGTTCTCAGACATACATACCCATATTGGGTTATTTGATGGTGCTCCGATTGGTGTTTATGATCAAAATTGCCTCTAGCCCTCGTGAACTAAATGAGTTGCGCTACTAAAACAGTAGCAAATTGTTCGACCGCACGCTGCGCCTAGAGCGCAGCCAGGGCGCGCCCGTAGCCATCCAGGTAGGTGTCGAAATCCTGCAGGTCATTGTGGGCGGCACCGGCAATGCGCAATACGGATGCATGGGGTGCCAGGGCCTTGAGCGCATCGCTGTGGGCGGGGGCGATCAATTCGTCCTGGACGCCGTGGATCAGCAGCAACGGTGAGCGTATGCGGCCCACGATCTGGTCGGTCCGCATGGGGTAGCGCAATACGGTCTGGGGCACCCAGCCATAGTGTTCGCCGGCCAGGGCGGCCATGCTGGTGTACGCGGAGACCAGCACCGTCAGGTCTGGTGGCGCGCTACCCGCCAGTTCGGCCGACAGGCCGGCCGCCAATCCCGAACCCAGGGAGCGCCCGTAGACCACGGTCTTGCGCCCCGCGTACTGCGGCGCCACTACCGCCCAGGCGGCCCGCACGTCGGCGCGTAACTGGGCTTCGCTTTCGATGCGCCCGCTGCTTTTGCCATAGCCCCGGTAGTCGACCATGAATAAATCAAAATTCGCGCGGCGGTAGTAGTCTGGGTTCACAAACCAGCTCGCCAGGCTGCCCGCATTGCCATGCAGAAAAAATACCACGCCCTTGGGATAGGGCAGGCGCAAATGCAGGGCCGACAGCTGCGCACCTGGCACGGCTATGGATACCTCATGCACATCGGGTGCGGTGGCCAAGGGGTAGTCGGCAGCCAGCACGGTGGGGGCAAACAGCAGCGACTCCTGTTTGAACCAGAGCCAGGTGAGCGCCGCGCCATAGAGCAGCAGGCACAGGGCCGCAACGCGAAGGGACGCGATCATCATCGTGTTGAACCGGCGGCACGGAGCAAGCATGGCGTCATACGGAAATTCCTTTCTAAAGCAGTGTAGTCAGTCGCGGGAGTGCGCGCGCGCAGCACGTTGGGCCATGCCGCATTGCCAGCAGTGTTGGCCAGCGCACGGTGATTTTTCAAACGAGTCGCAATACTTCAATCCGCGTAAGTGTTGACCCGGATCGGTCGACAACGGCGATTTCCGTTGATGAATGACCAAGGAAAAATCATGAAAAAATTTGACAGCAACCGCAGAGCCCTACCCTGGCTTCTTGCATTGTGCGTGGGCTTTTTGCTGGGCGCCTGCGGTGGTGGAACGGATGCCGTTGTGGATGCGCCGAAGGTGGACGCCCCGGTGGTCGTCTCGTTGGCCGTAACGCCAGCGGCCGTGGCCATACCGACCAACAGTATCCAGCCCTTCACGGCGACGGCGACCTACAGCGATGGGTCGACCCGCGACGTGACGGCATCCTCCAGTTGGACCTCTGGCACTGTTGCGGTTGGCACGCTTGTTCAGACAACCGGTGTAGCCACCGGTGTTGCCAGTGGCACTTCGGTGATCACCGCCAGTTTCGCGGGCAAGACCAGCGCGGTGAATCTGACGGTGACGTCTGCGACCCTGGTGTCGATCAGCGTCACGCCGTCTACCGCCTCCGTTCCGATCGGAGGCAATCAGCCGTTGGCGGCGACGGCCACCTACAGTGACGGCTCCACCCGCGACGTAACCGCGTTTGCGGGTTGGACGTCAGCAAGCCCGGCGGTCGCCGCGGTCTCGCCAGCTACCAGCCTGGCTTCCGGCGTCGCCAGTGGATCGGCCCTGATCACTGCCAGCTTCTTCAGCCAGACCAGCGCGATGATCCTGAACGTGACCTCCGCAACCCTGGTGTCGGTTGCCGTAACACCGGCCGCTGCCATAGTGCCAGTGGGCGTCACGCGCGCCATGCTGGCCCAGGCGACCTATTCCGACGGCGCTGTCGTGGACGTCACTGCGGCAGCGATTTGGTCGTCGAACACGCCACTGGTGGCAACGGTGGTCTCCAGCACCGGCGTCGTCACAGGGGTGGCTACCGGTTCTGCGGTCATCACCGCCACGTCGGGCGGCAAGTCTGCCTCGGCCACGGTGACGGTACCGGCGGTCACCCTGGTGTCGATCAGCGTGACGCCAGTGAGCGCCACGGCCCAGAT
>Ga0066469_1000252_pt1 | contig 16394 bp, 15 predicted proteins | sample LakWasM103_HOW12_2_FD_59579 | JGI IMG/M metagenome (GOLD analysis project Ga0066469, IMG submission 59579) | Freshwater sediment methanotrophic microbial communities from Lake Washington under simulated oxygen tension - Sediment Metagenome 103_HOW12 | ecosystem: Environmental > Aquatic >... | reverse complement strand
CGACCCTTATTACGGCGCCCGGCGAAGCGCGCCTTCCATTCGATGGCGAAACATTCGATGTGATCATTCTGGATAGCGTTTTGGAACACGTTCCGGACCCGATCGCGATGCTCCAAGAAGGCCATCGCCTGCTCAAGCCGGGAGGCAAGATTCTTGGCGACGCTCCGTTCTTACAACCCCTTCACCTTCTACCGCACCACTATTTCAACTTTACGCCGTTCGGCCTGAAGCAGGTGGCGGGCAGGGCAGGCCTGGATCTCGAATATGTAGCGGCAGAGGCCCACCAGCGACCAGAGTTCACACTGGAGTGGATGTTCAGAAGGATTTTTGAAACTGTATCTCCTTCTGAGGCGGCAAGGCTCAAAAACATGAGCGTGGACACCTTCTATAAACACCTGGCACAGAACAAGAATTTGATCGACCTGCCCCCGGAGTCAATCACAGAAATGGCTGCGGGGTATCGATTCCATATGGTCAGGCCATTTCAATGACCACCCAAGAAACATTACTTGTTACCCCCCCCTTGGTGACAGTTGTTATCGTCAACTACAACGGCGGTGAAATGATCTGCCAGTGCTTGGCTGCGCTGGAAAAGCAATGCTTCCAAGACTTTGTGACTGTCGTTGTGGACAACAACAGCGTCGACGACTCGGTGACGACGATTCGCAAGGATTACCCCAAAGCGATCGTGCTTCAGTTGGACAGGAATTTAGGCTTTGCAGGGGGAGTGAACCATGCGATGCAGCAGTGCATGCTTGGCCCCTGGGTTGCATTGTTGAATCCTGACGCATTTCCCACTGAGGACTGGCTGAAAAACCTCGTCGCGAGCGGAATGCATCACCCAGAATATGCCGCTTTTGGGTCGCGCATGTTCAGTGACCCTGACCAGCAGCAGCTTGATGGGGTGGGAGACATCTACCACGTCAGCGGGCTGCCGTGGCGCAGCGCACATGGTTGCCCCGATTCTCCAGTCCATGACCAGGAGAAGGAAATATTTGCGCCCTGTGCAGCAGCCGCGCTGTATCGCACTTCGGCGTTGCGGGAGATTGGCCCCTTGGATGAGGATTTCTTTCTCTACGTGGAGGATGTTGATCTTGGTTTTCGACTGCGCCTTGCAGGGTATCGTGCCTTGTATGTTCCCACCGCACATATCAGGCACCTGGGTTCCGCCTTTGTCGGGAAGCACAGTGATTTTCAGATTTACCACGGCCATCGCAATCTCGTCTGGGTATTCGTGAAGAATATGCCCGGTGTCCTTTTCTGGACCCTCTTGCCATTGCACGTCCTACTCAACCTCGCAACGTTGGTTTGGCTCGTACTGCGCGGACAGGGTGCGGTGGCCATGCGCGCCAAGCGAGACGCCATTGTGGGCATCCCACTCTTCTGGAAAAAACGCGCAGCAATTCAGGCCAACCGAAAGGTCAGCGTTTGGAACATTCTTCACCAGTTGAGCTGGAATCCCTTTACGCGCTGCGGCTGAAAGACGCAGGTTTCAAGCACTACCGCGTGAGAGTGGCCACCCAGCTATCGCCATTTTCCAAAATTTTGCCGTACCCAGCCTCCGCCAAATCCTCTGCCGACCACAGAGAACGATGCGTTTCCAGCGGGTTGGCTTCAAACTCCTGTGCGTGGAAAACCTTCGGCGTGCTGACCAATGCAGCACGCGAACAGACTCTTGCCAGCTCGCTCAAAAGGCGCCAACCATCTTCCTTCCAGAAGTGCTCCAGGATATCGATGGCAATCACCAACTCATAGGACCGATCCGGGATCTTGGCAAGGCACTCCAACGCATCGCCAATCGTCACCGTGTTGTAGGCAAATTCATGAACAGGCGTGATGTAGTCCTTGCACCCTTCGATGCCGTCGATTTTCACACCCCAGCGTTCCTTGGGACGCCACGTCGCATTTGCACCATCAATATCGAACAGCCCCACGTTTTCAAGATTAGTCCGAAACAGGAAGCCATATTGCCCCATGCCGACTCCGACATCCAAGATGGAAGCTGGCTTCAACTCCTCGCCGAACTGGACGATGGCACTAATCTGGGAACTCTGACTGAAGGGCATGACTTGTTTTCTCGGCAGTTGAATGGAGCGGTTTCAAGGAAACCGCCAGGCGAATTATGGAATAGGGGTGCGTAGCCCTGCCAGGTCCGTGCCGACCCGTCTGTCACGGGCGGCCGACAAACGACAGCAACTTCAAGGCAAAACTCTGCACCACCCGAAACAGTACGTCCCTGCTGGCTGGCTCTACCCAGAACGCCTCGGCCAAACGGTTCTGCCCCAAATAGAGACCCCGGTAGCGATTGAGTCCGTCGACGGCACGCTGATAGTCACCGCAAGCCATTGCTGTAGCATGCTCAGCCAATGCTGCTTGCTTGAGACTTGCGTGATCCGTGATATCCACAACGTGTGTTGCCGGAACTGGCGCCCAAATTTCATAAAACAACAATTGCTTGACACTGGTAGCACCACGGCACAGCGGCTCCAAGAAGGCCGCGATACGCACGTGGTCGCGGTGATAGTCCAAAGGTGACGGCAAGAAAACCCAGTCCGGCTGATAGTCGTCCAGCAACTTCCTGACCACGTCAGCTAACGCCGAACTGCCCTCAAAGGATCCATCGGGCTGGCTGAGTTGAATGCTGTCGTTTATCCCCAGCACCGCCAGTGCCTTCACGAACTCAGCTTGCCGCACAGCCCCCGCCCCTGCTGGCAATCCGCCCGCTCCACTGCCATCGGTGACCAACACAACCTTGACCGGACACAATCGCGCCAAACGTGCCAAGGTGCCACCGCAACCAAGCGTCTCGTCATCGGGGTGTGGGGAGAAAACCAGAACCTTACGCGCCAAAGTCAGATCGAGTGGCTGTGGCAACGGGCATTGCTCGAGCACACTCAACGCCTGCCGAACCCGCTTATTGACGATATAGCTGAACATATTGTGCTGTGACCGATACCAAGTTGGGGGCAAGCTGCGCCTGAACGCGCGCACGCGCCGATAGTGTCTGTCGCTGCTCCGGACTGCAAATCAACGCTTCAATGGCATTTGCCAATACATCCTCATTGATCGGGATTAACCAAGCACCACTCCCCATAACTTCCGGCACGCCGCCGACAGCTGTGCAGATGCATGACAACCCCGCGGCCATTGCCTCAAAATTCGCCAATCCAAACGACTCGGTGACGGACGTACTCGCATAGACATCCGCGGCCGCAAGATAAGGCTGGACATCTTCAACCACGGCAAAGTGCAGGCGATCCCCAAAGCCGGCCGCATCTGCCTGCTGCTGAAGATTGGAGCGATCACCATCGCCCAGCAAATGCAAATGCAAGCTGGGGTACCGAGCTGCCAGGCTGGCACAAGCTCCCACCAATATGTCGAACCGTTTCAGTGGCACCAAGCGTCCAACACCGATTACGTGGAACCCATTCAAATCCCAACCCACTTGGGTACGTGCAAGTGCCTGATCCATCGGGACCACGTAGGGTACCGCGTGTGGAATTACATGCCAGTGCGCAGGATTGAACGGCAAAGCGAGATCGCGGGCCAATTGGTCCACTGCCAATTGCGTCGGTGCTACAACCCAATTTGCGGCGCCCAGTGTGGCAGCTTCCAGACGACGCAACCATCTCTGGACAAGCGGCCCTTGTGTAAGTCCATCTTCGTGGGTTGCCCGGCTATAGCAGCCAAAACCGTGTTCTGTAATACCCCATCGAGTACCGCTCAATCGCAGCACCTTGGCACCAAACCAAAACCCCAACCCCAACCATGGATCGTGTAAATGTACTGTTGCAAACCCTTCTTTGCGCGCGATTTCCGCGGCGTACCAGCCCATTTGCAATCTCTCTGTCAACGCAGCCACAAGGTGCTGTAGGTGCACCTTCGTTCTGATCCAAGGCAATCGATTGAGACTGTTCAGCCATCGTTGACGATTGGATTTAGCAGACGCAGGAAGGTCTTCCTGGCACAGATACCGCACGCGCCAGCCAAGGCCGCCCAAAGTGTCAACTACCGGCATCAGACTGCGTCCCAACCCATATCGACGATCACCAGACATTTCCCGGGTGACCATCAAAACGTTGGGGGTAATCACGGGCATGGACTTAGTGGCATAGCCGGTGCACGTTGCCGTGGTGGCATCAGTGTGCGTCTTGGCCCAGACGCTCCGCGGGCGAAACCGCTCCCCCAACACTGCGCCACTGGTGGGGCAATGAGACCACTCCTTGCTCCAAACTTTCCTGACTGAAATGCAGCGTCGCGACATTTGCAGCGGCGTCATACACGTGGATGCCGTTCTCGCTCAACAAATACGCTCCAACGTAATACTCGCCTTTTAGCAAAGGGATTTTCGGAAATTCCAAAGTGGCCGTGCCGCGACCTGTGGCGTCGCGCACAAGCTCTAAATGGTCCGCCTGTGTGCTGCTGCTGGCTATTGTTCGCCCGTCTGGTGCATGAATAGTGACCGCAACGACAGGTGGTGGCAGTGCAGTGTCGGAAGCGAATCCGACGGTCACGGCCAGCGTCTGTTTCAGACTCTGCAAATACAGGATCTTCCCGACCGTTGCGTCACTCTGGGTCTGAACGCCCAATATGCGGGCATGCCCGGTGGGAGAAACAACGGTGGCCGTCTCTTGGTCTGTGCTTTGGGACACCGCATCACGGTCAAGAAATGCCTGGTACCCAGCAACCACGGTGGCCGGATCTCCCAACAACTGCACCACCCCCTTGTCAAGCCACAAAGCACGGGTACACAAAGCCTCTATTTGGTATACCGAGTGTGAACAAAAGAGGATAGTTGCGCCTTTTTCCTTTAGCCGCATGATTCGATCGAATGATTTGCGTGCGAAGGCACCATCACCCACGGACAACGCTTCGTCGATCACCAGGATGTCGGGATCCACACTGGTTGCAATGGAAAATGCAAGGCGGACATACATTCCGCTCGAATAGGTTTTGACCGGTTGATGGATGAAGTCAGCGATACCCGAAAACTCGACTATGGCATCGTAACGCGCGTCGATTTCTGCTTTGCTGAGACCCAGAATGGACGCATTGAGATAGATGTTTTCTTGCCCGGTGAAGTCCGGATTGAACCCGGCGCCCAATTCGAGCAATGCGGCCACGCGCCCATGCACACTCACTTGACCTCCCGATGGCGTCAGGGTGCCACAAATCAATTGCAGAAGAGTTGACTTGCCTGCACCATTGCGACCCACCAAGCCCAACACTTCGCCTTTGCGCAATTCGAAACTGACATCATGCAGTGCGGCAAACTCCTTGTAGTACCGCTTTCTTCCACGCATCAGCATTTGCTTGAGTCGATCAATCGGCTGGTCGTAAAGCTGAAACGCTTTGCCCAGATGCTGTGCTTGGATTGCAAGGCTAGAGGACATCTGAAAAGCCTTTGCGCGTAAGCTGAAAGAATGTTGCGCCTCCTGCGGCGAACGCCCCAGCCAATATGCAATACAAACCAAGTGCCCGCCAATCCGGCCACTGCCCCAGTAACAAGACGGCACGCACCTGTTCGATGATCAGAGTCAGCGGATTCAGATTCATCCAGAACTGCCACCCCACGTCCAAAGAAGCTACTGCGTAAAAAACAGGGGACATGAACATTGTCAACCCGACCACCATGGTCATCATGGGTCCGACATCGCGCACGTAAACGCCCATCGCAGATAGAAACCAACCCAACCCCAACAAGAATGGCAAAAACGGCAGCAAAACCAGTGGCAGCGCTATTGCAGTTACCGGCACCCCACCGCGAAAAATCATCAGTACGAGCAATAGCGTTCCAACACTGATCAGCAAGTGAAAAACGCCCGCCAACACCGAAACCCAGGTCAAAAGCTCGACAGGGAAAATGACTTTCTTGACCAGATTAGGTTGCTCTACGATGAGAATTGGGGCTTTGGTTGCAATTTCAGCGAACAGGTTAAAAACCAATAGTCCCGCAAATATCTGCAGCGCAAACTCGAGCCCACCGCCCTTTGGCGACCCGGGCCAACTTGCGCGAAAGACACCGACAAAAACGAATGAGTAGACACCCAGCATCAACAAGGGCGTCAAAAAAGACCAGGTCAACCCCAGTAGCGAACCACGGTAGCGCCCCAGAACTTCCCGACGGGCGAACTGCCAGAGAAGTGAGCGATTGTGGATTGGGATATAGGAACGTGGGGCTGTTGTCACGGCGGGGATCTTAACATTGGGAAGTCTTTGCTGCGCGGCAAAAGTTGGTCACACCGGGCGCGGCAACCAGTGCGCTATTCACAACGCAATCGCTGGTACACCGATTCCAAAAAGAACGCCTCCTCTTCGATGCGAAGGGGCAAGAACAGTTTGTCTCTCCAATGACTCAATGTTTCTGGTGTATCCACCAGTTCTTGTATGGCAGCGGCCCAGGCCTGCGGACTTCCTGCCTCGACAGTACGACCACAACCATGAATTCGCATCAACTCAGCCGGTGCGCCGAGATCGCTGACAAGTGCAGGAATACCGGCAGCAGCACTTTCGTGCAAGACTAACGAAAAACTCTCCGGCACCACTGATGGCAGGCACAAGACCATTGCGCGCCGAAGCGCCTGAAACACTTGTCGACCATCCATACTGCCAACCAACTCCACACGGGCGTCTGCATTGGCCAACCTGACAACTTCTTCATGGTAGTCGGGCTCACCAAAAAAACCCCCAATAACCTTTAGCTGAAGACACGCCTTGGGGATCAGTGCCATCGCACGCAACAAGACGTCCAGCCCCTTTTGCGGGATGATCGTTCCCACATAGATGAGATTCAGTTCATTGGTAGGTTGTGGTGGCGCCAGAACCGGTTCACTTTCCGCTGTCATCGCCAGAAGATCAACTCCGTGCGGGATGACTTGAAAGTCGATCTCGGGAAAGACACTGCGGTATCTGCCAGCAACATACTCGGATGGTGCAATGCGCGCGCCAGCTGACTTCAGAATGGATTGTGCTTGCTCGAATCTCCCCACATAGGCATCAAACGTCCAGGGAACCGTAGGGCAATCGTGCTGGCAACGTCGCCCACCGTCAGGTCCGTCGCAGGGCTTATTGCGCATGGTGATCAGGTTGATCCTGGCGCATGGCAGGAAAAAGTCGGTGAGCGACAAAACAAACGGGACATCGCAACGCTGCAGGGCAAGCAGGGCGCTGCCCATGCGCATTGTGTGCAATACGTGGGCCACGTCGAAACGCTTGCTCGCAACCCAGTCCGCGAGGACGTCAACGACTTCGTCACTGGCGTCCATGCTGATATCCGATGTGGCTGGCAGCAGCTTCGTTGGAATCAAGGTCACAGGAAGCCCTTGGTACACCAATTCCAGGCAGCCTTGAGGGGCCTTGTCGCTTGAGAAACCCCCAGACTTCTCAATGTTGACGGTACTGGCGAGCACCTGAACATGGTGCCCAGCATGCTGGGCCATCCGTGCCATGTTGAGCGCAACTCGCTCCGTACCACCGGAAAACTCGGGAAAGAACTGGTGAAGGACGAACAGTATTCTCATCACACACCCGCAGTCAATTCGTTGCGAATTCGGTTCGCAGATTCAAAGGCGCTATCGTCCACCGAAGAGTGGCTCAGGCAATAGTACGCCAACGCCGACCCCGCTGTCGCGGCAAAAGTCTTGCGCACCACAGCTCCCAACTCACTTCTTAACAGTGCGTCCTGCGCACCATAGACGTCTGCAGCGAATCCAAGAAAGTGTTCCAGCCGGGCGAGGAAACTGTCATTGAAGTGCTGCGCTTCTGCCCTGGCAACGGCATCCATTACTTGTGGGGTATCGCCAATGTACTTTTTGGGCATGGTAGACAAAAATTCATCGAGGCGGTCCTCGCCCAGGTGGATTGCGTCGGCTTGCTGCAAGATTGAAAAAGTTCGCCGTGATTCGGCAATCCAGGTCGAGAGTTGTTCACCTAACGGGGTGACTGGACACACGGCGTCCAACTGTTCAAACCACTTGGTTATGTGTTGTGCAGTCGAACGCATCCCTGCTATCAAACCGGAGAGCGATTCAGAGCGCGGGTAGAAAAAGTCATCAAACATCCCTACCAAAAAGATTACATCGACAAATGACCGCTTCAAGTAATAGAACGCGGGTCGATTGTGTGAATGGATCACCTTGATGGAGGCGAGCATAGCGACCCGATGACCGCTTTGGATAAGGCGAATACCCAGATCCAGATCCTCCGCATAGTCGCCGCGGTAGCGGAATTTCTGGAAACACTCCCTGGAGATGAGACAGGACACATCGCTGAGCTGACCTTGGGAACGCAGGGCCATGTGGTCATCACCCTTGTGCTCACCGATACGATCCACTTCCAGACACCCCAGAAAACGATAGTGGGTGTTGATCATTGAGTCGTACATCATGTCGCTATCAGCGCGGCTGTATTCAGCACAAGACGCCGCTACAAGGCCTTGGTCTGCATGGTCCAACAGAAAGCGCAACATGCCGTACATCCACAGGTCCCCGATCGGGTAGGCATCCTGGACCATGATGAGCAGAAAATCGCCGGTTGCATGGTCCGCGCCCAAATTGCGTGAATGGCTATGCGTAAACTCGGAGGGAAGAATCTCAACGATCTTCGCACCGGCCTGACGCGCAACAGCAACCGTCCCATCACTGGAACCAGAATCGACAACGACAATTTCAATCTCACGAACGGCTTTTTGCATCCGCAGTTTGCGCAGCATCCACACGAATTCCGGACCGGCATTGAATGTCGGTATGACAACAGACACCTTGGCATCGATAGTCGTCCATTGACCAGTCAAGTCCGGATGCAGTCGCAGATCCCGAAGCCTCGGAGGCGCGTGTTCAAAAAGACTGACTTTCTCAGCGGGCCGCTGGCTCTGCATTCGGGCGATATACGCTTGCCGTTGAAGGAAGAAATAGGGAATACGACGGACAAACCCAAGAACTCCGTGCCGTGCAATCTGACTTGCGAGCGCTCTCGATAGGTTGCGCGCAACACGCAACGGCGACTTGGCCCTGATCCGAGTGAGAAGCACATGTGCCTGACGCAATGGCCGGGTGACTCGCCAGGACGTCGACTCCATAAGAGTGGCGATCTGCGACAAATGCTCGATCCGTATCTTCCCCAGTTTTTCAATCTCTCGTTGCTGAAGTCCCATTTGAACGCTTTGCACGTGCAACTGAGTTTGAAGCTCATTCAGCGCATGCGTAGCCAAATCCAATTGTGTCTCTCGTTCGGAGGCATACCGCCGCAACTCTTCGGCCTGCTGGAGCGCAATGTCCGCGACCTGCTTCTCATGGGTCAGTTGATTGACTCTCTTGACCTCATGCAGTATGAGACGCGCCGCATCGTCAGGCTGCCAGCGCTCCAGCTGTCGCTTGGACAACAGGGTCAGCATGGCGATTCGCTGCTCATTTGCTGCCTCGGTATGACCCGAACCCGTGGCGGCGCTCAACGCATAGATTGCAGAGATTCCCGGCACGCGCCTGAATGCCCCCTTTTTGCTCAGTTGCAACCAGAAATCCCAATCTTCGAACAACTGCAAAGCGGGCTCAAACGCGCAGGGGCGCCCGATTCTGACGCTATCCATGCGAAACATGACGGCGTGGATGGGAAGGTAGTTTTCGAGTTGCAGCGCTGTGACGTCAAAGTCACGCTCAAACCGGTGTTTCACGCTTTGATTCGCCGTTCCCGCCTCAGAGAGACACTCGACGTCACCATAGGCAGCGACGATGGCTTGGTCTGCATCCAGGGCTTTGACAAGTTTGCCCAAATGGTCGTCCAGGAACCAGTCATCGTCATCCAGGAAGATGGCGTATTGCCCGCCAGCGGCACCCAGCAACTGATTTGCCGCAGACCCTCGATCCAGCGCATGGCCCGTCTCAATCCAGAGGGTAACCGCGCTCCAGCTTTCGTGCTGCGGCAAGGCTAGCGGAACACCGCTCGCGTTGACGACGATGATTTCCCAATCGGGAAACGATTGGCTTTTGACCGAATTGACGGCCTCCAGCAATGATGGGCGCCCCATGGTTCGAATCAGAACCGAGACTTTTGGAGTTGAGTTGGCGACTTGCAAAATACCTTTGTCCCGAGCGGGATGCCCTCGTTAAGTAAGCAAAGAAAGTCTCGGCTTCAAAATACTTCAGAACAGCATTTTGAAAACCACAGCGTCCCCGAGCCGTTTGCTTGCGTTAACGCGTACCTGATTAGGGGGCAGCCGAGTTTATCTGATCCCAATTGACCGGCCACCGACGAGTTAGAAAGCTCAACCTACACGCCAAACACAACTGCGCGTAAAGTTACCCCCAAGTTCCGCATCGCGCCCGGCGGCGGCACGTCTAACTATTACTCTGGAGCATCCATGGTCAAAAAACTGCAAAAAACCACAGTACCGAAATCATCCCACGCCCATCTGACCGGTTCGGTCAAGGACTCCGCACAGCAAATCTGGCAGGCCGGGCTGGGTGCGTTTACCCGCGCCCAGGCAGAAGGCTCCAAGGCTTTCGAGTCCTTGGTCAAGGAGGGCGTGAGTATCCAGCGCAAGACGGCAGCCGCGGCCGAAGAGAAAATCTCGGAAGCCACCAACAAAATGTCGAATATGGCGACCGACATCACATCCAAGGCCTCCGGCCAGTGGGACAAGCTGGAAAACATTTTTGAAGAACGCGTTGCCAAAGCCCTCAACAAGCTGGGCGTGCCGTCTGCCAAGGATGTCAACGCACTGATTGCGCGCATAGAAGAGCTGAACAAGGCTGTTCAGAAGCTGTCAGCAAAGGCGCCCGTTGCCAAGGCTGCACCGCAGCCGGTCGCCAGCAAGGTAAAAGCCACTGAACCCAAAGTGAAGGCTGCGGCCAAGAAAGCCAAAGCCGTTGCACCAAAGGCTTGATAAACGATTGGGTGACACCCTGAAAACGAGGGCGCGTAAGCGCCCTTTTTTTATGCCCCTCTTTTACTTCTTGTGGCGCTCCGACCCGACCCCATATACGTATTGCAATGCAGCATAAAGGCGCTGTACAGCGCTCTACACTTTGCACCTATGAACGCGAATTCAAATACCCCTCCCAAAATCGCTTTGGCGCTTGCTGGCGGTGGGCCTTTGGGAGCGATTTACGAGGTTGGCGCGATGTGCGCGCTGGAAGAATCGCTCAACGGCCTGGACTTCACCAAACTCGACCACTATGTTGGGGTCTCCGCTGGTGGATTCATCGTCGCTGCACTGGCCAACGGCATGTCCCCGCGCGAGCTGTGCGCCTCATTCATCGAAAACGACAGTGAGCCGTCCGAAACCTTTGACCCTTCCTGGCTGTTGACACCCGCCTATGGTGAATTTGTGCGACGCGGCATCATGCTGCCGGGTTTGGTGCTGTCGGCGCTGTGGCATTTCACGCTGGGTCGCAAGTCGCTGATGAACGCCATCGAGCACCTGAGTCCGGGTCTGCCTACGGGTGTATTCTCCAATCAGGCGGTCGACACCCAGCTGGCACGCCTTTTCAGCCGCGAAGGACGAACCAACGACTTCCGCAAGCTCAAGACCAAACTGACTTTGGTTGCAACCAACCTGGACAGTGGCGAGGCGGCCCCTTTTGGCCGCCAGGGATGGGACCACGTGCCGATTTCGCAAGCCGTGCAGGCCAGTTCCGCCCTGCCAGGATTGTTTCCCCCCGTCGAGATCGATGACCAGTACTACGTCGACGGCGCCTTGAAGAAGACCATGCACGCCTCCGTGGCGCTGGAAGATGACGTGGACTTGTTGATTTGCCTGAATCCGCTAGTGCCATTTGATGCCACTGCACCCCAGGTTGCGAAAGTCATGCAACGCGGGCTGCCCGCGCACAAACGCGAAATTCCGCGTATCGTCGACGGTGGCCTGCCTGCCGTTCTGAGCCAGACGTTCCGCTCCATGATCCATTCCCGCATGGAGTTGGGCATGAAACATTACAAGCATGCCTATCCCCGCACCGACATCATCCTGATTGAACCGGACCACCGCGACCCCGAGCTGTATCTGGCCAATACCTTCAGTTACGCGCAACGGCGCCATCTGGCCGAACACGCCTACCAGCAAACCCGCCAGATGCTGCGGTCCCGCAAAACCGGGCTGTCCGCCAAGCTGGCGCGGCATGGCATCACGTTGAACCACGACGTGCTGGATGACCACAAACGCCACCTGTCAGCTCCACCCAAAGCGCCCACCCGTATCGGCCGTGCCATTGCCACCTTGCAAGAGGTGATGGAGGACTTGGGAGAGACCGTGGCGGCAGCCAAGCGCAACGTAGTTCCTCTGCCCGCCAACCATGGTTAAGAAAGCCCCCCGCCGCACAGCAGAGCGCATTCTGGAAGTGACGCTGGAGCTATTCAACCGCTTTGGCGAGCCCAACGTCTCGACCACGCTGATTTCGGCCGAACTGGGCATCAGCCCGGGCAATCTGTACTACCACTACCCCGCCAAGGACGAGCTGATCAACTCCCTGTTTGACCGCTACGAAAAAGCGCTCAACGAATTGCTCAATGCCAGCGACAGCGTGCGTGACGTGGAGGATGCCTGGTTTTTCATGCACACACTGTTCGAGCTGATCTGGCAGTACCGGTTCCTGTACCGTGACCTGAATGACCTGCTGAGCAAGAATCGCCGCCTGGAAACCCATTTCCAGTGGGTGCTCAAGAACAAGACCCGGTCCGTCAAGGCCATGCTCGACAGCATGAACCGCTCGGGCGCCATCCGCATTGACTCGCGGGAAATGGAGCCGACGGCCACCAGCATGGTGGTCGTGTTGACCTACTGGCTTAGCTTCGAATACGTGAAAGATCCGCGCAATGCGCTGGAGCCCGAAAGCGCGCAGGCAGCCTTGCTGCGCGGCGCACACCATGTACTGAACCTGCTGGTACCCTACCTTGAAGCGGATCAGCGCAACCATTTGCTCAAACTGGTGGGAGCCTACACCACCCCCAACACGGCCTAGCGAACACCACCACTACAAGAACAAAATTTCCGTTGCGCGCCATGCACAGCAGGCAAATACCAAAGAAAGAGGAGACACACCATGGCGCCATGGACCGCATTTCCCCACAGCGGCGACTACCGATTTGACGCTTGCCGCGTCAAGGAGCAATGGAACCAGCTGCACGCCGGCGACCTGGAGCCGCTACCGCAGGATAAGCAGGTCCTCACAGCGTGGGCGTTATTTCATGGTGGCGAGTTTGAAAAGGCGGCCGAGGTCGGTTTGCAGGCAGGTGCCGCTGGCAGGACGGTGGCCAACAAGGCCACCTGTGTTTACGCCCACTACCTCGAACCCCGGGAAAAACATCGCCAGCGCTTGTTCCTGCAAGTTGCAGACCGTGCGGCCGAACAGGCCGCAGCAGAGCCCGGCAATGCCAATGCGTACTACTGGCAGGCATATGCCCTTGGACGCTACAGCCAGGGAATCAGTGTTGCCAAAGCGCTGGCGCAGGGTGTCGGAGGCAAGGTCAAGTCAGCGCTGGAGTCTGCCATCCGCTTACAGCCTGGCCACGCCGACGCCCTCGTTGCATTGGGCGCATTCCATGCCGAAGTCATCGACAAGGTCGGTACGCTCATTGGCAACATGACCTACGGAGCCAAAAAAGAAACCAGCCTGAACCTGTTCGAACGGGCCCTCAGTCTCCATCCGCATTCGGCCATCGCCAAGATTGAGTACGCCAACGCGCTCGTCATACTGGACGGTGACAAACGTATGGCGGAGGCCACCCAGTACTATGAACAGGCGGCCGCGATGGCGGCACTCGATGCTACGCAGCGGCTCGACGTGGAGATGGCCCTGACGGAACTGGCTAACTAGCTGGCCTCACCCCAGGGCAGCATCAGGGTCACCATAGCCAGCTTGTTGAACTCCGGCTCAAACTGGTCGATGATGTTCTGGGGATCGGGGCATAGCGTCGCGTCCGACACCACGCCGAACTGCACGCCTCCGCCGTAACTGAGGATGGAGACACCCAGACCGACGGTTCCGCTCTGTGGTACCCAGACTAGGTTTTCCTCTATGGTCGAGCCACAAAACTTCAGCTTTTCACGCGGGCCGGGCACATTGGTCATCACGGCGGTCGTCTTCCGTGAAAACAGTCCCAGCATGGCATCCTGCATCGGCTTGACCAAGGTCCCTGCCACTGCCAGCAGGCCAAACGCCAGCAGGGGCTGCATGCTGCCCTTGAGCCCCTGCATGCGTCGGCGCACTTCGTAGACGCGTTCGATCGGGTTGTCCAGGCCAATCGGCAACACCAGTGGCGCCAGACCAAACTGGTTGCCCAACTGGTAGGCCTTGTCCAGGGCCCGCAGGTTGACAGGCACCATGGCACGGATCTCCTTGCCGTCGATGGCATCACCATGCGCCCTGAGATATTCCCCAATGGCCCCCGCCACGCAACTGAGCAGTACATCGTTGATTGAGCAATTCAGGGCCTTGCCCACAGCCTTGACATCCGCCAGAGGAAGCGGCGCACACCAGGCAACCCGTTTGGCATGCCCCGGCGTACCTTTCAGCCGTGTGGCCGAGTCGTCCGCCATTAGCGCCAACGCCGCGAGGTCAGCAAGGGCGTGAAAGGCCAGCTTGGCAAGGTCCGCTGTGCCATGCATGCCTCTCTCCACACCTTTTTGAGGCTCCATCAACATGCCCATTGAGCGCACGGCCCCCCCCCCTGCGGCGCCAAGCGCTTTGACCGTCATATTGGTGAACGGCTTGAGCAATGAGTCTGCGATCCAATCCTCGGCGCCTTCCAGCCCTTCGTGGTGGACATGGTGGGGATGCTCTGGCGGCGGGAGGCCGCTATCGACCAGCGACTGGGTGACAGATATCAAGGCAATGCCGTCCGCGATGCAATGGTGAATCCGCACCATCAAGGCGGAACCGCCCTTGTAGTTCTTGACCAGATGAAACTGCCACAAGGGGTGCTGCCGGTCCAGCGGCTGCATGGTCAGCTCCGCGAGCCGATCCTGCAAGGCCTCCTGCTCGCGACCCGCGGGTTTTCTGGGTAGCTTCTCGATCACCAGATGGTGATCCAAATCGAACGCCGGGTCATCGACCCAAGTCGCGCCGGCGGCATCTTCGACCGCGCACTGCATGAAGCGTGGGTATTTGAGCAGCCGTTCCTCGATGCGCTGGCGCAAATCCGCTAACCGGATACCGGGCTTGAGAACCCAAACACCCACAATCATCATCAGGTTGGACGGGGAGTCCATGCGCAGCCATGCCGTATCGACCTTGCTCATGCGTTCGCCATACAAACCCAAGGCGCCCGCCAATGCATGGGTTACATCGTCCTGCAGCACATGGGTAGGGCCAGTCTGCCGCTTGGGCTGCGGGGGGGCGGCGTCCTTGGCTTTGACTCGGGTAACCATAGGCTCTCCAGAACACAGTGAAACGGGGCAAACCTGCATCTTGCCCCCTTGCCGGGCACAGCGCGTGGGCTTGGCGGCTACTGTACTATTCTTCCGGCCCATCCCGCCGTAAGATACGGGACAAATATCTACCACCAACCAACCGGAGTACCCCATGGCCGATCTGAAAAAACAATTCGAAGCCGCCGTCGCCAATTCCAAGAACCTGAGCGAGCGTCCCGACAATGCAACCCTGCTGAAAATTTACGCCCTGTACAAGCAGGCCAGCTCTGGCGACAACAGCGAGAAGAAACCAGGGTTTGTCGACATGGTGGGCCGCGCCAAGTGGGATGCCTGGAACAACCTGAAAGGCGTGAGCACCAAAGACGCAATGCAGCAATACGTGGACCTGATAGAGTCATTGAGCTAAACCATCCCCAGCCCTCGTCCATGCTGCATATGCAGCTACAAAAACAATAGCGCCCAAAGGCGCTATTGTTTTTTGGTGCGGGCCTTCTTGGCGGCCGCCTTGGGGGCCAGCAGGTCGTCCAGATTCTTGACGATTTCGGCTTCGATGCGCCCTTTGAAGGCGCCCAGCAAAAATCCCAGTTTCGCGTCCAGGTCAAAATGGTCCGACGTGACATGCAGGACACCATGCACCCCGGAGCGCTTGAACAGGACGCGGTCTTCTTTTGCCCCCTCCTCGTAGGTGCATTCCATGTCGAACTCGGCTTCTACATGTTCGGCCCAGGTCATGGCAATTTTTCGTGCTGCCGCCAGAGTCAGGGAATGCTCGCGCCGGATGTGAAGATCTGCCAAGGCTGTACTCCTAAAGTAGGATGGTAGTGCGGGATTGGTTCATACTCGAGCGCACCATGCTATACAAATTCAAATCCAAAGTCACGGCAGATCTCATCATGCTGGAGCCCAACGGCCGACAGATGCTGACGCTGATCGGCAAATCCGGCTCGCTGTCCAAAGGAATTCTGGAACCACAGGATATGCCGGCGGCCATCTCCGCGCTGGAGCGCGCCATAGCCGAGGACGAGGAAGT
>Ga0066469_1000251_pt1 | contig 16413 bp, 18 predicted proteins | sample LakWasM103_HOW12_2_FD_59579 | JGI IMG/M metagenome (GOLD analysis project Ga0066469, IMG submission 59579) | Freshwater sediment methanotrophic microbial communities from Lake Washington under simulated oxygen tension - Sediment Metagenome 103_HOW12 | ecosystem: Environmental > Aquatic >... | reverse complement strand
CAATATCGATTCTGACAGCGTCAATGTGCCACCGAAAATGCCACATGAGCGTGGTGTCATTGTCCCGCCAGAGGTGCCAGCTGAAGGCTTGCCTAACCAGGATAAACGGCGCCAGAACAGTCAGCCACGGCAGGATCCACGCGAGCCAGTCGCGCCCGCCACGGATAATCATTTAAAGAATTAATGTTGCCAGGACTTCATTTAGTCATGACCAAGGAGAACGTAATGGAAGCTGTTGAAGACAAAATCAACCCGCCACAGCACCAGTTTGTGCAGCCGGGGCGCGAAGAAGAGATGCATCCCCAGCCCCAATATATTGAAGAGGAATACGCTGGCAGCGGTAAGCTCAAGGGCAAAGTGGCCATTATTACCGGCGGTGATAGCGGCATAGGCCGCGCCGTGGCTGTACATTTTGCCGCAGAGGGGGCAGACCTCGTGATTGTCTACCTGGATGAACACGAGGATGCGGCAAAGACCCAGCAATTGGTGGAGGCGTACGGTAGCCGATGCTTGCTGATCGCAGGCGATGTGTCAGATGAGCGATTCTGTGCGCGTATCGTGCACGATACGCTGCAGCAATTTGGCCAGCTGGATATTGTGATCAATAATGCCGCGCAGCAATTTCCGCAAACCAGTATTGTGGAAATCAGCCAGCGGCAGTTGGAGCACACCTTCAGGACCAATATTTTCTCCATGTTTTATCTGGTGAAAGCAGCCTTGCCGCATTTGCCGAAAAAGAGCCATATTATTAATACCGCGTCTGTCACGGCTTATCGTGGTAGCCCTGAACTGCTGGATTATTCAGCCACCAAAGGGGCAGTGGTGTCATTTACGCGCTCATTATCGCGGCAACTGGTACACCGGGATATTTATGTCAATGCCGTGGCGCCAGGGCCGGTGTGGACGCCATTGATCCCCGCCAGTTTTGATGAAAACAAAGTCAGTGAGTTTGGCAGCCAGGTGCCGTTGAAACGGCCTGCACAACCCAGCGAGATTGCGCCTGCTTATGTGTTTTTAGCCAGTCAGGCGTCTTCTTATATGACAGGGCAGGTGATACACCCGAATGGTGGTGAAATTATTAACGGTTAATACCATGTTTGGCTGCTGAGTAAGGCCTGGTGCAAGCCAGGCCTTTTTATGTGCATGTTGCCATGTCCGAATCATCCTACAGCAGATTGCGCCTTTGTTACATGGGCGCAGATTTTCCTTTTATTCATAATGGGGGCATTAACACACTCAACCATTAGGAGAACGACATGAATCGCAAACTTGGCTTAGGGCTGTTGGTATTAATGGCCGGACTTTCAGCCTGTGACAAACAGGCATCGACTTCTGGCGCAGCCGGGGCCCCTGCCAGTGCAAGTGGCGAAGCCATTAAGTTTGTTAAAACACAAGATGGCTCTCCGCTGGAAATCAAGGCCGAGTTGTTTGATACGCCAGCTGCCAAAGAATTTTTAGCCACCGGTAAAAATCCCTATATCGGCAAAGAAGATGCCATCGCGCAAGGTAAAAAGACCTTCCAGCTATACTCCTGTACGCAATGTCATGGCCCGGATGCGGGTGGCCAGGTCGGGCCAGCGCTGACCGGGCCTAATTACAACTACGCCAAGGATGCGACCAACAAAGGCATGTTTGAAACCGTGTGGAATGGTACCAACGGCGGTATGGGCGCCAAAGGTAAAGGCTTGATGGATCCATCAGACCCTAACAACGGCATCACGCCTGACGAGCTGCTGAAAGTGATTGCCTGGGTGCGCAGCCATGGCAGCCTGACGGGCAACGAAGACGCTGCTTCATAATTATCCTACAGCTTTTTTGTAAAGGCACTGACATACAGCTGTTAACCACCTCATTAGCATAAGTCTAATCCTGCCAGATTTGGCAGGTGACTTTAAAACTTTAATGAGGATGCGATGATGAAAAAATTACTTTCCATATTATTAGCCAGTACGTTTTTATCTGCCATGACTGTTGCTTTTGCTGCGCCGCCAGAAAATGTACCGCCAGCGCAGCAGCAAAAAAATCAGGTGCCGGACTCGCTGCAAAATGGTGACTATCTGGAACCACAGCCTGACAATAACAATGCTGCCACTACTGGTAGCAGTGATGCGCAGGGTAAGCAGGGCAGTGGTCATAAACAGTCCAAGCCGGGCAACCTTGAAAAAAGCAAACGCTTTCATGAGAAGCCCCAGGACGGCGGCACGGGCGTGAAACCCTAATGGCCCACATCAGTCGATTGCCCTGCATGGCTTAAGTGAGTTGTGTTCAAGCCTCGCAGGGCAGGTTGACCAAGCTCATATCATTCTTAAACGCGACTAACTTAAACGCAACTAAGCTGGAGAATAAAATGACTGAACAAGACCTGAAATTATGTATGGAACTGTGCAAAAAATGTGCAGACACGTGTGAAAGCTGTGCCATCGCCTGTGAAGCTGAGGCCACCCCCATGTTACGTACCTGTATCGAGCTGGACATGGATTGTGCAGACTTTTGTCGCCTGACGGCTTCGTTTATTGCACGCCGCAGCGACTTTGTTGAACTGGTTTGCCAGGACTGTGCGGAAATCTGTACTGCCTGTGCCGATCAATGCGAGCAACATGCTTCTGACCATTGCCGTGCTTGTGCGCAGGCCTGTCGCCGTTGTGCAGAGGCATGCCTGAAGGTGGGCGCTGCTGCATTCGCATAATATGCAAATAACTCTCTTCTGCTATGAGCGGGTGGTGATGCCGTAGTGCAAGCCACCTTGCCCGCCATGTATTTAACCAGCTTGCTTCACCGTGAGTTTCAATATAATAAACTCGGCCGGTCGCACAGCTGCCATGCCCATTTCAATCTGCATCAACCCTTGGGCAATATCGTTGGCTGTCATGGTTTTGCCCAGGCCAATATTGACGAAAAAAGCCTGTTCCGGTTTGCTGCCCTGCAACCCACCTTGCCGCCACAATAAGGTTAAAAAATTTTCTATCATGGCTTGCGCACGTACCCAGGTGTTGGCGTCGTTAGGCTCAAATACCATCTGCTGCAAGCCCTGGCTGACTGAAGCTTCTACCCAGCTAAATAGTCGCCGCACAGGAATATAACGCCACTCATTGTCGTTACCCGCCAGCGTTCTCGCTCCCCAGACCTGCGTGCCTTTGCCCGTAAATTTGCGGATGATATTGATCGATTTTCCAGCGTCCACATCCACGTTGTAATCCTGTTGCTGTAAGCTGGTGAGGTTAAATAATGGCCGCATGACCTGGTTAAGTGACACATTAGCGGGCGCCTTCCAGACGCCACGGTTCTGGTCGATTGCGGCATAGACACCCGCAACGGCGCCGCTTGCTGGCAAGGTATTCAAGGCGATGTTTGCCGCATCTATCCATTGTTTGGCGAGCACATACTGCGCGTATAACTTCTGGTTGAGCAACGCTAATTGCGCCTGGGATTCAGGCGTCACCTCCGCCAGCCCGGCGGCGCGTATTTCCGCAATCAGCGCCAGCAAATGCTGATCCTGAGTCAGCTGTTCGGCGCGCACCACGCTGCCATCACTTTTACGTTTAAACACTAATTGGTTAAAGTCAATGGCTCTTGCCAGGCTGGCAACCAGCCACGGCCCATAGGCTGCGCCGTATTTGAGGTGCGCCATGCCCAGGCTTTGCCTGAAACGCGCAGCTTCAGTGGCAAAGTCGACCAGATTATTTTGCAAGCGTAAATCAAACAGCGCAAACCGGTTTTGCACCTGCGCGCATTGTGCCAATGCCGTTGCTTCCAGCGCATGGGGTTCGCGACACAGGGCCGCTTCTGGCATGGCGATCAATGTTGGCAGTGGGGCTTTCACTATGGCATTTAAGCCAGTTGCCAATTTAGCTGCGGTGACCAGCTCACTGTAATTGCCCACGGAGACAATCACACATTGGTCACCGCCATTGGCGAAAAACAGCCGCACGCTGTCATAGAGGTAAAAAGGGTGATCCACCGTGGCGCCAATCACTTGCTGCTGCGCATCCAGCCACAGTGTCACCGCTGATTTGGCGGCGCCGCCAAACAAGTTTTCATAGTCCAGCAGTGAGTGGATACGTGTGGGGACGAGTGCCAGTGATTCACCTTGCTTATCCGCTTTTTCGGTATAGCCGATAAAAGCCGGGATGGCCGTTGGCAGCGTTGGGATGCTGGGTGGCAGCCTGCTCACTTCTTCGATGTAAACGCCGGGCGTTTTATAAATAGCCATGATTGATATCCCCGAATGAGGCCATGTGATGACAGCTGTGATCAAGCCATTATAGGCTGTTTAGTACGACAGGGGAGGAGAGGGGTAGAACGTAAAACTGCCCATAGGAATCACGCTGATTCCTATGGGCAAGGTCGTGTGCAAAACGCTTATTGTGCAACCACAATATCGTCTTTCACAGCAGTCACACCTTTCACATTTTTAGCTAACAGCACCGCTTTGTCAGCTTCAGCCTTTGACTTCACCACACCAGATAATTGCACCAGGCCATTGCTATCGGTTTCCACTTTAATGTCTGTTGCACTCACGGCTTTATCTTTGGCAAACGCTGTTTTCACTTTGGCGGTGATCACGGAGTCCTCCACCTTGGTGCCAATTGAGTCACCATCCGCCGCAAAGCCAGCCATAGGCAATGTCAAAGCACTCACTAACAAAAGAGATTTGAATGTGTTTTTCATGATGATTCCTTGTTGAGTTAATTTAACGAGGTTTCATTATTCAAAAAACAGCAGCAGTTATACATCCAGCGTATTCTGATCATTGCGTAGGAGTTCACTGACGCGTACTTTGCATTCACTGCGTTTATGATTTGGGCTTGGTCAGCGCACCAGGCTCAATGTCACGGCAAATGTTTTCCAGCTGGTGTGCAATTTGGTGTATGAGTTTGTCAGAGGCGTGCTCGGGCCGTTGCGCATTAAAGTAACGCTCAGGGTTCTTGCCATTAATAACAGCAATGTCTGAGCGTTGGGTATGCGTCACGTACCAACCAGGCAGGGCGATCACGGCCTTGACTGACACCGCCTCACCCACGGCATGGCTTAACCACTTTTGCAAAGATTGCGCCTGGCGTGTGGCCTGTTCAGCGGGCTTTTCTTCGCTCCAACCAGGAAAGCGTAGTCGTTTACCGTCGAAATTAACTCTGTGCTGGTGGCCGCCATTTTTGAACATGGGCTTTGATCGGCCTTTGGTTTCAACTGCATACACGCCGGTTTTACCCACAACAACATGATCAATATTAAAAGTGCTTATTGTGTTTTTCAGGGTGACATCATGAAAAACGTGATATCCATGTCGCATCAGCGTATTAAGTTCCTGACCCACCGCCAGTTCGGCATCGTAGCCCAGTCGTAATTTCTCACGTAGTTTGATTAGCGTGATTAGTTTGAACAAGATATAGCCGAAGAGAATGACACCACTGATTGTGCCTAGTATCAGAGGATGTTTAACCGAAGGCAGGTTCGAATAATACGCATAAATAAATAATGAAATGATCGGAGGCATCATAAGATGCATTGCTAGTTCGGTATCTACATCAGATAATCGCGCTTTAACTGACTCTCCCGCACTTCGCAGTAGGTACTGGGTGATTGGATTTTTTCTTCTGCTCGATGATCGTCTTTTTGAGTAAATCACAATCATTAAAATAACGGAGAAAGGCGCCAGGCAAATCGCCATTGTGATTAAGACTGTCGACAGTGATGACGTGAACATATTAAATTTAAATTGTTAAAAAAAGTTATCTTATCTGAGTGGCTTGCAAAAGTCGATTGTGGGTTGAGCGACATTGGCGATTGATCACTTTGAGATAACATAGCGCTAAATTCAAACGACTCCCTTTTTAAGCATGCAATTACACACTCACATTCTCGGCCAAGGCCAACCGCTGGTTTTACTGCACGGCCTATTCGGTTCGGCAGATAACTGGGGCAGCGTTGCCAAACATTTTTCGCAGCACTACCAGGTGATCAGCGTCGATTTACGCAATCATGGCCGCTCGCCGCATAGTGATACGCAAACCTACACAGACATGGCCGATGACTTATTGGCGGTGCTAGATACACTTGGCCTGGCGCAAGTACATCTGCTCGGCCACTCCCTCGGCGGAAAAGTTGCCATGCAGTTTGCCACGCAATATCCCGCAAAGGTGAGCAAACTCATCGTGGTGGATATGGCGATGCGTGCCTATCCTGACCGATACACGCAGCTCATGAACCACATGCTCGCAGTCAATCTCAGCCAAATGGCGTCACGCAATGAGGTGGATAACGCCTTAAAGGATGCGATCTCTAATGTAAGGGTACGGCAGTTTTTACTTACTAACCTGGTCAAAAACGAAACGCAGTTGCTGTGGCGGATTAACTTGCCAGCGCTCAAGGCCAATTACGCGCAATTGATTGCAGCAATTGCCGTACATTTTGACCAGCCTGCTTTGTTTATTCGCGGTGCGCGTAGTGATTATGTGCAAGACAGTGATATCACCGCACTGCAACAACATTTCCCCATGGCCGAATTCGTCACCTTGCCCACTGACCATTGGGTACATGCGGAACAGCCGCAACTGTTTATACAAACCGTTGAGGATTTCCTGAACCAGGTGGTGTGAGCAGGAAGCAATCAGGCCACACGCGGGTGGCCTGATCTTGTGCATTAAACAGCGACGACTGGGAAATCAATTTCCGTCTGCGCAATATGGTTGGTGTAGTTGGTCAGCGTGTTGAGGGCAACACTGGTGATGACTTCCAGAATCAAGCCATCATCGACGCCTGCCAAATGCGCCTCAGTAAAGTCTGCGTCTGAAATTACACCGCGTTGTTGCACGATTTTTACTGCCAGCTTAAGCAGGGCATCGGTGAGCGCATCCTCTGCATGGGACTGGCGTGCGGCTTTGACCGCTTCACTATTCAGGCCAGCGCCACGCGCAATCAGGCTATGGGCAGACAAGCAATACTGGCAGCTATTCGCCTGGCCAATGGCCAACGCCAGTGATTCCCTTTGCTTGGCCGTCAGGCGGCCTTTTGTGACTACTTCGCTTAACGCCAGGTAGGCATTCAGCGCCACGGGTGCTTGCGCAAACGTGGCGACCAGGTTAGGCACTTTGCCCATTTTTGCTTTGACAGCATCCAGTGTGGCGTTCACCTCAGTGCTGGCGGTTTGACGGTTGATAGGTTGAATACGTGCCATGATAAATCTCCTTGTCGGGTTGAATTAAGACGCTTTGTGCGTTGGAGATATCATGCAATACTACTAGTGATTAAAGGTCTCGTTTAAATGCTCAGGAGTCTCGTTTTGGATCCCTTGCTACCATTGCTGAATCAGATTTCACTCACCGCCCAGGTCTTTTTTACCGGGGATTTATGCGAAATCGCCAACTTTGACGGCTCAGGCCCGGTCGGGCATATCCACCTGTTACGCGCGGGCAAGCTCGACCTCATGTTCCGTGACAAGCGCATCGCGCGCATCGACCAACCCAGTGTCGTATTCTTTCCGCGTCCGAGCATACACCGGCTCACGCCTGTGGCAGGGGAGCCCTGTGAACTGGTATGCGCCTCGATAGATCTCGGTGCCAGGGTGCGCAGCCCGTTGGCGACCGCGCTACCAGAGTTTGTGATTGTGCCTTTGAGCGACATGCAACAGATCGCCCCCACTTTGCAATTGCTGTTTCATGAGGCTTTTGCGCAAGCATTAGGCCGCCAGGCCGCGTTAGACCGACTGGCTGAATATTTCCTGATCCAGATGTTGCGTCACGTGATTGCAAGCGGCCAGTTGCAACAAAGTATTTTTGCTGCCCTGGCCGATGCGCGTTTGGCACATGCGGTCAACGCCATGCACGAAAACCCGTCACACCCGTGGACACTGGAAACACTGGCCGACTTATCCGGCATGTCACGCGCCCGCTTCGCCGCCAACTTTAAAACCACTGTTGGCACCACGCCGTTGGATTACCTCACCGATTGGCGAGTCTCCATTGCGCAAAACCTGATCAAGCAAGGCAAGCCCCTCAAAAGCATTGCTGCGCAAGTAGGGTATCAAAGCGCCGCCGCATTTAGCCGCGTGTTTGCAAAACGGCTGGGCGCTAGCCCTGCTGAGTGGAGTTAGGCATGATGTTCGGCCTTTATTTAAAAATATTTCGCTTTTTATACAATATATCCATGCCTGAAACGTCTACACAGCATGGATACATATTTAGAAAATAATTTACGTATGACGCAGCAAGACTCTGTGATCACCGACACCTTCAACAAAGAGAAGGCCAGGCTGCGCAGTTTCATCAGAAACAAGGTGCCCAACGCCGGTGACGCTGATGATATTTTGCAGGACGTGTTTTATGAGTTTGTATCCGCATACCGCCTGCCTGAGCCACTGGAGCAAGTCGGCGCCTGGTTATATCGTGTGGCCAGAAACCGCATTATCGACCGTTTCAGAAAGCAAAAGCAGGAGGTCGCATTAGACCAGGGCGAGGATGACGATGCGCTGTGGCTGGAAGCTATCCTTTCCATCGAAACTGAAACCCCAGCCACGCTTTATGAAAAAAAACAGCTGATCGAGCAGGTGATTGCGACGCTCAATCAATTGCCGGTTGAACAACGCCAAGTGTTTATTGCGCATGAGCTAGACGGCAAAAGCTTTAAGCAAATTGCCGCAGAAACCGGTGTTGCCATCAACACCTTATTAGCCAGAAAAAGGTATGCAGTGACTTTTTTAAGAGACCAACTGCACGCTGATGACTGAATAATCACCCACTGAATTAACTGGAGAAATAAATGAAAAATTGTAAAAGTAAATGTGCTGTATTCGCAGCGTTAGCCGTAGTCTGCATCGCGGCGTTATCTTATGTGGTGATGCTGTTGTGGAACCACGTCGTGGTGTCATTGGCTGATGGCATACATGTGATTGATTACTGCCACGCCGTCGGGCTGCTCATTCTTAGCCGGATTCTTTTTGGCGGTTTCAGAGGTCGCCATGGTCATCACCATAGGCATTGCGGTAGTGAAATGACGGCAGATGAAGAAGAGAAAGTCCGTTGTGGTTTATTCGGCCGCTTTAGATCTAAAAAAGAGGCTGAGTAATGACTAACAGTTTTTAAGCAGTAAGGTATAAATCAAAGCGGCTTCTAGCAATAGAAGCCGTTTTCACGTCTACATGCGCTTAATCACAGTCCATCTCGGTCATGAAATTCAGCACGAACAAATGCAAAACCTTCTTTTTGAGTATTAATGTAGCCAATCCCTGGATATGGCAAATGTGGTGCAGCAATCATGGCGCCACTTTTAGCTAATTGCGCGAATTGCGTCTGGCGCTGTTTTGCCGCGCTGGGTTGGTCAACATCGTAAGTAATTGTGATGTCAGGATGAGGGAGCTGGACCGAGTCCACATGCACTGAGTCACCGATGAATGTGATCGACTGGCCCTGGCTTTCCAACCTGTAGTAGTAATGCCCCGGCGTATGGCCTGGTGTAGGGTAGGCATTAAAATCCCCCAATATCTTTTGTGCGCCACTAAGTGGCTTGACGTGGCCCAAAGCCACATAAGGCTGCATCGCCGTTTGCGCCTGCTGAAAATAGGCTTTGTCGTAGCCATTCACCCCATTTTGATTTTTAGCATCCAGAAAAAAGTCTATATCAGCTTTCCCTACATAGATATTGGCATTGGGGAAAACCGCTTTGCCTTCATGCACCAGACCGCCCGTATGATCGGTATGGATATGGGTGATCAAAATGTCCGAAATATCTTCAGGCTTAACGCCTAACTTGTTTAAACGATCACCAAACTTGCCACCAAAGCCCTTGCCAAAGAAATCGCCCGCGCCTGTATCTACCAGTATTAATTTATTGCCCGTGTTGATCAAAAACACATTGATCGATGCTTCGACCGGGTTATGCAAATGCGCTTGGTTTAACAAGCCATCAACCTTTTGCGGCGAAGCGCCTTTTAGCAATACATGCAGGTCTTGTGGCACAGAGCCATCTGAGATGGCCGTGATTTCATACGCACCCAATTTGAAAGTGTAGTAACCGGTTTCGGCCTGGTATTTAGCCACTGAACCCGTTGGTAATTCGTCACCGGCAACAGAAATGTTGGCATAAGCCAGGCTCTGTAAAAATAAGCCAATCACTAAAACCGTCTTCTTGAATATCACTTTTTTTCTGCTTTGTACATTGCTCATGAATATTCTCCTTTTTCATTTAAAGTGCAGTCAGAATACGTATAATTAATGATTATTTAAAATTGAATATTTGTATTGGATGTATAAATATTATGGATATTAAAAGAGCAGACCTGCCTTTATTGATTTCGCTGGATATTCTTCTTGAAGAAAAGAATGTCACCAAGGCGGCGCAAAGGCTGAATATCAGCCAGCCAGCGTTATCTACGCAATTAGCCAGGCTGCGGGTGCTGTTTGAGGATCCATTGCTTGTTCCGGCGGAAGTAGGGCGCGGTATGGTGCTCACTGAGCGGGCTCTAAACCTTCAGCAAAAGTTGCGGGCATCCATTAACGAGCTCAAATTTGCCGTCAATTTCAAATCCAGCTTTGATCCGGCAACCTCCCGCCGCAAATTCACTATTGCAACCAACGATAGTGTGTTCACGATTCTCGGCCTGCCAGTCATGAAAAAAGTGCTTGCCTTTAATAATCCAGGGCTGCAAATTTCATTTGTGTCAGTGTTTGGCGTGAATGTGAAAGAGGACCTGGAGAAAGGTCATATCGATTTATACATTGGCGATATCAATAAAATGCCAGATAGCCTGAAAGTCAGGTATTTAATGAAAGACAGCTTTATCATGGCCCAGAAAAAAGGGCATGCCAGAGGCACAAAAAAACCGACGCTCAATGAATATTGCCAGTTGTCCCATGTCATCGTTTCTGCAAAGGGTGACTTATCCAGCTCGATTGATCATCTGTTATCCGAGCAGTCGCAAAGCCGGAATATTGTGGCTTCGGTGCCAAGCTATAATCAAATTGCTTTGGTATTAAATAATAGCGATTGTGTCGCCACCTTGCCCAAACAGTTACTTGAAAAGTATCAAGACACGTTGGATTTGATTGAACTGCCGTTTGCCATCCCGCCCTTTGAGCTAGGTATGGCATGGCATGTAAAGTCTCAAGAGGATGAGGCAATGGTTTGGTTAAGGCAGCAGTTTGTCAGTGTTAGTTAAGATGCTCAACTTGCGGTGCCTCAACCGCACAAAAATGGTGTGTTTAATGAAATGAGTCGCGATGTGTCGGGTTTTTTGTTTTGTAAATTTTCTTGGGGTAGAAGGTTGAGATGTCGTTTTGCAAGATTTGACCCCTAGCTATGAAATCATTTGCTTTGCAGATGGTTAACGTGATGTGAACAAATCCTACCTATTGATAAACTCTTTCCACCTTTAAATGGCTTCTTCCATGCCTAAGAATCGAGTGGCATGCTCAGCGGTGCCATGTTTAATACTTTCAATTAATTGCATCGGAAACTGTTCTGGCAGCGACTTTGCAATCTCTTCAATCGCAGGAACGATGTTTGAGGCAATTCTATACATTTCATCAAAAGCCTCTGGAACGCCTAACTTTGCACAAAACTCTTTCCAATGGCGGGGGTAAATCTCACTGATTTTGTAATGTGTGTTTTTAGATCTAATCGCCATCGCAAGTTTGGCTTTTTTGTAGGGCAGTTTATTTCTTTCATTCCCAATAATTGGCCAGGCTGATAAGACATCATATAGTGGGGTGAGTTGAAATACACCACCTGGTTGAATTGACACGGAGAAGTTTTTTGCATGTCCGTCTGTCGCTGCCAGTAACCAAAACACAAATTGTGTTTTGATGAAATGTAACCGGTCGTTGTGAGCGCTCATACTTGCTGTCAAGTAGCTCATTATTTTGTCGATGGATGGGCCCCCGTGATCTTCGTACTTCATTTCGGAGGGTAGTCCAAATACCTGACAAAAGTCTTCTTGCGGGATTCTGGCGATCCATTTGCCATCATCCACCCATTTTCTATCAAAGCGTTCGACCAAAAGTGCCTTGGTCCCATCAAAATCTGCAATCTCTGTGTTGGCGATATTAAATCCGAGTTTTTTAAAAATCTGCGCGCACAACCATTCATTTTCAATTGAGTCGGTCATATCGAAACGCTGCTCGCCACCAATTAAACCGAGCGGGAGTTTCAATATATGTGTAGTTGGTGTTGACCCAAGTGGACGTAGCCATTGTTCTCTAACTCGAAGTAGTGCTGTCTTTTCTTGCGCACCTGCGATTGAGATTCTGAAAGACGCTTCATCAAAACTTTGTCCAAGTGTTCTTCCAGACGAAGCTGCGATCAGTAATTGGGAGATTTCTACATCACTTAATGGTTGGCCGCGTACCTCATCAAAAGCGGCGGGTATCTCGCCGATCGGCAGTAGTTGAACTGCGCCAACACAATCCCGTCCTATCGCCTCTAACAGATTAAACGCTTCAGTGGATTGCGTTTTAAAACGGGATTGAATCCGTTTTCTAATATCAACGGAGTCAGGTAGAAGGTTGTCAAAGTAATCAGTGACTTCTTGCCCGGTGACGACCCCATCAACAGTGCTCATGGGTAATGCATTTGAAAGCGGCCTAGCGTATGCAGACTTAATCCAATCAGCATCATATTGAAATTTGCTTGAACGACGATCCCCTTGTATCCAAGTGCCCACAAACTGACCATTCATCCAGACATCTAATGCTTGCATTACCATTTTGCCTGTTCAGCGTCGCTTGCTGGGTGTTGAGTGTCTTTTAAATCAGGTGTCGATGAGGGACTATTTGTTGAGGATGCGCTTTGGATACTCCCATGATCATCACTATCTAATTCAAGTGACATGGATACACCTAATATATTGAATAAGTGCAACAACTGGTCAAAGCTGACCAGGTTGGGACTCCTCTCAATTTGGACAATTCTGGATTGTGATAAACCCATCTTGGCCGCAAGGTTTTGTTGCGTCCAATTTCTTCTTTTTCTTAAAGACTTGATGTGCGCTTTAAGCTGTTGTCCAGAGTTAATCGTCGTTTTCATTACATCATCTTATTACATAAGGATAATAAATTCAATAAATTATATTCATGTAATAAAAAGTTGATTCTGTATGCGTTTTATTATACTAATGTAATTAATTATGGAAATTACATAAATGTAATTTTTGGTTGAGTTTGTCGTCATTCAAGACAAAAAATAATACGTTTTCATCAACGTACGTAATGAACAAATAATTTTAGCCCAGGCTTAGATGACAAAAACCCGACCATGTGTCGGGTTTTTTGTTTTTAAATGTCGTTGGGTAGGTTGTTAAGATGTTGTTTTGCAAGACCTAACCCCTAGTCTTTTGGGATTTTAGACCTCAAAGACCGCGGTATTCGTGTCAATGTTGTCAGCCCAGGCCCAATCAAAACTCCTGGTTTGGTAGAGCTAGCCGGTAACGATCCAGTGCAACAACAAGGCCTGCTGGATTATTTAGGTTCTCAAGTGCCAATGGGTAGAGTGGGTGATCCTGATGAAGTCGCAAAAGCCGTGGCGTTTTTATCATCACCTGATGCCAGCTTCATCAACGGCATTGAGTTCTTTGTCGATGGTGGTCAGGCGCAGATTTAGGTTTTAGTAGCAAACAAAGCCCTCTGCATAGAGGGCTTGTTTATTTATTGCAGTGAGTGGTTGCATTAGCAGATGACATTCATGTGATTGATTACTGTCATGCAGTCGGGTTTAGAAAATACTATCAATTTGGAGATCTCGGCTTGATAAGAAATCTATCAAATCTTTAAAGACTTCTGACGTAGCTCGGCCGCCTGATGTTCTGTAAATTAAATGATCTACGGAAAATCGATAGTGAATAGATTTTCTGGGATTAAAGAACCCTGCATGGCTCCACCTATTAATACCTGAGGAGTGCTGCAAAGCAAGGTAAATGATTAATTGCTTTATATCTTTACTTGAGATATTTCTACTGACAGTTTTTATTTCGTAAATAGTATTCGCTATAGATAAATCAGCTTCACATCTTCCTAAAAATCCAGACCCTTGGATTTTTGGTGAAAACTCAATTTGTGTCGCACCTAAAAACTCAAAAAACTTTTGATACTCATTTGCAATCTTGAATGATTCGTTGATTTCAAATTCAGATACTAAGATTTCTTCTGGATTTTCAGAGCGATACCGCTTTAAGAAGTTGATCGAATTCTGATAAACAATATTAAAACCTTCCTTGTCTCTTATCTTGGTCAAGGGAAAGTTTGTCTTATTTTGATATTTTGCAATTTGGAAAGATAATTCGGCCACAAGGTCATGTTTTTCAATATGCTCACCTACGGGTATGTATTTGAATTGACTCTGCGCATAGTCAGTCAAGTCTTCACTTGAAGCCTCATTGAAGACCCTTACAAAGCTTGGAGTCAGCAATGGAAGCGTCTCATCCCAAAAGCTTTGAAACTGACTACAAATAATTTTCTCTGAGATCATAGTGGTAATACTTTATTGGTTTCAAGTCTTTCTGAATACCAGTCTTTAATTAAATTCTCCCTAGAGTTCCAGTTGTCTTTGATATGAAGTCTCCAATGTTTTCCTTCGTCGCCAAGTGTGTACGATGCAATAATAAATGCTCTTTTTTCCCACACTGTGAAGCTACCGTAGTTTTTCTTGATATCAGTAAGCCAATAATGACAATCCCAATTTGCCATTGCAATGATGATCATCCTCTTGATTAGGGGGCTGGTTGCTTTGTCATAAATTTCGATTAGGACTTCTTGCTTTCTTGAGCTATCTCGCGTAGCTAGGCACATGATGAAATAGCTTAAGTTTAGATCAATACTTAGTAGGTAAGATGCAGAGTCGTATAAACTGATCAATGCGTGATCAATATAGTCCCTTCCCGCATCGGTCATTCTGTCATAAAGGCTTTTAACAGTTCGCATGACTGTAACGAAAACCGGTGACAAGACATATAAGTTGTCTTGATTCAAAAGTGTAGTAACCGCTCCAAACTGAGCGTACTGATCCAATGCTTGTATAGCCTTAATTGCCTGTTTTGAAACTGTAGTGTCTATGGTAGTTTTGGATATCTCTCTACCAAGAATCCCGATAATATCAATACCATTTATGGCATCTTTCAAGGCCTCATAATCCTCATCAGCTGTTTCAGAATATGGGTCATATCTTAGGGAAAGGTTTAATAGTTTTTGCTCTTCAGCGGCTAAGGGGTTATTTGCATCTAATGGGTCAAGTAATTTTGCGGTTTCTCTAAATTCTTCAGTGGTAATAATTTTTGTTTTCTTTTTTTGTAGAGACAGGCCTTCATTGTGAAGTTTTTCCGATAATAAAACTAAAACGTTATATGCCTCTGATTTGTCTTTGCAGAAAATAGAATAGTCATCGGCATACCGACAAAACTCTATTCCTCGTCTTAGTAATTGTTGATCAGTTGAGTGCAGGGCAAGTTCGGCAAGTATTCTGGAAGCTGGCCCTCCGACAGGTAAGCCATAAGAGACATTGTTCGAGAATATCTGGAGCATGGTTTTAATTCTGTTAGGAATGTCACCCGGTGTTTTAAGCCTGCGAAGCGCATTATCGATTCTGTGGTGATAAATTCTCGAGTAAAAGTCTGCAATATCAGTAATAACAACATACTCATATTTCGAACTTAGTTCGATTGATCTTTTTCGATAATCAGTCCAACTACTGTCAATAAATAACTTCGAATTTTCCTCATCCCAGCGGTATCTGTACGAATAAATTGTCTCATCAGAAATTGGAATTCTTGAGTTTTCTATTTCTTCTGCAAGCATAATTACCAGAGCAAGATAGTAAACATTCCAAAATGGCTCGATTAGTGTGGTCCATCTGAAGCCGGTATAACCGACTTGAGTTAATGTTTCTATTGTTGGTGCAGGGTCTTGAGCGATTATCTCTTCAAATTTTTTATGAATTTCAAGAAGAATTGCTTTTGATTCTTTGTGTTTATCAAAAAAAACATGACGTTCAAATTGAAATGGAAAAACATCAGTGTCACCGTGTCTGGCAACGTTCTTAAGTGCAATATCTATAGCTTTATTGATATCCATTTTTTTCTCAAACTATTGTTTTATGTAGTTTATTGGAATTATATATTTACAGCTATCACTACGTAGGTACTATAGATTTAATGCCTTATTTAAAATATCCATTATAAAAACTGAAGGTTGATTGATGTCGCGAATAAACGAAAATGGCTTCCAGAAATGGAAGTCATTTTTTATTTGATGGTGACCGAGGGAGTAATTAAGTTAATTATTGGTGGGTATGTTTGCCTGAGCCAATTTGAAAGAGACCACCCAAAGCAATAATCCAATCACTGAAGTAACTGCGCCAATCGTTCCAAATACGTTGTAACCTAATCCATGGTCAATCGCCATTCCACCCAGCCAGGGGCCTAAAGCATTCGCGGTATTT
>Ga0066469_1000250_pt1 | contig 16507 bp, 10 predicted proteins | sample LakWasM103_HOW12_2_FD_59579 | JGI IMG/M metagenome (GOLD analysis project Ga0066469, IMG submission 59579) | Freshwater sediment methanotrophic microbial communities from Lake Washington under simulated oxygen tension - Sediment Metagenome 103_HOW12 | ecosystem: Environmental > Aquatic >... | reverse complement strand
CAGGGCGGCGACAAGTTCTTCGGCGAGCCCATGCTCAACATCGCCGACTTCATGCAGACCGACGCCCAGGGCCGCGGTGTCGTCAACATCCTGGCGGCCGACAAGCTGATGAACGCGCCGCGCCTGTACGCCACCTTTCTGCTGTGGCTGCTGAGCGAGCTGTTCGAGCACCTGCCCGAGGTGGGCGATCTGGACAAGCCCAAGCTGGTGTTTTTCTTCGACGAAGCCCACCTGCTGTTCAACGATGCGCCCAAGGCCCTGCTGGAGCGCATCGAACTGGTGGTGCGACTGGTGCGCAGCAAGGGCGTGGGCGTGTATTTCGTCACCCAGAACCCGCTCGACATCCCCGACAGCGTGCTCGGCCAGCTCGGCAACCGCGTGCAACACGCCCTGCGCGCCTTCACGCCGCGCGACCAGAAAGCAGTGAAGTCAGCCGCCGAGACCATGCGGCAAAACCCCAAGCTCGACATCGCCACCGCCATCACGGAACTGGCCGTCGGCGAAGCGCTGGTGAGCTTTCTGGACGACAAGGGTCGCCCCGGTATCACCGAACGCGTCTATGTGCTCCCGCCCGGCAGCCAGATCGGCCCCATCACGCCGGATCAGCGCAAGACTCTGATCGCCAATTCGGTGGTGGCCGGTGTCTATGAAAAAACGGTGGACCGCGAGTCAGCTTTCGAGTTGCTGTCAGGCCGTACCCAGGCACGCATGGGGACAGGCCAGACTGAAACGCCTACGCCGGGCCAGGAATCTAGCGGTGGCGGCCTGCTCGACACCCTGGGCGGCCTGCTCGGTGGCGGCGCGAAGCGGACGCGCGCCAGTGCCGGTGAACAGTTGATCAAGAGTGCCGCCAGTTCGATTGGCCGGGAGGTCGGCCGGCAGATCATCCGTGGGGTCCTGGGCAGCATCTTGGGTGGCTCGAAGCGAAAATAGCGCCGCCACCGGCAGGCGTCTCCTGCGCCTGCCCTCTGAGCGCTTACTGGGCCGCCCAGCCGCCGTCCATGTTCCACGCCACCCCCCGCACATTGTTGGCCGCCGGCGAGCAGAAGAACACGGCCAGTTCGCCCAGTTCATCGGGCGTGGTGAACTGCAGCGAAGGTTCTTTCTCACCCAGCAGCAGCTTCTTGGCCTCTTCGTTGGACAGGCCCAGCGCGGCGGCCTTGGCGTCCACCTGTTTTTGCACCAGCGGCGTCAGCACCCAACCCGGACAGATGGCGTTGCAGGTCACACCGCTGGTCGCGTTTTCCAGCGCCGTCACCTTGGTCAGGCCCACAATGCCATGCTTGGCCGCCACGTAGGCCGATTTTTCGGCCGAGGCCACCAGGCCATGCACCGAAGCGACGTTGATGATGCGGCCCCACCCTTTGCCATTGTCTGCTGCACGCATGGCCGGCAGCGCCAGACGCGTGGTGTGAAACGCGCTGGTGAGGTTGATCGCCAGGATGGCGTCCCAGCGCTCGGGGGGGAAGTCCTCGACGCGCGCCACGTGCTGGATACCCGCGTTGTTCACCAGCACATCCACCCGGTGACGGCCGAACTGGCCGGCGGCGAATGTCATCATGTCCTCGATGTCGGCCGGCTTGCTCATGTCGGCCCCGTGGTAGGCCACTTTGACACCGAGCGCAGCGATCTCGGCCTTCGGGCCTTCGACATCGCCAAAGCCATTGAGCACGATGTCAGCGCCTTGGCGTGCCAGCGCCTTGGCAATGCCAAGGCCGATGCCGCTGGTAGAGCCGGTCACGAGAGCGGTTTTGCCTTTGAGCATGGTCTTTCTCCGATCAGGGGATGCAATGGATGAATTAGGATGACGGTACTGCTGTCACATTATCTTCAGTCACAAGATTTCACCATGTCCGAGCCTACGCTGAACTACGTATCCTGCCCCGACGCCCATGGCGGCCACCGCATGGCGTACTGGCAGTGGGGCAAGCCCCAAGCCGGCCATGTGGTGATGTGCGTGCATGGTCTGGCGCGCCAGGGGCGTGATTTCGATGTGCTGGCGCAAGCCCTGTGCGCCCGTGGTGGAGACGATGTGCGCGTGGTCTGCCCCGACGTGGTGGGGCGCGGTCGTAGCGACTGGCTGAAGGACCCGATGGGCTATCAGTTGCCGGTCTATGCTGCGGACATGCTGGTGCTGCTCCAGCAATTGCAGCCGGCCACGCTGGACTGGGTGGGCACCAGCATGGGCGGGCTGATCGGCCTGGGACTGTGTGGCCAACCCGAGCTGCCGTTGCCGACGCCAATCCGGCGCCTGATGCTCAACGATGTCGGCCCGGTGGTTCAGTGGCAGGCGATCGAGCGCATCGGCACCTATCTGGGGCAGCCGGTTCGCTTCCAGTCGCTGGAACAGGCGGCCGACGCCCTGTGGGTCCTCTCGTCAAGTTTCGGGCCGCACACGCGCGAACAGTGGCTGGCCCTGACGCGCCACATGATCAAACCCGCCACGGATGCGGCTGGCGGCTTCGTGCTGCATTACGACCCGGCCATCGCCCTGCCCTTCAAAGCCCTGACACAGGAAGCCGCCACCCAGGGCGAAGCCGTGTTGTGGCACCTGTACGACGCCATCCGTGCCAGAACCCTGCTGATCCGTGGCGCCCAGTCCGACCTGCTGTCGGCAGAAACCGCGGCTGCCATGACACAGCGCGGACCGAAGGCGCGACTGGTGGAGTTTGCCGGCGTCGGACACGCCCCGACCCTGATCGCGCCGGATCAGGTCCAGGTGGTCAGCGACTTTCTGTTCGGCGAAGCATGATGTTCCTATGAAAAGCCACGCAGCCGAATACCAGGGAGCAGAACCGCTGCCGCAAGTCATTGCCGCCACGGCGAACAGCTTGCCGGAGCAGGACCACGCGCTCGCCCGGGCCCGGGCTTTTGCCGAACCCCTACTGACCGGCGAGACGCTGGACACCGGCGAAAACATGCTGGCCCACGCCGATGCGGTCGCCGCCATCCTCAAGACCATCGGCGGCTCGGAAGCCATGCAGGCCGCCAGCTACCTGGTCTATGCCTGCGCCCACCTGAACAAACCACAGGAAGTCATCGCCAAGGCCTTCGGCGACAGCTTCGCCGAACTGGCGGTCGAAACGACCAAACTGGTACAGGTGCAGCGTCAGGCGCGTGCCGCCCAGGTCGCGGCCGCACGTTCGGGCACACCGGTGCCCATGGCGCAGACGACGGCGATGCAGACCGAGAACGTGCGCAAGATGCTGCTGGCCTTCTCCCGCGACCTGCGCGTGGTCATGTTGCGCCTGGCCTCGCGCCTGCAGACGCTGCGCCATTTCGCTGTCACCAAGCTGCCGGTACCGCCGGCATTGGCCGCCGAGTCGCTGCAGGTGTTCGCCCCGCTGGCCAACCGGCTGGGCATCTGGGAGATCAAGTGGGAGATGGAGGACCTGTCCTTCCGCTTCCTGGAGCCCGACACCTACCGGCAAGTGGCCCGGTTGCTCGACGAGAAACGCATCGAGCGCGAGGCCTATGTCGAGCATCTGCGCAGCCAATTGGAGTCTGAACTGCGTGCCCAGGGCATCCATGCCCGCGTGCAGGGCCGGCCCAAGCACATCTACAGCATCGTCAAGAAGATGCGCGGCAAGGCGCTCAACTTCGACCAGGTTTATGACGTACGGGCGCTGCGCATCGTGGTGAACTCCATCCCCGACTGCTACGCCGCCCTGAGCTGGGTGCACAGCCAGTTCACGCCCGTCACCGAGGAATTCGACGACTACATCGCCAAACCCAAGCCCAACGGCTACCAGTCCCTGCACACCATCGTGCGCGATGCCGAAGGCCGTCCAATCGAAATCCAGATCCGGACCCAGGCCATGCACGAGCATTCGGAGCATGGCGTGGCGGCCCACTGGGCCTACAAGGAAGCCGGCTCACGCGGTTATGCAGGCGTCTCGGCCAACAGTTCCTACGATGCCAAAATTGCCGTGCTGCGCCAGTTGCTGGCCTGGGAGCGCGACCTGTCGGGGCAGCAACAAGACCAAGGCTTTTTCGAGGACCGCATCTATGTGCTCACCCCCGATGCGGCCATTGTCGAATTGCCACAAGGCGCAACGCCGATCGACTTTGCCTACAGCGTTCACACCAACCTGGGCCACCGTTGCCGCGGTGCCCGCGTCGATGGCGCCATGGTGCCGCTCAGCACGCCCCTGAAAAACGGCCAGACGGTAGAGATCACTGCGGCCAAGGAAGGCGGCCCCTCGCGCGACTGGCTCAACCCCGAACTCGGTTTCCTGGTTGGCCCGCGCGCCCGGGCCAAGGTACGAGCCTGGTTCAATGCGCTGGCCGTGCACGAAACCGTGGCGCGCGGCCGGGATGCGGTGGAAAAACTGCTGCAGCGCGAAGGCAAGACCGCCATCAAGCTGGAGGACCTGGCCTCGCAACTCGGTTTCGCTTCGGCCGAGGCCCTGTTCGAGGTGGTGGGCAAGGACGAATTCTCCCTGCGCAACATCGAAATCCTGCTGCGCCCGCCAATACCGCCGGCCACGCAAGACGAGCAACCGCAGCTCAAGAAGTCCAAGAGTGACGGTGCCTCGCGCGGCGGCGTCCTGGTAGTGGGAGTCGATTCGCTGCTGACCCAACTCGCCAAATGCTGCAAGCCAGCGCCGCCGGACGAAATTCGCGGTTTCGTCACACGTGGCAAGGGTGTCAGCGTGCATCGGGCCGACTGTGCCAACCTGCGCGAAATGGCAGCACGCAACGCCGAACGGGTGATCGAGGTTGAATGGGGCGTCTCCAAGAACGGCGAGTTGCCGCTGTACCCGGTGGATGTCACGGTGGAAGCCCTGGACCGCCAAGGCCTGCTGCGCGATGTGCTGGAAGTCTTTGCGAAGGAAAAACTCAACGTGATTGGCGCCCAGACCCAGACCATCAAAGGCATTGCCTGGATGACGCTGACGGTGGAAGTCGCCGATTCCAGCCGGCTGGCCAAGGTATTGGGCGGCGTGGCCGGCTTGAGTGGTGTGCGCTCAGCCCGCCGGCGCTGAGCCTGAACGCCTGATCGGTGGTCTAAACGCCCGGCGTTCCCAGCGGCCACCTCACTTCAACTGGACTGCGCCGCTCACGGTTACTTGCACGACTCCTTTGCCCGCCTCCATCGGCAACGCGGCGTCCATCGACGCGTTGCTGGCTGTCATGGCCAGGAAACGCGGGCGCGGCAGGTTGGGTTCGCTGCTGCTGACGGTGACCTCTCTCAGGGAATAGCTCCCGAAACCGAATGCCTTGGCAATATCGGCCGCCCGCAGCTTGAAACGATCAATCGCCTGGGCCTGCACCTGCGACTCGACCGCCGCCTGCTGCTCCCGGCTCAGGCTGAACGCTGCGCTCGTCACGGTCAGGGTCTGGATGCGGCCCGCTGCAGCACTGATGCGGGCAAAGTCGCGCCCTTCCAGCAAAAGCTCTGCCGAGCCTTGCCAGCCGTTGATGTGACCGTCCCGGTTGCGGCGTGGCGTGAGGGTGAAATTCCCGGTGCGCACCTGCAGTGCACCCGGTTGGGCGCTTGCGCGGGCCTCGGTCAGTGCGGCATCCAAAGCCGTCTTCAGTTGGGCCTGCACCACTTGGGCATCGGTGCCATCACGGCTGGTGCTCATGGCCAGCGCCAGCCAATCGTGCGGCACTTCGAGCGTCGCTGAAGCCGAAAGCTGCACCACGTTTTGTGGCGGCAGCGCCGAACTTGGCTGGGCGAAACTGACCTGTGCCAGAGCCCAAAGGATGCAGGTGGCTGCGATTTTCATCGTGGGTTTCATGTTGTCTCCAAATTTACCGGCGCCGCCGCAAGGCCATGGCGCCATTCGTCACGGCTGCGGCCGGCCCGCATCCTGTTGTTGCTGTTGACGCAGCTGCTCACGCAACGCTTGACGCTCCTGCGGTGACAACTGCCTGCCCCCTTGCCCTTGAGCGGGGGGCATCGATTCACCCGAATGGCGCTGTGATTGCAAGGTTTGGCGCAATTCGGTCCGCCGCTGCTCGCGTCGTGCCTGGGGTTCGGTCACGCCCTCCCCCTGAACGTGGTCGCCCGGCTGCGCCATCGCACAACTGCTGAATAACAGGAGGAAGCTCAGGTAACGGTACATCTTCATGGTTTGCAATGTAAGACCCCTCGGGCTCAGGTTCAGCCCCTGGTGGATTGTTTCAAGCACCAGCGGCCACGGCCCCGCATATTTGTAACAGACTGTCAAAGTCGCCCGCCAATCGCTCGAAATCAGAGTTTGGGCCTGCAAAATCGGGCTTGTTACAAATTCGCCGAGAGATCATGGCCACTTCAAGCTCCAGCCGTACCGACAAAATCCTGGTTGTGGATGACGATGCCCGCATCCGCGACCTGCTGCGCCGCTACCTGACCCAGGAGGGGTTTGAGGTCTTCCAGGCCGAAGACGGCAAGTCACTCACCCGCATTCTGCTGCGCGAAACGGTGGACCTGATCGTGCTGGACCTCATGATGCCAGGCGAAGATGGCCTGTCCATCTGCCGCCGCCTGCGTGCCGCCAACGACAAGACGCCCATCATCATGCTGACCGCCAAGGTCGAGGACGTGGACCGCATCGTCGGCCTGGAGGTCGGCGCCGACGACTACCTGGGCAAACCCTTCAACCCACGCGAGTTGCTGGCCCGCATCAATGCCGTGCTGCGCCGCCGACCGACACAGGAAGCCCCGGGGGCACCATCGAGCGACAACGAGGTGGTCAACTTCGGCCCCTTCAACTTCGATCTGGGTGCCCGCACGCTGCGCAAAGAAGGCGAGGAACTGCCGCTGACCACCGGTGAGTTCGCCATGCTCAAGGCGCTGGTGCGTCATCCGCGTCAGCCCATGTCGCGCGAGAAACTGGCCCAGTTGGCGCGCGGCCGCGAGTTCGAGCCGTTTGACCGCAGCCTGGACGTACAGGTCTCGCGCCTGCGCAAGCTGATCGAGGTCGATCCCGCCTCGCCGCGTTATATCCAGACCGTCTGGGGTGTGGGTTACGTTTTTGTGCCGGACGGAGCGGGTTGAAGTTGAAACTTCGCCTCGCCAGAGCCAAGAGGGGCACCTCCGCCGACGCTGACCTCAGCAGCCCGACGCCGCTGGAAACCAGCGAGCCCGACATGGCCGATGTAGAGCGCCAGCGTCGTGGCCTGAGCCTGTTCTGGCGCACCTTTTTCCTGCTTGCCGTGCTCTTGCTGGGCAGTATCGTGGCCTGGTTGCAAACGCTGCGCACGCTGGAGATCGAGCCCCGCGCTATACAAACCGCCCAGCAGATCGCTTCGCTGGTCAACCTCAGTCGCGCCGCACTGGTCCACTCGGACGCCATTGCCCGGGTCTCGCTGCTCAAGACCATGAGCGACGAGGAAGGCGTGCACATCCTGCCGCGCGAACCGGGCGACACGTTCGGCCCGTTCGACGATGACAAGCTGGACCGTCGCATCGCACTGGAGCTCATGGCCCGCCTGGGCCCCGGCACGGTGGTCGCCGACAGCGTCAACCAGCAACCCGGACTGTGGGTCGGCTTCGTCATTGACGGCGACAACTACTGGATGCTGACCGACCGCGCCCGTTTCGATCGCACCGGCGGCAAGACCTGGCTGATCTGGCTGCTCACGGCTGCGGCCCTGTCGCTGGCCGGCGCTGCATTGATCGCACGCCTCATCAACCGGCCACTGAAAGAGCTGTCGTTTGCCGCCAGCCGCGTGCGCGAAGGTGACTTTGCTGCCAGCCGCCTGGATGAAAAGGTCGTCACCAGTGAAATCCGGCAGGTCAACATCGGCTTCAACCGCATGGCCCAGCGCCTGGCCAAGATCGAGCAGGACCGTGCTGTCATGCTGGCCGGCATTTCGCATGACCTGCGCACCCCCCTGGCGCGGCTGCGGCTGGAAACCGAAATGAGCGTTGGCGACAGCAATGCCCGTGCGCACATGGTGGCAGACATCGAGCAGCTGGATGCCATCATCGACAAATTCCTGGACTATGCCCGCCCGGACCACGTACAGCTCAGCCCGGTCAGCCTCAATGAGGTGATCCGCAGTTGCATCTATGGCTTCAAGAACCGTGCCGACATGCGCATTCGGCTCGATCTGGAAGACGGGCTCTGGGTGCTGGCCGACGATGTCGAACTCGGCCGCGTGATCTCCAACCTGCTGGAAAATGCACGCCGCTACGGCAAGACGCCTGCCACCGGTGTGACCACGGTCGACATCGCGGCGCGTGCACGCGAACAGTCGGTGCTCCTCAAGGTGCGTGACTACGGGCCGGGCGTTGATCCCGAGCATCTACCGAACCTGACCAAACCCTTCTTTCGTGGCGATGCCGCCCGCACCGAGGCGACAGGCGCTGGCCTGGGTCTGTCCATCGTGGAGAAGACCATTCGCCGCATGGGTGGCAGGTTTGCGTTGGCCAACACCAACTCGGGTGGCCTGGCGGCCCATATCAAGCTGCCGCGCGCGCCGCAATTCAAGCAAAAATAGGCTCAAGCCCTTATGGGTTATGCGCGAAACGCTATCGAAAAAGGAGCGTGACGGCGCGTGCCTCGATGCTTTGCCCCTGCCCCACCGGCCCGAGCTTTTCCGCCGTCTTGGCTTTGACGTTGACCTGAGCGGCCTCCATGCCAAGTGCCGTGGCGATGCACTCGCGCATGGCGGCAATGTGCGGCGCCATCTTCGGTGCCTGGGCCAGGATGGTGCTGTCCACATTGCCGATCTGCCAGCCTTGTTCACGCACACGCCGGGCGGCTTCGCGCAACAACACCACCGAATCAGCACCGCTGAATTGGGGATCGGTATCCGGGAAATGCCGGCCAATGTCGCCTAAGCCGGCCGCCCCCAGCAGGGCGTCGGTGATGGCATGCAACAGCACGTCGGCGTCCGAGTGGCCTAGCAAACCAAGGTGAAATGGAATCTCCACGCCACCGATGATGAGCTTGCGCCCCGCCACCAGGGCATGCACATCCCAGCCCTCGCCCACACGAATATTCATCCCTTGCTCCTGTCGGTCACACCACTGGCCTCGCGCCCGCGCAGCACCGCCTCGGCGAGCGCGAAGTCCTCCGGGTAGGTCACCTTGAAATTCTGCGCACTGCCGGCCACCAGACGCGGCGCCAAGCCGAGCGCCTCGACAGCGCTGGATTCATCAGTCACTTGGTCACCCGCCTGCGTCAATGCACGGCGCAACAGGCCGAGCGGGAACATCTGCGGCGTCTGCGCCAGCCACTTGTCGCTGCGGTCGAGCGTGGCCGCCACACGCCCATTGACCTCGCGCTTGAGGGTGTCAGGCAACTTGTGGGCCAGCAGGCCTCCCACCTCATCCTGTGCAAGGGCATCCATCAGCCCCGTGATCTGCGCCGGCGTGACGAGGCAGCGTGCCGCATCGTGCACCAACACCCAGTCAGTCTCCTGCGCCCCTTGCGCCACCAACGCGCGCAGGCCGTTCAGAACGCTTTGGGCCCGGGTGGAACCGCCACACTTCGCAACCAAAAATGGAAGCCCCAGTCCATCCAAGAAATCATCACCGGGCGCCAGAACCACCAGCGTGCGGTGCAGGCGTGGCACGGCAGCAAAGGCTGCCAATGTGTGCATGACCAGCGGCTGGCCTGCCAACGGCCGGTACTGCTTGGGGCCATCGGCGCCCGCTCGCGAGCCGGTTCCGGCGCACGGAATCAAGGCCCAGAAACGTGGCAAAGGCGGTGGTGATGAAGAAGAATCGGTCATGCGAACTGCCGCCATTCTAAGACCCAGCCACTCGCCCCCCCGCTGATGCGCTACTGCGGCAAGGTATAGCCCTTGTCGTGCAGCAGGCGGGAAAACGCATCAATCACGGCCGGGTCGTAGTGGGTGTCACGCCCGCGCTCCAACTCATCGAGCGCAGCGTCCAGACCGCGGGCGGGGCGATAGGGGCGGTGGGAAGAGATGGATTCGATCACATCGGCCACCGCCAGCACCTTCGCCTCAGGCAGGATGGCATCGCCCTTGAGCCCCTGCGGATAGCCGCTTCCATCCAGGCGCTCATGATGCTGGCGAATGATGTCGGCCACCGGGAACGGAAACGGAATATCTTGCAGGATCTCGTAGCCGATCTGGGCATGTTCGCGGACCAGCCGCATCTCCAGATCCGTCAGACGGCCGGGTTTGGTCAGGATTTCGGCCGGCACGCTGATCTTGCCGATGTCGTGCACCAGCCCCACCAGCTCCATCCTGCTGCAGCGCTCTTCAGGCCATCCCATCTCGCGCCCGATGGCGCCGGCAATCAGACCCACACGCCGTTCATGACCCGCGGTATAGGGGTCACGCTGGTCAATCATGTTGGAAACTGCTTGCAGGGTGCCGCGCATCGAGGCTTCCAACTGCTTCACATAGTCGGCCAGCTTCGCCTCGGTTTGCTTGCGCTCGGTGACGTCTTCTGCCATCACGATGGTGGCCGGCTGACCATCATCCCAGTTGACCGGATTGGCATGCAAGGCCAGCTCGCGGCTCTCGCCGCTCTTGAGCAGCAACGATACGTTGTAATGCAAGCTGCGTTCGCCCGCCTGTAAACGAGCCCAGGCAGCCCGAATGCGCGCAATGTTGTCGGCATCTTGGCCGGTGAACTGCCAGATTTCATGGCCCAACAACTCTTCTTTGGACCGACCCGCCATTTCGCAAAAGCGCGGATTGACATAGACGAATCTGTTATCACGCCGGACAAAGATGCCCATGACCGTCTGCTCGATCATGGTGCGGAAATGCTGCTCACTCTGGCGCAAGGCCTGCTCGCTGCGCCGGATGTCAGTCAGGTCTTCCCAGGTAACGATCGCATCATCGCCCACCACCGTCATGGTGCCGATTGCAATACGCTCACGACCATCCTTGCCATGCAGAATGAGCTCAGGTGAGCGAATGATGCTGCCGGATTTTTTGGCTTCCGCAACAGACTCAAGCCAGCTCTTCCGGAGGGACTCCCGAACCACGGGGTCGGTATACGCCAGGGTCAACCAACGTTCAAGCGTGTCGATGTCCTTCAGGGCATAACCCAGCCATTCCGTGTGCGCCCGGTTGACGGCCCGCATGGTCCCGGTTGAGAGGGATTGAATCTGCATCGGCGTCGGCGAAGCCTCGAACACCTCTCGGAAGCGAAATTCCGACATTTCAGCGCGTTCCTCAGCCATCCGGCGCCGTTCACTCTGCGCCATGCTGTTCAGAGCAAACTCCAAGTCCTCGGCCATCTCGTGAAGCAGATTGAGTTGCGCCTGGTCAAAAGCGCCCGGCCCTTGCGCATACAGCCCCATCACGCCGAACAATCGCCCCTCACGCATGATCGGCAGAATGGCCCTTTCGGTGATCTCATGCCGACGCAGGTAGTCATGCCACCGGTTGTGGGAGTCCAGTGTTTGCATCCCTATCGAGTAGACCTTGCCCTTGCTGGTCTCTTCAGAAAACGCCAGGCCGAAAGTACTTTGAGGGTCGGCCAAGACGGCATGGAGCTCCTCAAGTGCAGCCGCATCAATGCCATGGGCGTGGACAATACGGAAAGGCATCTTCCCCGCATCGGAAATCGCGACAAACAGCAATGGAAACGCGCTCTGCTGGATCAATGTGTCAAACACGCGGGCCAGCAATTCGTCGCTGTTGCGGCAACGCACAATCGCCCGGTTGGTGGCGCTGAGCATGTCATACAGATACGTCAGGCGCTTGACCTGCACCCCTGCCTGAATTCGCTCGATGGCCTGACCAACGCGTAGCGCCGCCGTTCTCAGCAGCTCCCGCTCCTCGGACAGGAAGGGGTCGTTGTCCTGTGCCACCTCGGCTGAATAAAAAACCTTCAAAGAGCCAACGCTTCGCTGATTGACGTACAGATCATGCGCAAGGCAATGCTTGGCATGTTCAGCGCCTTGGGAACCAAACGTTCCCCAGTCGCTCACAAACGCGGCACGTGCGTGCTCAGGAAACAGGAATCCCGCGGGCAAGACATCCACCACCTGCGCCAGCAAGCTGGGTACCCCGATATCCGCCTTCTCCAGGATGTTGGAAATCGCATACTGGCAACGCAACTCCTTGATGCGCTCACCCAGGTCATGCACCAGCAACTCGCGTTCGGCCAGCAACTGCTTCTCATCGGTGATATCGCGCACCACCTGCACATAGCTGCGCTCACGGTCCTCAATGAGGAACGGGGCGATCTGGCACTCGACGATGCCGGCAGAGCCACCGCGATCGATCTCGACCAGAAAACGGGATTCACCACTGGCGAGACGGGCACACACCGGGCAATCGCCGGCTGGCACGGCCGCGGCATGAAAAATGGCGTGCGAGGACTGGCCGATCAGCTCCTCCGCTTTCATGCCCGCGTAGGCAGCTGCCGCCTGATTGGTCTGGTGAATCAGTCCGTCCTGGTGAATCACGATCGCCGGATCAGGAACCGCATCGTAGGTGCTGGCCGTGCGCGACAGCATGCTGAACGGCTCGCGCAAGGTGCTTTGCACCAGCGCCAGATACACGAACCAGTAGGCAAAAATCTTGAAAACATGGCCCAGCTCGTTCGACAGACCGTAAACATTGGCATAGCGGGTAAAGGCGAACTCCGACAGGATCATGGCCACCAAGGCCAGTTGCATGCTCAGAAACAGGCTGATCGACATCAGTCGTCGGTCCCGCCAATACAGCACGCCAGTGACCCCCAGCAGGGCGATGATCACGTACTCGGCATAGATCTTGAAGGGTGTCAGGCCTTGCCCCTCGACAAACATCACGGGAAAGTGGCCGGAGAAAACCCATGCGGCCGCCCCCAGTGCCACCAGGCCGCAGCCAAGTTGCAGGGCGTCGATACGAATCACTCGGCGCAGAAACAGCGGCGAACTCAACAGCGCCAAGGCCTGCAGGAAACGTGCCGCGATCCAGAACTGCGTTGGCATATTGGCATCGGCCTGCGGCAGCAGGTTCATGCCCTTGTACGACACGGTATGAATCATGTCCAGCGCGGCACACCAACCGATGGCCACCGCCACATACACCGTGAAGTGATTCCGGGTGAAACGGCGCGACGTGGTTGCCACCACCAGCGCAGTGAGGGCAATGACGATGGAGAAGACTTCGGCCAGGGCATGGAACAGCAGGTAGTGGACCTGACCCGCCGCGACAGAAATGCCCGCGATAAGGACCGCTGGCGCCAGCAGACGCAAAATCGCAGGGAAAGAAGGAATTCGCCCTTCCGAAAAAAATGCATCCTGCTTGATCAAGCCTTGATCGCTCACTTAGGCTCCGAGTAGAGTTATCCGCCTGAATGGCTCAGCGCATGCTGGACCACACCCCAACCAATACGACGATGCCATCTTAAGACGAGTTTGTGCCAGCGCGAGGCTTTTTCGGCTGGCCCAAGTAAAATCCAGCTTTAGCAAGCCTTTCAACACCCCCCGCTCCACGCACCGGGGGGTGTTTTCTATTTGTATTTCTGATGGACCTGCCCAAACTCCAGACCGGCAAACGCTACACCCTGCCCCGCCCTGCGGGTTCGGCCGACGCCTTGTTGCTGGCCACGCTGGGACAGCGCGAAAAAACTGCCGGCAGACTCTTGGCCCTTGTCACGGCCGACGCCACTGACGCCCAACGCCTGATCGAGGAAATCGCCTTCTTTGCCCCCGATCTGCGTTGTGCCCTGTTCCCGGACTGGGAAACCCTGCCCTACGACACCTTTTCGCCGCATCAGGACCTGATCAGTGAACGCCTGGCCACGCTCTGGCGTCTATACAACCACGGCAAACGCTCCGGCGACAGCCATGAGACGGCTGACGTGGTGGTCATTCCGGCCACCACCGCCTTGTACCGGCTGGCGCCGCCCAGTTTCCTGGCCGCCTACACCTTCGAGTTCAAGGTCAAACAGAAACTCGATGAAGCGCAGCTCAAGGCACAGCTCACCCTGGCCGGCTACAACCATGTGACCCAGGTGGTCAGCCCCGGCGAGTACGCCGTGCGCGGCGGCCTGATTGACCTCTTTCCCATGGGCTCGGCCGTGCCTTACCGGGTGGACCTGTTCGACAACGAGGTCGACTCCATCCGCACCTTTGATCCCGACAGCCAGCGCAGCCTGTACCCGGTACCCGAAGTTCGCCTGCTGCCCGGGCGCGAGTTTCCGATGGACGATGCCGCCCGCAAGCTGTTTCGCCAGCGCTGGCGCGAACTGCTCGAAGGTGATCCGACCAAGAGCCGCATCTACAAGGACATTGGCAACGGCGTGGCCTCGGCCGGCATCGAGTACTACCTGCCGCTGTTCTTCGAGCAGACGGCCACGGTGTTCGACTACCTCGGGGCCCATGCCACCGTGGTGCTGCATGGCGATCTGGAGCCCGCCTTCCAGCGCTTCTCGCAGGATGCCAAGGAACGTTTTCGTCTGGCCCAGGGCGACCCGGACCGCCCCGCACTGCCGCCCGACACCCTGTTCCTGAATGCGGAACAGTTCTATGCGCAGGCCAATAGCCACGCCCAGCTGGCCCTGCGCGCCGGCGAACAGCCCGACAGCGAAGACAGCGCCTGGGGCACGACCTTCCAGAAGCTTGAAGAGCTGGCCGTGGTGCGCGGTGCCGAGGACCCATTGGCCCGCCTCAAGGCCCATATCCGCAACACACAGCACCGCGTGCTGCTGCTGGCCGAAAGCGACGGCCGGCGCGAGAGTCTGCTCGACTTCCTGCGCGCCAGCAGTCTGATGCCGCCGGCCTTTGATTCGCTAGCCGAGTTCCAGGCCAGCGACGAAAAAGTCGGCATCGCCACCGCTGCGCTAACCAGCGGCTTTGGTTGGCTGGATGAAGGACTGGACTTCATCACCGAGACCGAGCTGTTTGCAGCCGGCCCCACCACACGCCGGCGCAAGAAGCAGGAACAGGTCAGCGACGTCGAAGCGCTGATCAAGGACCTGAGTGAACTCAACGTTGGCGACCCGGTGGTGCATTCCGCCCACGGCATTGGCCGCTACCGTGGTCTGGTCAACATGAGCGTCGGCCAGCTGCAGGACGACGGCACACCCGAGATGCAGGAGTTCCTGCACCTTGAGTACGCCGACAAAGCCGTGCTGTATGTGCCCGTGAGTCAGCTGCAGCTCATCAGCCGCTACACCGGGATCAGCGCCGACGAGGCGCCACTGCACAAGCTCGGTTCCGGCCAGTGGGAAAAGGCCAAACGCCGCGCCGCCGAGCAGATCCGAGACGCTGCGGCCGAGCTGCTCAACATCTACGCCCGTCGTGCCGCACGTGAAGGCCACCCGTTCCGCTTCTCGGCCAAGGACTACGAGGTCTTCGCCAACGATTTCGGTTTCGAGGAAACCGCCGACCAGCGTGCTGCCATCCATGCAGTCATTCAGGACATGATTTCGCCGCGACCGATGGACCGGTTGGTCTGTGGCGACGTCGGCTTCGGCAAGACCGAGGTGGCGCTGCGTGCAGCCTTCATTGCCGTCACCGGCGGCCGGCAAGTGGCCTTCCTGGCGCCGACCACGCTCCTGGCCGAACAGCACTACCAGACGCTGGTAGACCGTTTCAGCAAATGGCCGGTGAAAGTGGCAGAGATGAGCCGCTTCCGTTCGGCCAAGGAAATCACGGCGGCCATGAAAGGCATAACCGACGGCACCATCGACATCGTCGTCGGCACCCACAAGCTGCTGAGCCCCGACACCCATTTCAAGAACCTGGGCCTGCTCATCATCGACGAGGAGCACCGCTTTGGCGTGCGCCACAAGGAGGCCATGAAGGCCTTGCGCGCCGAGGTGGACGTGCTGACGCTCACCGCCACCCCCATTCCGCGCACGCTGGGCATGGCGCTGGAAGGCCTGCGCGACCTGAGCGTGATCGCCACCGCGCCGCAGCGCCGCCTGGCGATCAAGACCTTTGTGCGGACCGAAGGCAACGGCGTCATCCGCGAGGCTGTGTTGCGTGAATTGAAGCGCGGCGGCCAAGTCTATTTTCTGCACAACGAGGTGGAAACGATCGAGAACCGCCGTGCCAAGCTGGAAGAACTGCTGCCGGAAGCGCGCATTGCCGTGGCGCACGGCCAGATGCCCGAGCGCCAGCTGGAAGCCGTGATGCGCGACTTCGTGGCCCAGCGCTACAACCTGCTGCTGTGCTCCACCATCATCGAGACCGGCATCGACGTGCCGACGGCCAACACCATCGTCATGAGCCGCGCCGACAAGTTCGGCCTGGCACAGCTGCATCAGCTGCGCGGCCGGGTCGGGCGCAGCCACCACCAAGCCTATGCCTACCTGATGGTGCCCGACAAAGACGGCTTGACCAAGCAGGCCGCCCAGCGCCTGGACGCCATTCAGCAGATGGAGGAGCTCGGCTCGGGCTTCTACCTGGCCATGCACGACCTGGAGATCCGCGGCGCTGGCGAGGTGCTGGGCGAGAACCAGAGCGGCAACATGCTGGAGGTCGGCTTTCAGCTCTACAACGAGATGCTGAGCGAAGCCGTGCGCAGCCTGAAAGACGGCAAGGAGCCGGATTTGCTGGCACCGATGAGCGCCACCACCGACATCAACCTGCACGCCCCCGCCCTGCTGCCCGACGACTACTGCGGCGACGTGCAC